>Ga0078972_1000602_pt1 | contig 147549 bp, 125 predicted proteins | sample YelNatPaOPGAMG01_FD_67568 | JGI IMG/M metagenome (GOLD analysis project Ga0078972, IMG submission 67568) | Hot spring thermophilic microbial communities from Obsidian Pool, Yellowstone National Park, USA - OP-RAMG-01 (SPADES assembly) (version 2) | ecosystem: Environmental > Aquatic > Thermal... | reverse complement strand
AATTAAACCACATGCTCCACCGCTTGTGCGGGCCCCCGTCAATTCCTTTGAGTTTCAACCTTGCGGCCGTACTCCCCAGGCGGGGCACTTAATGCGTTAGCTTCGGCACAGCAGGGGTCAATACCCGCTACACCTAGTGCCCATCGTTTACGGCGTGGACTACCAGGGTATCTAATCCTGTTTGCTCCCCACGCTTTCGCGTATCAGTGTCAGTATCGGTCCAGGAAGTCGCCTTCGCCACCGGTATTCCTCCTGATATCTACGAATTTCACCTCTACACCAGGAATTCCACTTCCCCCTCCCGTACTCAAGTCTGATAGTTTCAGATGCACTTCCTTGGTTAAGCCAAGGGCTTTCACACCTGACTTATCAGACCACCTACACGCCCTTTACGCCCAGTAATTCCGAATAACGCTTGCACCCTCCGTATTACCGCGGCTGCTGGCACGGAGTTAGCCGGTGCTTCCTCCAGTGGTACCGTCAGTTTTCCGGCTTATTCGGCCGGAAAAGTTTCTTCCCACTTGACAGAGCTTTACAACCCGAAGGCCTTCTTCACTCACGCGGCGTTGCTGCGTCAGGGTTTCCCCCATTGCGCAAAATTCCTCACTGCTGCCTCCCGTAGGAGTCTGGACCGTGTGTCAGTTCCAGTGTGGCTGGCCATCCTCTCAGACCAGCTAACCATCGTCGCCTTGGTGGGCCGTTACCCCACCAACAAGCTAATGGTACGCGGGCTCATCCTCAAACGACAGCTTGCAAGCAGAGGCCATCTTTTACCCCATCCGCCGCAGCGGACGTGGTCTTATTCGGTATTAGCCCACCTTTCGGTAGGTTATCCCCAATTTGAGGGCAGATTACCCACGCGTTACTCACCCGTGCGCCACTTTACTCTCCCGGCAAGCCGGGATTTCTCGTTCGACTTGCATGTGTTAGGCACGCCGCCAGCGTTCATTCTGAGCCAGGATCAAACTCTCCAATTAAACTGGAAAGTGTTAAAAAGGGACCACGAAACGGCTCACTATTTAGTTTTCAAAGATCAAATAACGTACAAATTTTTTATAAACAATTTTTTCTCTTTTGTCAAGGGGGTTGTTTTTTCCCCCGCAAGCGAAAATAAGATAATAACCTTTTTTTAAAAAATGTCAAGAAAAAAAATTAAAGGGCTTGCACTTTAAAATACCTTTTCTTCCCCACCTTTATTAATAAGGCGCCCTCCCGCAAGTCCTCGACGGTGACTTTATGATCAAAGGCGGGGATCCTTTTTTCCTGCAAGGTCACCCCCCCTTGGCTGATCAACCTTCTGGCCTCCCCCCGGGTCCGGCAAATACCCGCTTCCACCAAAAGCACATAGGCTTCCAGACCCTCTTCCAGTTTCCCGCGGGAAATGGTGCTGGTGGGCACCGCTTCTTCCCCCGCCCCGTCTCCGTAAAACAATTTCCGCGAAGTCTCCCGGGCCTTTTCCGCCGCCTCCCTCCCATGAGTGATGGTGGTGGCCTCCAGGGCCAAGACCTCTTTGGCCTCCCGCAAGTCCGCCCCTTCCTTTTGGGAAAGGCGACGGATGTCCTCCAGGGGCAAAAAGGTAAACAAGGCCAAAAACCGGGCCACATCCCGGTCATCGGTGTTGATCCAAAACTGATAGTATTCATAAGGGGTGGTCAGTTCCGGATCCAACCATACCGCTCCTTTGGCCGTCTTTCCCATTTTCTCCCCGGAACTGGTGACGATCAACGGAAAGGTCAGACCGTAAGCCTTTCCCCCTTTTATCCTTCGGATCAAGTCGGTACCGGCAACGATGTTCCCCCATTGATCCGATCCGCCCATCTGGAGGCGACAGCCTTCATGGGTATATAGATGAAGGAAATCGTAGGCCTGGAGCAGTTGGTAATTGAACTCAATGAAGGAAAGGCCCGTTTCCAACCTTTGCTTGACCGATTCGGCGGCCAGCATCCGGTTGACGCTGAAATGCCGCCCAATGTCCCGCAAGAAATCAATATAGTTCAGACCAGCCAACCAATCAATATTATTCAACAAAATACCCTGTTCCCCGTCGAGGACCATATAGCGGGAAAGCTGCCTTTTAATCCCTTCGGCATTTTCCTCAATCTCCTCCCGACTCAAGACCGGGCGCATTTCCTTCTTCCCGCTCGGGTCTCCGATCAAAGCCGTGCCCCCGCCGACCAAAGCGATGGGTCGGTGCCCGTGCCTTTGGAGATGGGCCAGGGCCATGATGGGGATCAAACTCCCCACATGGAGGCTTTTGGCGGTGGGGTCAAAACCGATATAGGCCGTGACCCGTTCCGAAGCAAAGAGGCGTTCCAGTTCCTCCGGATCGGTGGCTTGCTCAATAAAACCGCGCTCTTTCAAAGTTTGGTAAAAATTTTTCAATGAATGCACCCTTCCCTTATCCTTTGGTTCATTTTCTTTTTTCGGATGACCCGTTGAACTTCCGAGACCTACGGGATCATGCAAGAAGGGGACCGGGTTATTTATTCCGTAAAACGGGCGCCCCCAGGGTTTGTGCTGAAAGGGACGAACAATCAAACAACCTTTTCCGGCCTTATGGTCTTTGCCTTCAGGTCTCGGCCCCGCCGGTCAACCTCTCCCGTATTCTCGTAATCCCGACGGCCTTCCCCGTCTTCGGATCCACGGAAATTAGGGCCCCTTCCAAGACCAGGGCCTTTTTGGCCACTTCAAACTTGTTCGGCAGTTGGGTCAAAAACCGTTCAATGGCCAATTCCTTCTTGACACCGATCACCGAATCGGCCGGCCCGGTCATCCCGGCGTCGGTCAAGTAGGCCGTCCCTTGGGGCAAAATCTTCTCGTCCGAGGTCTGGATATGGGTATGCGTGCCCAGGACGGCGCTGACCTTGCCGTCCAAAAAAAACCCCAAGGCCGCCTTTTCCGAGGTGGCCTCGGCATGGAAGTCCACCAGCAAGACCCGGGTCTGATCGTCCAAAAGCTCACAGATCTCCGAAGCCTTTCGGAAAGGACAGTCCACGGCTTCCATGAAGGTCCGCCCCAAGAGGTTGATGATCCCGACACGGCATCCCCCCGGGACTTCCTTGACCACGAACCCTCGTCCCGGGGCCCCTTCGGGATAATTGGCCGGCCGCAGGAGGTCGGGATTTTCCTGGATATAAGCGAAGATCTCCTTTTTCTTCCAGATATGGTTCCCGGAAGTCAGGACATGGACCCCGCCGCTCAAAAGTTCGTCGGCCTCCTTGGGCGAAATCCCGATGCCGCCCGAGGCGTTTTCGCCGTTGGCCACCACCAGATCGATTCGATGGCGTTCTTTCAGAATCGGCAAAAGTTCCCGCACGGCCTTGCGTCCGGGCTTGCCGACGATGTCCCCGATAAAGAGAATGTTGACGGTCAAGATCTGCTCGGCTTTCTGGCTTTGGTGCGGTTTACCGACCCATCACCCGGACGGATCGAAGGAAAAAACAAGCCGCAACCCGCACCGGCCTATTTGGCGTATTCTACGGCCCGAATCTCCCGGATGACCGTAACCTTGATTTGACCGGGGTAAGTAAGGGTTTCCTCGATCTTTTTGGCGATGTCTTTGGATAAGATGTAAATGTCCTCGTCGGAGACCTTTTCGCTCTCGACCATAATGCGGATTTCCCGACCGGCTTGGAGGGCATAGGTCTTACCGATGCCGTCGAAGGACTTGGCGATTTTTTCCAGATCTTCCAAGCGCTTCACATAAGTCTCGAGCATCTCCCGCCGGGCCCCCGGCCTGGCTCCGGAAAGGGTATCGGCGGCCTGAACCAAGACATCCAGTACGGTCTCCAAAGGGATATCCTCGTGATGGGCGGCGATGGCATGGACGACCCGGTTGGATTCGCCGTATCGCTTGGCCAAATCGGCCCCGATCATGGCATGGGATCCTTCCACTTCATGATCCACGGCCTTGCCGATGTCATGCAACAGGCCGGCCCGCTTGGCCTGTTTGACATTGAGTCCCAATTCCGCGGCCATGATCCCGCAAAGGAAGGCCACTTCCAGGGAATGTTGCAGGACATTTTGGCCGTAACTGGACCGGTACTTCAATTTGCCGATGAGCTTGATCATTTCCGGATGGATCCCGTGGACCCCCACATCGAAAGTGGCCGCTTCGCCGGCCTCCTTGATGGAGGCCTCCACCTCCTGGGAGACCTTCTTGACCACCTCTTCGATACGGGCCGGATGGATTCGGCCGTCGCTGATCAGCCGTTCCAAGGCGATGCGGGCCACTTCCCGGCGAACGGCGTTGAAGCCGGAGAGGATCACCGCTTCCGGGGTATCGTCTATGATCAGGTCCACGCCCGTAGCCGCCTCGATGGCCCGGATATTGCGTCCCTCCCGGCCGATGATCCTTCCCTTCATTTCCTCATTGGGCAGGTTGACATAGGAGACGGTTTTTTCGGCCACATAGTCCCCGGCGTACCTTTTGATGGCCAAGGCGATGATTTCCTTGGCCTTCTTGTCGGCCATTTCCCTGGCCTCGGCCTCGATCCGGCGCATGGTCTTGGCCGCCTCATGCTTGGCCTCGTTTTCCATGGACCGGATCAATTCTTCTTTGGCCTCTTGGGAAGAAATACCGGCCAAGGCCTCCAGTCGGTTTTTCTGTTCCCGGATGAGCCCTTCCAGTTTTTCTTTAAGCTCGGCCGCTTCCTTTTCTTTTTGGCTCAGCAACCGCTCTCTCTTTTCGAATTCCCCTTCCCTTTTTTCGATCTGTTCGATCTTCCGATCCAGGGTCTGTTCCTTGATCAGGACCCGTTTTTCCTGCTCCTGGATCTCTTGTCTCCGTTCCTTGGTCTCCTTCTCGAACTCGAGTTTCATCTGATAGAGGCTGTCCTTGGCCTGCAACATCGCCTCTTTCTTGACCGTCTCCGCCTCTTTTTTGGCTTCCTCAACGATTTTTTTGGACAGGGCCTCGATGGACTCGACCTTGCTCTCGGTGAACTTCTTCCGGATAAAAAAGCCGATCAAGATCCCGAGCACCAAGGCCAAGGTGACGCCGCTGATGAAATTGATCCAATGGGATGAGAGTTCCATAAGTTCCTTCATTCCTTTACCGCGCCGCGGAATGGAACGAGAGACGGACGGGTTTCTTCTTCACGAAACCCATGAGGAATAACCGGAGGGCTTTCCTTAACCTTCAGAAAAGCTCGGAAAAAGGATGAGGCAAGGATGGGGTTAGGCAGTCATTCTTTTTTTCTTTTTGTCGAATATATCTTGACCCATACCTTTTTATGGATTGCCGGTGGGTTATTCCTTCCATCCATCTATATTAAAAACGACCATTCGGTCGGCGGGGAAAAAAATTGATCAGTTTACCGCATCCAATTTGGAGATCCATTCCTGACTTTTGGCTTCCATCGCCTTTTCCATCCGCTCCAGGGCCTCCTTGGCCTGGAGGTAATCGCAAGAAATGTTTAAGGCGGTCAACATGACTACGTGAAGCTTGTTGGCCGTGGGCATGGTGACCCGCACTTCTTCGATCTTTTCTTTTAAAAAAGAGGCGACTTTTTCCAAAAAGACGAGGTCTAAATCTCCTCGTAAGGTATATTCATTCCCTAAGATCTCGACTTTAAAAGATTCGGCCACGGGACCTTACGCTTCTTCCAAGACCCGGTTGATCTTTTCAAGGATTCCATCCACCTTGCCTCGGATCAATTCCTTTTCTTCTTCCAGCGTGTCGATCCGAGTCTGGGCATTGCGGATGACCTCCTCTTTTTCTTGGATCGCCTGTTTCAACGCCAAGTTTTCCCGGGTCAATTCTTCTATGCGCCTTGCGGCGCGGTCTATTTTTTCTTCAATAATATCAAATAGTTGTTTGTCCATGCCCTCTTCAAGACCCCATGAACCGAAAGGTATCGGAAATCATAGCTTGCTTTTTAAAGAAAAGTCAAGGGGTAAATGCTTTTTTCTCCCTTGCCAAAGGGAAAGGGCTATGTTACCTTCCATCCAAAGGATATCCCCTTAAGCGGCCAAGAACAACGGTGGTTCGTCAATCTCTCGACTAATCTCAGCGGACGGCCCGATGGGCCTTAAGACAAATCCCAGAGAGGAGGTGATAGTATGCCAGGTCGAGTAGCCAGGGTTACGGAGATCATCGCCGCTTCTCCCAAAAGTTTCGAAGACGCCATCGCCCAAGGTTTTAAGCGAGCCACCAAGACGCTGAGGGGGATCACCGGCATGAAAGTCATCGAACAGCGGATCGCCGTGGATAACAACAAGATCAGCGAATATCGGGTGCGGCTGGAAGTGATCTTTGTCTTGGAATCCTAAACCAAAGGGCAACCGTTTTCCCAAAGGCCCCGTTTGGGGCCTTTTTTCTTAAAGACCGTGGCGCGTTATACCTTTAAGGACTATCCCGAAATCCTAGAACAGGTCGAGAAGGGGCAAGTCTTTCCCGTTTATCTGATTTTCGGGGATCCCCATCTCGGCGCCCGCCTTTTCCGAGAGCTGATTTCCCGCCTTGTTCCACCGGAGCTGGAACCCTTTCAAGTGGAGCGGGTGGCCGGTGAGGGTGAAACCCTTTCCTCCATCCTTGACCGGGTTCGGACCTTTCCCCTCCTGCCCGGGCGCAAGGTCGTGGCCGTTAAAAACCCCTTCCTGCTCTTCTCGGCCGCTTCGAAGGAACGCCTTTTGCAGAAGGCGGAAGAGGCTTGGGGGAGGGGAGACCGGGACCTCACGGGGAGGCTCCTCCTCACCTTCTTTAAAGAGGCCGGGATCTCCGGCCAAACCGGGGAGGGGAAGGGGGCGTTGGAGGCATGGGTCAAGGAAAAATGGTTTGACCCTCGTGGCGAGTCCTTTCCGGAATGGCTTAAGGAGGCCTTGGCCGCCAACCCTGAGCTTGCCTTGGGGGACTCCCCAGTCCTCAGCCCGGAAAGGCAGTTGGAGTCGGCCCTTAAAGGCGGGTTTCCTCCCGGTCATACCCTCATCCTCTGGCTGGAAGGTCCGACCGAGGGCAAAGGGCTCACGAAAATTATCGAAAAGCACGGGGCGGCGGCGGATCTTACCGGACCCTCGGGGAAAAAAGGGGGGCAATCCGCCGCCCTCAAAGGTCTGATGAAAGCCCGACTGGCCCGGGAAGGAAAGACCATCCATGCCCGGGCCGAGGCCCTCCTTTTGGAAAAAATCGGGGGAGAAACGGCCTTGCTCGAGGCCGAGATGGACAAGCTTATCGCCTATGTAGGCGAGCGCCGTCAGATCCTGCCCGAGGATGTGGAAGAAACGGTAGGCGCCGCACGGGAAGAACCTTTATATGAACTTACCGCCGTGTTGGGGGAAAAAAAATTAGGAGACGCCCTTAAAAAACTCGGCAAACTGGAAGACCAGGGTTACAATCCCCTTCAGATCCTGGCCGGTATCGCCAATGCCCTGCGCCGACTTTTGGCCGCCCGGGAAGTCCTGACCGCTTTACCGGCGGTCCCGCCCCGGGCCTTTCTGGATTATGGCACCTTCACCCAAAAAATCCTACCTCACCTCCAAAAACATCCCCTGCCCGATTCCTTATCCCGGAGTCATCCCTTTGTCCTTTTTCAAACCTTGAAAACGGCCCGCTCCTTTTCCGATACCTTTTTGATTCGGGCCCTGAAGAACATCTTGGATACGGATCATCTCATAAAAAGCGGCGGGGGCGATCCTTCCCTGCTCCTTAAGGATTTTCTAATATTTTTCTGCACCAAGGCCGACGGGGCATCGAAAGGCCATCTGACCCGGGTGGCCCGTTAGGGAAAAGGATTGTTTCTTCCTCACCCCTTTGTTATACTCTTCCCATGCCCTCCAAGAAATCCTCTTCACTATTGAAATTATACGATCTCCTCTATACTCATTTCGGTCCCAGTCACTGGTGGCCCGGTGACGGCCCCTTGGAAGTCATGGTCGGGGCTGTTTTGACCCAAAATACGGCCTGGAGCAATGTGGAAAAGGCCATCGCCCGGCTCAAGGCCGAAGGCGCCCTCTCCGCCCCGGCCCTGGATAGGATCCAAGAAGAGGTCTTGGCCGAGTGGATCCGCCCGGCTGGTTATTATCGGATCAAGGCCAAAAGACTCAAGGCCTTTTTCCGCTTCTTTATGGAGCGCTACCAAGGTCGGACGGAGCTCATGAAGCAACGCCCCTTGGAGGTCCTTCGCCGGGAACTTCTCTCAGTCAAGGGAATAGGCCCGGAAACCGCGGACAGCATCCTCCTTTATGCCCTGGAACAGCCGACCTTCGTGGTCGACGCCTATACCCATCGGGTCTTTTCCCGGCACGGCCTGGTACCGGAAGAAATCGGTTACGAGGAGCTCAGGTCCTTTTTCATGGATCGCCTCCCCCAGGACCCCGCTCTGTTCAACGAATATCACGCCCTTCTGGTCCGGTTGGGCAAGACCTATTGTAAAAAGACCCGACCCCGCTGCCCGGAATGCCCGTTGAACGATTGGGAATAGTCTGCAAAGAAACGCCCATGGCCACCCATCTCTCCCGTCGGAAAAAACCTATCGGATGGTTCGGCAAAATGGAAAGGGACGGGATTTTTTTTCTGGCCTCGGGTCTGGCCTTCAACTTCCTTATCTGTTTCATTCCCCTCCTTATCGTTTTGCTGGCCATTATGGGTTTCTTCCTCCATTCGTCCCAAGAAATCCTGAATTATATCCGTTTCTATGTGGAAAAGATGCTCCCTTATGCCTCGCCCCGGCTGACGGAAAACATCCTCAACCTGGTGCGGGACAGGAAGATCATCGGACTCATCGGCTTCCTCGGCCTCCTTTGGACGGCCACCCGTCTCTTCGCCTCCATCCGAACGGTCTTGGATAAGACCTTGGAGACCGACACTCCTCACGGCTATTTCAAGGGGAAACTCTTTGACCTCTTGATGGTCCTGGTCACCGGCGTCCTCTTTTTGCTTTCCATGGTCCTGACCGGGCTGGCCGATCTCCTCCGAACCTTGCCCGAGCGTTTCGGAGTGACTTCACCCAATTTCTTCCCTATCTCCTGGGGAGGGTTGCTGATCAGCATCGGCGTAGGCTACCTCTTTTCGGTCTTGATGTTTTTCTTCCTCTTCCGTTTTTCTCCCAGCCGCCGACCGGGGAACCGCTCCGCCCTGTTCACCTCCCTCATTGTCGCCGGTCTCTGGGACCTGGCCAAGTATTTCTTTCGCCTCTATGTGGAATTTATCGACAGTTTTACGGCCGTTTACGGATCCCTAGGCCTTTTGGTGGTCTTTATCCTCTGGATCTATTACTCTTGTCTCATTTTCGTCCTTGGGGGAGAAATCGTTTGGCTTTTGGAAAGAGGGAAAAGGACATGACCGACCTTTCCTCCGTCCCTTTGGCGGAACGGATGCGTCCCCGCTCGTTGGATGAATTTGTCGGGCAGGAACACCTGTTGGGGCCGGGGAAATTCCTAAGGCGCATGCTGGAATCCGGGCGGATTTTCCCTTTGATCTTCTGGGGGCCGCCGGGATCGGGGAAGACCACCCTGGCCCAGCTCATCGCCCGCTACAGCGGGGCCCACTTTCTCCAGTTTTCGGCCGTCCTTTCCGGGGTCAAAGAAATCCGCGAAGTGGTCAAGGAAGCCGAAGAACATCTGAAACAAAAACGGCGCACCATCCTCTTTGTGGATGAATTGCACCGTTTCAACAAGGCCCAACAGGACGCCTTCCTGCCTCATGTGGAGCAGGGCACCATCATCCTCATCGGGGCCACCACCGAAAACCCCTCCTTTGAAGTGATCGCGCCTCTCTTGTCTCGGACCAAGGTCCTGGTCCTTCAGCCCCTCAAACCGTCCGAACTGGAACGGGTCGTCCTTAACGCCCTGAGCGACCGGGAGAGAGGGTTGGGAAACCGGGAAATCCTCCTGGAGCCGGAGGCCTTAAAGGTCCTCGTCGAACTGGCCGACGGTGACGCCCGCATCGCCTTAAACACCTTGGAACAGGCCGCGGCCTTGGCCCAAGGCGACGAAAGGGCGGAGGTGCGGATCGGTCGGACCGAAGTGGAAGAGGCCTTACAAAAAAAGGCCCTTCGCTACGACAAAGGGGGGGAGGAACATTACAACCTGATCTCGGCCCTGCACAAGAGTCTTCGGGGCAGCGATCCCGACGCCGCCTTGTACTGGATGGCGCGCATGCTCGAGGCCGGGGAAGACCCTTTGTATATCGCCCGACGGATGATCCGCTTCGCCGTCGAGGATGTAGGCCTGGCCGACCCCCAGGCCCTTTCCCAGGCCCTGGCGGCCAAGGAGGCCTATCATTTCCTCGGATCCCCGGAAGGGGAATTGGCCCTGGCCCAATGCGCCGTCTACCTGGCCACCGCCCCCAAAAGCAACGCCCTGTATCGTGCCTATGGGGCGGTCCGAAAAGCCGTCACCGAGGGCGGTGCTCTCCCCGTCCCCCTTCATTTGCGCAACGCCCCGACCCTTTTGATGAAAAAGATGGGTTACGGCGCCGGGTACCGCTACCCCCACGATTATCCCCAGGCCTTGGTCCCGCAGGAATATTTGCCCGAGGCCTTGAAAGGGCGCCGGTTTTATCAACCCACGGACCGAGGTTTGGAAAAGACGATCAAGGCCCGCCTGGAATATTGGCGGAAAAAGTTGAACCAGGAGAAGGCTTGATGATAGGATAAGGGAAACCGTGTAAAGGAGAAGCGCCCATGAAACGATGGTCGGATCCATCCTGGAAGCAGGAAATGCGGATTAAGATCGACTTTAACCTGATGATGGCCCAGCAAATAGGAAAAACCTTCGGCGTCCAGGATGAGGACATAGACCGACTTCAGCCGGCCATCGAGGAGATTCACCGCTGGATTGAAGAAGAACGGGAGATGGGCCGCCTCCCTTTTATGACTTTACCCTTTGACGGAACGACGGCGGCCCGGGTCAAGGCTTATCGGAAACAGATCAAGCCCTGGGCGGAAAATTTCGTCGTCTTGGGCATCGGCGGTTCGGCCTTGGGGGCCAAGGCCTTGTTTTCCGCCCTTTGCCATCCCTATTTCAATCTCCTCTCCCGGACCATGCGCAAGGGCTTCCTTCGTCTTTTCGTGGCCGACAACATCGATCCCGACGGTTTCCAGTCCCTCCTGGAGATCCTGGAGATCCGCAAGACCGTCTTCAATGTCATCAGCAAATCCGGGGGCACGGCCGAAACCATGAGCCAGTTCCTCTTCATCCGGGATCTCCTCAAGAAAAAACTGGGAAACCGCAAGGAAAAACAGCATCTGGTCATCACCACCGATCCGGCCTCCGGGGTCCTTCGAAAAATCGCCGAGGAGGAGCAGATCCTCAGCTTCGAGATCCATCCCTTTCTCGGAGGAAGGTTTTCCGTCCTCTCCGCCGTCGGTTTGCTTCCGGCGGCCTGCTGCGGCATCGATATCGAAGAGCTCTTGGCCGGGGCCCGGGACATGGCCGAACGCTGCCGCCAACCCCTGCCCTGGGAAAACCCGGCCTATCTTTGCGCCGCCCTGTCCTTTTTGGCTTATCGGCAGCTGAAAAAATCCGTTCGGGTGGTCATGCCCTATGCCGACGGCCTCAAGGGCATGGGCGACTGGTTCGCCCAACTCTGGGCCGAAAGCCTGGGGAAGAAATTCAATTTGAGGGGCAAGGAGGTCTGGTACGGCCAGACACCGGTCATCGCCTTGGGGGCCACGGACCAGCATTCCCAGCTTCAATTGTATATGGAGGGACCCGGGGACAAAGTCTTCACCTTTCTGGGGGTCGAAAAATTCGCCGCCTCCCTGCCCTTGCCCAAGATATACCCCAAGGTGGAGGAATTGGCCTACTTGGGAGGGCAGTCTTTCAACCGCCTTATTCAAGCCGAGATGGAGGCCACGCGGCGGACCTTGGCCGCCAACGGCCGTCCCAGTCTGTTCATCACCCTGCCGCGGATCAACCCCTTTACCGTGGGGCAATTGATCTTTCTCTGGGAATTGGAAACCCTGGTCTGCGGCCGCCTTTTGGGCATCAACCCCCTGGATCAACCCGGCGTCGAGGCCGGTAAGCGGTTGACCTACTCCCTCATGGGGAGGAAAGGCTTCGAGGCGGAAGGAGAAGGAGGCCTTTCCTTTAAACCCCTTCGAAAGTATATCATCTAAGTCCAGGGACCCATGAATCTGCCGGCGGAAAGCGTCAAGCCTTTTAAGTTGGTCAATTATTTCTTTTTGAGCAGTTTCATCGTCATGCTCTTGTTCGCCTTCACCCTGTCCCTCTTCATCACCCAACGATCGAAAGAGGCCCTGCTCAAAAAAACCGAGACCTTCGCCGTCCTTTTGGCCGAAAACCTGAACTACCAGGTCTTTTTCAACTTCGTCCTGCCCATGGCCCTCCAGGGTAAGGAGGTCCGTCTCCGGGACCCCCGGCAGTTCAAGATGTTGGACCGGATCGTTCGGAACACCATCTACAGCTTCAAGATCGAAAAGGTGAACATGTATGACCCTTCCCATGTCGTCGCCTACAGCACCGATCCGACCCTGGTAGGAAGATCGGATGCGGCGGGACGGGATGTGGAGCAGGCCCTGACCGGCCGGACCACCTCCCGCTTCCTCACTGAAGGGCGTTTCATCAAGGTCCGTCCTTTCGGTTCTTCCCCTACCGGCAAACTGGTCACCACCATCCCTTTTCGGGTGGATCCTTCCATCGATCCCCAGGCCAAGATCCTCGGGGTCTTCGAGATCACCCAGGACATCTCCAAAGACTACGAGGCCATCCTCAAGGATCAATACCGGATGGTCTTTTTTTCCGTGAGCCTCATGGCCCTCCTTTATTTGATCTTGTTGATCATCGTCAAAAGGGGGGAAGTGATCATCCGCCGCCGGGCGGAAGAACAGCAGCAATTGGTGGACAAGCTGCATCAGGCGGAACGAATGGCCTCCTTGGGCGAGATGATCGCCTCCGTCTCCCATGAGATCAAGAATCCTTTGGGGATCATCCGGAGCACGGCCGATTTGCTGGAAAAAAAGGTCCTCCAAGGGGATCCCCAAAACCGCTTGGCCTCGATCATCCGGGAAGAGGCCGATCGGTTGAACCGCATCGTCACCGAGTTTCTCGATTTCGCCAGACCCCAGGTCCCCCGCAAAGAAGCGATCCGGATCGAATCGGTCCTGGAAAGGAACTTGCAGATCCTCGAACCGGAATTGGCCCGCACCGGGGTCAAGGTGGTCAAGGACTTTTCCCTCTCTTCCCGGCCCATCCAGGCCGATCCGGATTTGCTCTACCGGGCCTTTTTGAACATCCTCCTCAACGCCGTTCAGGCCATGCCCGAAGGGGGGACCATAGAACTTCGGGTCCGGGATCGGGGTTCCCAAACGGAAGTGGAGATCCGCGATTCGGGGATCGGCCTTTCGGACGAAGATCTGTCCAAGGCCTTCCAACCTTTTTACACCACCAAAGAAAGGGGAAGCGGTCTGGGGCTGGCCATCGTCAAGAACATCATCGAGGCCCATCACGGGACCATCGAATTGATACGGCCGGAAAAGGGGGGCACGGTGGTGAAGATCACCCTGCCCGACAAAGCTTAAGGCAGCGCCCTTCCCTTTTTCAGTCATCAAGGGCGGCGCCATCGGAGGCATCGGGTTGCCATGGAAACCATCTTGATTGTGGACGATGAAAAGAATTACCTCCTCGTTTTGAAGGAACTATTGGCCGAGGAAGGCTATGAGGTGCTCATCGCTCAATCCGCGGCAGAAGCGATCAAGATCTTCCAGGAAAACGAACTGGACCTGGTGATCACCGACATGAAGATGCCGGGGATGACCGGCATGGAACTCTTGGATTTTCTGAAAGAAAGGGATTTACACCTGCCGGTGATCATGATGACCGCCTACGGCACCGTGGAAAAGGCCGTGGAGGCCATGAAAAAAGGGGCTTACGACTACATCCTCAAGCCCTTCGACAACGAGGCCTTGAAGACGGCCGTATCTAAAGGATTGGCCATGGGGCGGGTCATCCGCCAAAACCGCCTCCTTTCCCAGGAGCTGAAGGAAAAATTCGGGCCCACGGACCTGATCGGTAAAAGTTACCGCATCCGCCAGGTCCGGGATTTGATCGCCAAAGTGGCCGGGACCAAGGCCACGGTCTTGATCAGCGGCGAATCAGGAACGGGAAAGGAATTGGTGGCCAGGGCCATCCACTACCACAGCCCCCGGAGGGATAAACCTTTGGTTTCGGTCAACTGTTCGGCCTTGGCCGAAACCCTTTTGGAAAGCGAGCTCTTCGGTCACGAAAAGGGGGCCTTCACCGGCGCGGTGGGCCAACGGAAAGGACGCTTCGAATTCGCCGACGGAGGGACCCTCTTCTTGGACGAGGTGGGGGAGATGTCCCCTTCGGTCCAGGTCGCCCTGCTCCGGGTCCTCCAAGATCGCGAGTTTCAGCGGGTGGGCGGAAACAAGACCATCAAGGTCGATGTCCGGGTGGTGGCCGCCACCAATAAGGATTTGAAAGAAGAAATCCAACAAGGGCGGTTTCGGGAAGACCTCTATTACCGGCTGAATGTCGTCCACATCGAGGTCCCCCCTTTGCGGGAACGTAAGGAGGACATCCCCTTGCTCATCCGCCATTTCTCGGAACGCTTCGCCCGGGAGATGAACAAAAAGGAAATCCCCACTCCCTCCCCGGAAGCCATGGCCGCTCTTTTGGCCTACGACTGGCCGGGCAACGTGCGGGAGTTGGAAAACATTTTGGAAAGGGCCATTATCCTGAGTTCGGGGCCTATCATCCGTTTGGAAGACCTTCCCTTTACCAGTTTCATCCCTTCCGGGACCAAATTGCCTGACGTCTTGGAATTGATCGAAAAAAGGATGATCACCCAGGCCTTGGCCATCAGCGGAAACGTCCAGACCCGGGCGGCGGAACTTCTGGGGATCGAAAAAAACCTGTTGAAATACAAAATGAAGAAATACGCCCTGGTTTAGGACCGGCACACCCGTCCCTCCTCTTCCTTCGGGCGTCCCGACCCCTTTAACCCGCGGTTCAGTCCCTATTTTTTAAACCGTTTCGGAAATTGTCCGATGATTCCCTCGGCCAAGGTATCGACGAAGGTGAGGATCCCGGTCAAGGACTTATCGTAATAAGCGAAATCGGAATCCCAATCCTTCTTGACCCGGGCATTTACCTGACCGGCCAAGGCATTCGATTGTTTGAAGAGGAGGTTGGTCAGGTCCTGCTTGCTCCATTTGGGGTTGCAACCGTTAAGGAAGGCGGCCAGTTCCTCGGCGGCGGCCTCCCATTTGGCCTTCACCTCCACAAACTGCTCCTCCGTGCCCTTGGCCAGGATCCGGATGACCTCTTCGGTGACCGCCACCTGGTTTTTCAAGAGTTCCGTCAACTTCCCGGCCCTTTCCTCCCCGTAATAGGTTTTGAACTCTTCGGAAATATCCTCCACATTCTTGGCCAGGCGGGTTTTGACCTTCTCCAAATCCGGAAGTTCGGCCAGGACGCTTATGACCAGATGGCGGGTGTAGCCTTGGTGTTCCAGCCAGAGCCGCTTCATGGTGGACCGGAATTCCATTGCGGATACGGCGGCATCTGTTCCGACCGGCCCTTTTCCTTTGGCCGCTTCCACCGGGACCGACCCCCAGGCCAACGTCAGCAGACAAACCGCCAAGAAGCCGCGCCAAAACCTCTTTCCCATACCCTTTTCCTCCTTCCCCTGTTCCGGTCGAATCGCCGGAATAGGTTTTTATAAGGTCTTCAACCCATTCGTCGTTCGAAAGGTGCCGGGGATTCAACCGTTGGCGGCGGTCCCCTGGAAGCCCCCATTTTATTATATGTTTATTATTTTAACATTTTTGCTCCTTTACTGTAGCCCGCTTTTTCGGGATAGGCAAGAAAAAAAGCGGGCCCCTTCGATCCGGAAAAGAAAGGACGTTCTTTAAGAGAAAGGAAATTTGTCCATTGACTAACGGTTCGTTCCCCTATACTATACTATTTTTATCTTTTTCCCATCCGGAGCGCTTCCGTAAAAGGGCAGGACTCATGACCGAAGCCTTGAGAAAAAACCCCCTGTTCAGCGGCCTGGACGAAGAAGGACTGAAAAAGATCAAGGGCATCTGTCGTGAACAATCCCTCCAAAAGGGCGAGGTCCTCTTTCATCAAGGAGAAGAAGCCCGGGGGTTTTTTTTGGTCATCGAAGGAAAAATCAAGATCTATCGTCTATCCTTGAACGGCCAGGAATATGTCATGCGCATCGTCGGCCCCGGGGAGACGATCGCCGAGGCCGCCGTTTTTTCCGGTCGGTCTTATCCGGCTTCCGCCGAGGCCCTGGAAAGAAGCCGCGTCTATTACCTGCCCAAGGAAGATTTCACGGCCTTGATCCGGGAAAAACCTCAACTGGCCTTGAACATGATGACCGGTTTGTCCCTGCTCCTTAGAGAGCTGGCCCAACAGGTGGACGACCTTTCTTTAAAGGAAGTCTCCGCCCGCCTGGCCCGCTTCCTTTTAAGCGAGGCGGAGAAGGCCTCACCCGTGCCCCAGGACGGGCAGGAGGTCCCCCTGGTCCTGAAGAAAAACCTCTTGGCCGCTCGTTTGGGGACCGTCAGCGAAACCCTTTCCCGGACCCTGGCCAAGATGAAACAGAAAGGGCTGGTTGAAATCCGAAAAGACACGATCAGGCTCCTCAAGGTCCAGGTCCTTAAGGAAATCGCCGAAGGGGCCAAGTTGTAAGGAGGTGTCCATGGTTTTTCCCGATTACCGCCCCCGCCGACTTCGGCGCAACGAACATTTCCGCCGAATGATCCGGGAAACCCTTTTACTCTCCGATCACCTTATCTATCCCTTGTTTGTGGTCTTCGGCAAGGGGGTTCGCCGACCCATCCCCTCCATGCCCGGGATCTTCCAATTGTCCATCGACGAGGCGGTCAAGGAGGTCCGCGAGTGCCGGGATCTGAATATCCCGGCGGTCATCCTCTTCGGGATCCCCGACAAGAAGGATGAGAAGGCCTCCGGGGCCTACGCAGCGGACGGGATCATCCAACGGGCCATGAGGACCCTGAAAGAGAAGGTGCCCGAGGTCCTGCTCATCGGTGATGTCTGCCTCTGCGAATACACGAGTCACGGCCACTGCGGGATCCTCAGCGGGAACGAGGTGGACAACGACGCCACCCTGGAACTGTTGGCCCGAACCGCCCTCTCCCAGGCAAAGGCTGGGGCCGACATGGTCGCCCCCAGCGACATGATGGACGGGCGGGTGGCCGAAATCCGCCAGGCCCTGGACGAGAACGGTTTCGAACACCTGCCGATCATGTCCTATGCCGCCAAGTATGCCTCTTCCTTTTACGGGCCTTTCCGAGAGGCCGCGGAATCGGCCCCCCAGTTCGGAGACCGCAAGGGCTATCAAATGGATCCGGCCAACGCCCGGGAGGCCCTACGGGAAGTGACTTTAGATGTCGAAGAAGGGGCGGACATCATTATGGTGAAACCGGCCCTTCCTTATCTGGATGTCCTCTGTCGGGTGCGGGAGGAATTCGATCTTCCCCTGGCCGCCTATCAGGTGAGCGGCGAATACGCCATGATCAAGGCCGCCGCCCAAAAGGGTTGGCTGGATGAACGGTCCGTGGTCATGGAATCCCTCCTTTCCATCCGCCGGGCCGGGGCCGACATGATCTTGACCTATTTCGCCAAAGAAGCGGCAGCTTGGTTGCAGGAGAAGCGATGATCCTCAAAGCCGAACTCCGTCTGGTCGCCTGGGAGGTCACCCGCCGCTGCAACCTGTCCTGCCTCCATTGCCGGGCCTCGGCCGAAATGGGCCCTTACCCCGACGAGTTGAGCACGGACGAAGGCCGGACCCTATTGGAACAAATCCGTCAGGTCGGGAATCCGGTGGTCATTATGACCGGTGGAGAGCCCCTCCTCCGTCCCGACATTTATGAATTGGCCGCCTATGGCCATGCCTTGGGACTGCGTATGGTCATGGCTGTCAACGGGTCGCTGCTCACACCGGAAAAGGCCCGGGAGCTCAAGAAGGCCGGGATCCAACGGATCAGCATCAGTCTGGACGGGGCCACTGCCGAAAGCCACGACCATTTCCGCCAGGTCCGGGGGGCCTATCAAGGTGTATTCCGAGGCATCGAATCCGCCAAGGCGGCGGGGTTGGAGTTCCAGATCAACACCACCGTGACCCGTTTGAATCTGAACGAGCTCCCCCGCATCCAAGAAAAGGTCATCTCCTTGGGGGCGGCGGCCCATCATATCTTCATGCTCGTTCCCATCGGCCGGGGGCGGGCCTTGACCGATCAATCCATTTCGGCCGAGGAATACGAACGGACCTTGACCTGGCTGGTGGGCCGGAGGGAAGAGACTTCCCTGCCCATCAAGGCCACCTGCGCCCCCCACTATTATCGGATCCTCCGGGAAGAGTCTCGTCGCCTGGGGAAGGAAGTAACCTTTCAGACCCACGGTCTGGACGCCGTTACCCGGGGTTGTCTGGGCGGCACCGGCTTTTGTTTCGTCTCCCATGTGGGCCGGGTTCAACCCTGCGGTTATTTGGAGGTGGAGGCAGGGGAGGTGCGGCAGCGGCCCTTTGCGGAAATATGGAGCGACTCACCGGTTTTTCAGGCCTTGCGCGACCAAGGCCGCTTTTCCGGCAAGTGCGCCCGTTGCGCATACTTCCGCGTCTGCGGCGGTTGCCGGGCCCGGGCCTATGAGGCTACGGGCGATTATCTGGAGGAGGAACCTCTGTGCACCTATGAACCGAAACGACCGTCCCCTGCGGTCTGAGGCCGACCGCCGCCCCTCCGAGGCGGGCCCCTCATATAAACTGGACCCGACGGATCGTCGGATCCTGAACGAGATCCAGTCCTATTTCCCTATCAAGGCGCGGCCCTACCGGGAGATCGCCCGGCGCCTGGAACTCAGTGAAAAAGAGGTCCTGGAACGGGTGAAGGGCATGGTCGAAGGGGGGATCATCCGACGCATCGGCGCCAACTTCAACTCCCGGAAATTGGGCTTTACCAGCACCTTGTGTGCGGCAAGGGTGCCCCCGAAAAAATTCACCGCTTTTGTGGAGGCCGTCAACCGTTATCCCGGAGTGACCCATAATTATGAAAGGGAAGGGCGATATAACGTTTGGTTTACCTTCATCGCCGAATCCCAAGAAAAGATCGAGGCCGCCCTGGAAGAAATCAAGGAAAAGACAGGGGTCCGGGAGCTGATCAATCTCCCGGCGGAACAGATCTTCAAGATCCGCGTGGACTTTGAGGTGTAGAGCCCCCGCACCGGACGGGCGAAAAGAAAGGCCGAGGCCCCACGAATAACTTCCTGGTGGCTTGGGTGGTCTAAAAAAGGATTTCCATGGAAGAGGAACGAAACGAACCACGGGTGGAAATAGGCCCCCCCGATGAATCCCCTTTGCCGATTTCAAACAAAGGGAGGAGATCTTCCGGCGGGTGGAAAAAAATCGGTTTGGGCCTGCTCGTCCTTTTGGGAGGCGGGGGTCTGGTTTTCGGAGTATGGTCGGGTCTTACGAACCGGAATCCTTCGAGCGGAGGGACCGTACTTCCTGCTGAAGTTCTTTCCCTGAAACAGGACCTGGCCCGCTTGGATCAAGAGGTGGCCGTCCTGAAAAAAGAAATCCAGGCCTTGAAAGAAACGGGAAAGGACATGAACGAATCGGTCCGGGGTCTTAAAGAACAAAGGGAACCGTCCCCCCCTGCACCGACCCTCTCTAAGCCGTCGGCCAAGGCCCATATTTCCTCCAAACCCCTGGTCTACCGGGTCCGTAAAGGAGACACCCTGGCCTCGGTGGCCCGTAAATTCAAAACCACCCCTAAAGAACTCAGGCGCTGGAACCATCTGGGAGCCGACGAATCCCCTCCTCCGGGGAGGCTGATCATCGTCCGTCCCGCTAATCCCTGAATCCGAACATCACCTTTTCGTAAGGTTCGAACATCATTTGATAGAGGTCCATGGCGTAACGGTCGGTCATGCCCGATAGATAATCGGCCAACACCCTCCGCCTCTCCCGCTTCCCTTCGGCCTGAAGAAACCGTTTTTTAAAACCCAAGGGGAGCATCTCCGGTTTCTTCTCCAGGTGACGGAACATCCTGGAGAGGATCATCTTCCCTTTTTCGTTCATCACGCAAACCTGGGGGCGCTGATAGACGTTTTCAAACAAAAAGGCCTTCAGCCGTTTGAAGTGCGGCCAGTCCTCTTCCGGCATCCGGACCAGGGGGGAAGGATGGGCGCGGACATCTTCCAGGCTGCGGATCTTCCAGCGGCGGAGGTTCTTTCGGGTCTCTTCAATGACCATAATATTGGTCTCCTCGATCAAGGTCCGGACCAAAAGACGGGAACGGATGATGGTCTCCCCCTTGTCGAATCCGGGATAACGGTCTCGGCACTTCAACAGGACCCGGCGGATGATGGGATTACCCAGGTCTCGGATATCTTCCATGGAGATATATCCCGCATTCAAGGCGTCTTCCAGGTCGTGGGCGCAATAGGCCAAGGGGTCGGCGAGGTTGACCGTCTGGGCCTCCAGGGTAGGGGAAGGAAATTGCTTGAACTCTTCCGGTATCCGGGGATGATCATAGGCCGTCTCATGGCGGGCGATGCCTTCCCGGGTCTCGTAACACAGATTCAGCCCGTCATAGGCCTGATACCTTTTTTCCAGGGTGTCCACGATCCTCAGGCTCTGGAGGTTGTGCTCGAAACCGCCGTCTTCCTCCAAAAGCTCGTTCAGGGCCTCTTCCCCTGTGTGTCCGAAGGGAGGGTGACCCAAGTCATGGGCATAGGAAATGGCCTCGCATAAATCCTCGTTCAAACGAAGGGCCCTGGCCAAAGTTCGGGCATGTTGGGCGACCTCCAGGGTATGGGTCAGGCGGGTGCGATAGAAGTCCCCCTCGCTGATCAAAAAGACCTGGGTTTTATACTGGAGATCTTTAAAGGCCTTGGAATAAAGGATACGGTCCCGGTCCCTTTGATAGGCCGTGCGAAAGGGGTCTTCTTCGGGGCCGAAGAGGGTCCGCCCCAGGCTTTTGGAACTCTTGGCCGCATAGGGTTTCAAGGTGGATTCCTCGATCTCCTCCAATCTTTTCCTCGCTGTCCACTGACCTTTAGGTTTTTTATACAGAACCGATTTTTTCATAAAACCACTCCAAAATGGGTAGGACCGATGGTTTCCTCTTCCTCCCCCGGAGGGGGCGATCCCCCACCATTATAGCGGAAGAATGGGGCCAGGGGGAAAAATTATCGACATTATCACCTTGATACCTAAGACTGCTAATACAACCACTCCTTTATTTTTATCAGGACGAGAAAAAAGGGTTGATCCTGAATTGATTATTTAATAAATTTAATAAGTTATAAGATAGGCCCGGTCTTTACAAAAAAATTAATCATTAAAATAAGTTACATGGACAGGGGGAAGGTCCGGTCGTTTTTTATAATTTATTGATTTTATTTAAAATAATTTTTTTATAAAAAACCCTTGAAATTGTAAATTTTATGTTTATATTAGCACTTGACTATTTGGAGTGCTAAAAGCAAATAAAACCTTAAATATGGAAGGAGAGTGGAAGCATGAAGATTAGGCCATTGCATGATCGAGTCATTGTCCAGAGACTTGAGGAAGAGGAGAGGACCAAAGGGGGAATTATCATCCCGGATACCGCCAAGGAAAAGCCCCAGGAAGGAAAGGTCATCGCCGTGGGTCCGGGCAAGATCCTGGAAAACGGGACCAAGATTCCTTTGGACGTGAAGGTGGGTGATCGGGTCCTGTTCGGGAAGTACGCCGGGACCGAGATCAAGATCGAAGGCGAAGAGTACTTGATGATGCGAGAGGACGACATTCTCGGAGTAGTTGAGGAAAAATAATAAAGGAGGGAACATATGTCCGCAAAAGAAATTCGATACGATACCAAGGCCCGCGAGGCCATGATGGCCGGGGTGAACGCCTTGGCCGACGCCGTGAAGGTCACTTTAGGCCCCAAGGGTCGCAATGTCATTATAGAGAAATCCTTCGGCTCTCCGACCATCACTAAAGACGGCGTAACCGTAGCCAAAGAAATCGAACTGGAAGACAAGTTCGAAAATATGGGCGCCCAGATGGTCAAAGAAGTGGCTTCCAAGACCAGTGATGTCGCCGGCGACGGGACGACCACCGCCACCTTGCTCGCCCAGGCCATTTTCCGGGAAGGGTCCAAGTTAGTGGCCGCCGGGAGCAACCCCATGGCCATCAAACGGGGGATCGAAAAGGCGGTGGACGCCGTAGTCAAGGAATTGAAAAATATCAGCAAACCCACTAAAGACCACAAAGAAATCGCCCAGGTCGGTACCATTTCGGCCAACAACGATGCCACCATCGGTAACATCATCGCCGAGGCCATGGAAAAGGTCGGTAAAGAAGGGGTCATCACCGTGGAAGAGGCCAAGAGCATGGAGACGACCCTGGAAGTGGTCGAAGGTATGCAGTTCGACCGCGGCTACATCTCCCCTTACTTCGTCACCGACCCCGAAAAGATGGAAGCGGTCCTCAACGACCCCTACATCCTCATCCATGAAAAGAAGATCAGCAACATGAAAGACCTGCTCCCCATTTTGGAACAGATCGCCAAGATGGGTCGTCCGCTGTTGATCATCGCCGAGGAAGTGGAGGGGGAGGCCCTGGCCACCCTGGTGGTCAACAAGTTGCGCGGCACCCTTTCCTGCGCCGCGGTCAAGGCCCCGGGCTTCGGTGACCGCCGCAAGGCCATGTTGGAGGACATCGCCATCCTCACCGGTGGCCAGGTGATTTCCGAAGACCTGGGCATCAAGTTGGAAAATGTCTCCATCAAGGATTTGGGTACGGCCAAACGGGTGACTATTGACAAGGACAACACGACCATCGTCGACGGCGGCGGAGAAAAATCCGCCTTGGAAGGCCGGGTGAAACAGATCCGGGCCCAGATCGAGGAAACCACCTCCGATTATGATCGGGAGAAACTCCAAGAGCGGCTGGCCAAACTGATCGGCGGTGTGGCCGTGATCAATGTCGGGGCCGCCACCGAAACGGAAATGAAAGAGAAAAAGGCCCGCGTTGAAGACGCCTTGAACGCCACCCGGGCCGCCGTGGAGGAAGGGATCGTACCCGGCGGCGGTGTGGCCTTGATCCGCTGCCTGCCGGCCCTGGACAACCTGAAGGTCGAAGGTGAAGAGGCCTTAGGGGTCAATATCATCCGCCGGGCCCTGGAGGAACCGATCCGGCAGATCGCCGACAACGCCGGTTTTGAAGGATCGGTGATCGTGGAGAAGGTCAAGGCCGAAAAGGGCAGCGTCGGTTTCAACGCCGAAACCGGCACCTTTGAAGACCTGATGAAGGCGGGGGTCATCGACCCGACCAAGGTCACCCGATTCGCCCTTCAGAACGCCGCCTCCGTGGCCTCCCTATTGCTGACCACCGAGGCCATGGTGGCCGAGAAACCCAAAGAAAAGGAGCAGATGCCTTCCATGCCTCCGGGAGGCGGAATGTATTAATCCCCCCTCCGTTTTAAGGAGAAACCCGAGCCCCCTGGTTAACCAGGGGGCTCTTTTTTTAGGTATGGCTTGATTTCCCATCCCACCTTTGGTAGGCTAAAGGGCGTTTCGTTTCCCAATCCCGCCTATCGAGAGGGAAAAGATGGCCTGCTGCATCGCAATCGTGCTCATGGGTTTCCTTTTCCTTTTTCCCGCCCATCTCCAGGCCAAGACCATGTACATCACCGATCGGATCGAAATCGGCCTCCGTTCCGGGACCGGGGTGGAATTCCGCATCCTGGGCCGGGTGAAGACCGGGGACCGGGTTGAGGTCCTGGAAAGCGATCGGAACTGGTCGAAGGTCCGCACAGGCGACGGAACCGTGGGCTGGATCAACACCAGTTTCCTGGTGGATCAAATCCGCCCCCCCCTCGGTGAGGATTCCAAGGTACTCGAAGAACTAAAAGAGGCCAAGGAAACCCTCTCGGCCTTATCCAAAGAAAAAGAGGCCCTCCTCCAGGAAAAGACCCGCTTGAGCAAAGAAGCCGCCGAGGCCAAGGCCTTGGTTCAATCTTTACAGAGGGGTATCACCCCGGAATTGACGGATCTTCGGAAGAAGCATCAGGAACTGGAAAGGGAAGCGGCCTTGCTCAGAAAAAAACTGGCCGAAAGGGGGGACGGCGGAAAAAACAGATGGGTAAACCAGGAAAACCTCCTCTGGTTTTTAAGCGGCGGGCTGGTGCTCTTAGTCGGTCTTATCTTGGGATTTTTTTGGGGCCGAGGTCGGAAAAAAACCCGGCGGTTCTATTAATCATGGGCTTAAAACAAGACCACCCTCAGCCGAAGAAGATGGGGTTGTATGTTACGGCGTCATTGATTTAGGGCGCCGTCAAACCTTTTCGGCGCCCCGCCAACCTTGCTGATCTTTCCTTTCCGTTACCCTTTCTTGGTCAGGATGCGGACCTCCACCACTCCCTTCAATAGGTCGGCGAAGGTCTTGGCGTCCTCCTCCGAACCGACGATGGCCCCGTAATGCATGGGGATGGCGATCTTGGGTTTCAAGGCCTTGGCCGCTTCGGCCGCTTCATGGGCCGTCATCACATAGGTCCCGGAAACAGGTAGTAAGGCGATGTCCGCTTTTATTGCTTTCATTTCCGGAATAAAATCCGTATCCCCCGGATGATAAACCCGGACCCCGTTCAAGGTCACGATGAACCCCAACCACCCTTTGGCCTTGACATGAAAGTCCTTGTTGGTGTTGTAGGAAGGAACGGCCTCGACGGTGATCCCTTGAACGGTGATCGTGTCGCCGGGCTTGACCACCTGCACCTTCCCGGAAAGTTTTTTGGCCGAATCGGCCTCGGTGACGATGACCGTGTCTTCTTTTTGGATCTTTTGGATGTCCTCCGGGGAGCAATGATCGAAATGCTCATGGCTGACCAAGATGATATCCGCCGGAGGCCCGCCGCTGATCTGGTAGGGGTCAAAATATACGGTCTTTTCGCCTTGGTATAAAAACCCGTCATGTCCCAACCAAGACAGCTGCTTCAACACTTCTTCGATCATGACCCGTTCCTCCTTTTCTTTCTTTTCCAAAATTGGCCGACCTTGCCGCCCGCCCCGTACGCCCTCGGCGGGCGGACCGAAACATACGGTCCAACATTTCTCAAGTATAAAATGAAGAAACCAGAAGAGTCAAGGGCATTCGGGGGTTACGCACAAGAAATCGGCTTGACCCCAAAGAATACCTCGTAATATAATTTGCAAGATACCGACCGGTCGGGGACCCGGGACCTTAACTCCCGCCACACCGGGCGAAAGGGGTTTCTAAAGCTTTATTTCGGAGCAGGCGATGATGAGCTGGACGATCATTTTGGGTCTTTTCTGTGGGGGGATCGCCGTCGGTCTCTTCCTCCCCTACTTGGCCAAGGCGGTGAATCTCCATTTTTTTCGGGACCTGTTGGCCTCTTTTGCACGGCTCTTTAAAAATAAAAAACAAAAAGAAGCGGAGAACCCCCTCCCCAAAGTGGATCCTCGGGAGCAGCAAATCAACGATTCGGCCCAGGCGGTCCGGACCATCCTTCTGAGTTTGGCCGCCCTTTTTCAGCGGACCGGCGACGCCGCCGGCCGTTCTTCCACCACCTTGGGTGAAGTCCGTTCTCACATGGACGCCATGGTCATCCCCTCCGACCTGAGCGAAGTCCATAATCTCCTCATCCGGGAAATCGACCGCATGATCTTGACCAACAATCACCTTAAGGAAGAGTTGGCCCAGGCCCGGGAAGACATCGAGACCCAACGCCGTCAAATCGAGAACCTGAAGACGGCCGTCCGTATAGACGGCCTGACCCAATTGGCCAACCGGACCTTTTTCAACGAAAAACTCATGGAAGTCATCCGCCTGATCAAACGATACGGGAACCCCTTTTCCCTGCTCATGATCGATGTGGACGATTTTAAAAGGGTTAACGATTCCCAAGGACATCAGGCCGGAGACCGGCTGTTGAAGGGCGTGGCCGTCAAACTCAAGGCCTCGGTCCGGGGAAGCGACTTTATCGCCCGATACGGCGGCGACGAATTCGCCATCATCCTCTATAATACCAGGATGACCGAGGCCTTGGAAGTGGCCTGGAAAATCTGTCGCTTTTTGAGGGAGGGGCGGTTTCTTTTGGACGGGAAGGAGTTCTGGATCACCCTATCCATTGGGGTGACCGAAGTCTCCCGGGAGGATATCCCGGAATCCCTGATCGAACGGGCCGACAAGGCCCTGTACTTGGCCAAAGAAAAAGGGCGCAACCGGGTGGAAAGCATCCCCCCTGCGCCGCCCGTAGACTTCGACCCCACCCTTTTTAGGTCCGGGGGCCCCGACGGTTCGGCCGGGGAAGGACGCGTCATATCGGTATAGGTTCTGATGCAAAAGGAATCCTTCCGGACAGGTTACCGGGACCCCGGCCGTAACCGGTCAGAAACCCAAAACCCATCCGATATCCTCACCATCAAAAAAGGAAGCAAACCATGAAAAAAGCAATTTATCACGGCATAGGCGATCTCCGGGTGGAAGAAGTACCGGAACCGACACCCGGACCGGGCGAAGTCAAGGTCCGGGTAAAATACTGCGGCATTTGCGGCTCCGACCTGCACGAATACCAACACGGCTTGTTTCCCCAAAGCCCTTTCGGCCACGAGGCCTGCGGCGTCATCACCGAGGTGGGGGCAGGGGTGACCGATTTTCAGGCGGGGGATGAGGTCTTGGCCTTCCAAAAGGACGCCTACGGCCAATACCTGATCTGCCCGCGGGAGCGTTTGTTTAAAAAACCCCCTTCCATGTCCTGGGAAAGGGCGGCCGTTGTCGAGCCCTTGGCCGGCGCCGCCTACGCCATTGACCGAGGAGGGGTCAGACCAGAAGATACCGTCCTGATCACCGGGGCCGGCCCGGTGGGACTCATGGCCCTTCTGGGCTTGAAGGCCCTGGGGGTCCGAACCGTTTATCAAACCGACCTGTCCGTGATCAGACGGCAAAAGGCCCAAGAATTGGGGGCGACTTTGGTCCTCGACCCGGCCCAAGAAAAGATCCCCCCGAAGATCAAGGAACTGACCGAAGGGAAAGGGGTGGACAAGGCGATCGAGGCCGTGGGGGTAGAGGCCTCCTTGAAGGACTGTCTGGCCTCGGTGCGTTTTCAGGGCACGGTCATCGTTCAAGGGATCTTCACCGAACGGGTTCCGCTTAATATGCTCGGATTCGTCACCCGGGAGACGACCATGATCGGCACCAATTCCATCCACCCCGCCTTGGCCATGTCCTGGATCGAAAAAGGGGGGATCGAACCGGAAAAGATGATCACCCGCATCCTTCCCCTGGAAGACATCCGGGAAGGCTTTGAGGCCCTGGTCCGTAAAAACAAGGAAGAGATCAAGATCCTCATCGCACCGTGAAGGTCTTTTTTCCCGGTCACCCCTTCACGTCGCCGGAGGGAAAAAGAAGGAAATTTCCATGAATTACTTCATATATTTACATTTTTCTTTAGATGCATTAGGAAAAATAAAGATTTTTTCCGGTAATAGGTGATTATTTCCATTGACTTTTTAAACAAATATTTTATTTTGTAGCAAAGGACAGCCATCATTAACCTACAATAAGGATTCCCCGAGGCGGGAAAAGGAGGAACGATGAGGACCAAGGAACAGTATATTCAGGGCCTGGCCAAGATGAAAAGAAACATCTATTTCAACGGCAGCCTAATCGACCGCACTGACGAACTGCAGATGGAATGCATCAACACCATCGGCACCACCTTCGATGAGGCGGCCAAACCGGAGAACCAGGAACTCTGCACGGCCATTTCCCACTTGACCGGGGAGCGGATCAACCGCTTCACCCATATCCATCAAAGCACGGACGACCTGCATAAAAAGCAGGACATGACCCGCATGCTCTGCCAGAAGGTGGGCGGCTGCATCCAGCGCTGTATGGGCATCGACGCCGCCAATGCCATTTACAACGTCTCCTACGAGGCGGACAAGCAAAACAACGGGGCCACCCAGTATCACGAAAATTTCAAGAAATGGCTGATGCGCTTTCAGACCGAGGACCTGGTGGGCTGCTGCGCCCAAACCGACGTCAAGGGCGACCGCATGGCCCGACCGGCCGATCAACAAAATCCCGACGCCTACCTGCGCATCAAGGAACGGCTCAAGGACGGCATCGTGGTCAGCGGCTGCAAGCTGCACATCTCCGAGGCCTCGGTCGCCGATGAGGTCCTGGTCGTCCCCACCCGGGCCTTGCGTCCCGAAGACAAGGACTATGCCGTGGCCTTCGCCGTGCCCGGCGATTGGGACGGCTTGAAGCAGGTGGTGACCATCCACAATCTCCGGCCGCGGAAACATTTTAAGCGAGGTTTCGTCCCCGGGGCCACCGACTCCTACATGATCTTCGACAATTGTTTCGTGCCCTGGGAGCGGGTCTTTCTGGCCGGCGAATGGCAACACGGCGGTGTCCTGGCCTTGCTTTTCGCCTTGTTCCACCGCCATTCCTATTCGGGCTGCAAACCGGCCATCGGCGACATCCTTTTGGGTACGGCGGCCTTGGCGGCCGAGGTGAACAACATCCACCGGGCCTCCCATGTCCGGGAGAAACTGGCCGAGATCATCATGACCACCGAGCTCGGCTACGCCGCCGGCTACACCGCTTCCGATCTGGGCAGACCCGAGGTCTTCATGCCCGGTGTCGGCTTCGTCCCATACGGACCCGGTTCCTACATACCCCACTCGATCTACTGTAATGTAGGCCGCTGCCTGACCGGCGAGGCCGTCTATCGGGAGGCGGAGATCCTTTGCGACCTGGCCGGAGGGGTTGTGGCCACCTTCCCCCACGAGGAAGACTTCGTCAATCCCGAAACCAAGGATCTCCTTTTGAAATACACCAAACGAAATCCCAACATGCCGGTGGAGGACCAGGCTCAATTCTGGCGATACCTGGGGGACATCCTCTGTTCGGCCACGGGCGGGATCAACAGCGTAGGCAATTATCACGGCGGCGGTTCCCCCATCATGGAACAGATCGCCATCACCACCCAGTATGATATCGAATCCCGGAAAAAAGTGGTCCGCTATATCGCCGGCATGAGCGACGGCGACCGCGAGGCCTTGGCCAAGACCAAAAAATAATCCGGGCCGTTTCTCGATACCACGACCACCAGGACACCCCGGCCCGAAAAACGGGCCGGGGTTTTTTTAAGACCATTCCATTAGAGAGGGCGGCTTATGCCCCAGAAAAAACCCTGCTTTGCCGCCACCATGATGGGGGCCGTGCCTTATCGGGAGCTGGAACGGGCCGCAAGTGTGATCCTCGAATGCCTACCCGAAGCCCCCAGCCTACCGGTCATGACCCGAAGCATCCGCTGGTTGTTGGAAGGGATCCCTTGCCTGGTCTTCGACCGGGAGAAAAAAGTGGTCCGTTTCGACCTCTCCACCGAACGGGAAGGAGAAATCCTCGAGTTCTATGAGCGGATCGAGGCCGATGACCTCGATTATTTCGCCACCACCCCGAAAACCGCCCCCTTTTTCCACGACATGATCGAATACCTCAAGCGGGTCCGCCCTCCCCGTCTTCAGTGGGTGGTCTTTCACACCTCCGGCCCCCTCCTTTTAGGGGATCTGCTCAAACAAAAGGACGGGACGCCGGCCGTTTACAACGAGACCCTGCGGGACATCTTGATCCAGGGCCTAAATGCCAAGGCCCGCTGGCTGGAACAAAAGATCCGTTCGGAAATCCCCGGGGTCGAAGTGGTGGCCGACCTGCCCGAAACCACCTTGATCAACTTCACCTCCTCGGCCGGGACCGGCTCCCGGGAGGCGGTCATCGAGGCCGTCAACCGAAGTTTCGCGGGCCTGACCGGTCTTTCCTGGGTACACTGCTGCGCCAATATCGACTGGTCCCTGCTTTTACAGGCGGACATTGATGTAGTCAATTTCGACGCTTATCAGCACAGCGAGGCCTTTTCCCTTTATGCCAAGGAGGTCCGCGCCTTTCTGGAACGGGGAGGGATGCTGGGCTGGGGGATCGTCCCGGTGGTCAGCGAATGGCTTCAAAGGGAACAGGCCGAAGGCCTGATCCGTCGGCTGGAAGAGGGGATCCGTCGGCTGGTCCGACAAGGGATCGACGAAATGATGATCGCCCAATCCTCCTGGGTGCTACCTTCCTGCGAAACCGTGCTTTTGACCCCGGAAGAATCCGACCGGGCCTTACGGTTGACCCGGGAGATTTCCGAGGCGATGAAGGCCAAATACGGCTTCCCTTCCTGAAAATGCCACATCACCTTAGCGGCACCTGGCTTAAGAGAAAGGAATGGCACCTCGGCATTGACGACCGAAAATGGGTCGGTTCGCCCGAAAAAAATCCTTCCTGATATTTGGACTATAGGGTTCATTCAATTTTCTCTGCCCTTTCTTTCGTTAAGGAAAAGGGGGGGCCGGTTCTCCTCCTTTAAGGGACCTGGACGTTTCTAAAGGTGAACCTGTAAGGCTTGAGACCCATTGTTTTCTCTCAATTTTGAACAAGAGAGACCGGGTGAAACATTCTTCCTCAACACCAATTATTGGTATTTAATGAAAAAGGAGATAAGGGGTTTATCGGCTGTCGTCGGTTGTCTTTTGGGCCGAATCTCAGGTCAAGGGAACATAAAGTCAAACTTTAAAGAAAAAGAGGCAAAAAAATCTTGACAAAGAGTTGCCGTTTTGATATCCTATGATCACTTTTTTTTTAGGAAATCATCTCGATGAACAATAAGCAAAGACAACTTAACTGGTGGTGGTGGCAGATCTCCCGGAGGGGATCCGTCCGCCGCTGACCCTAAACTAAGCCGTTAAGCCGTGGATGATCCCCGGGGTCTCCACGGCTTTTTTATTTGTCTGACGAAAAGGCCGTGAAGAAAAACTTCACGGCCTTTTTCGTTAAGGACCCCGAAAGGCGATGAACCCTCGGCCCGGTGGAGAAGATTCCTCCCAAGGGCAAGGGGGAAAAAGCGGCCGAAAACGGGCCTCTAAACCAAAAATCTACCCCGTGTAATCAGCCGGGGATTACAAGAGGCCGAAAGAACCGGAACCGTTAACCTTTAAAAAAGGTGGCATCATGGACGATTTTTATATCACCCAAGGGGGCGTGAAGGTCCTCCGCCGCATCGAAGAGCTGCCCTACCAAGGGGCCTTGCAAATTCCTTTGGCCGACATAGACCGCTACAAAGGGGCCGTCTTGGCCAGCGGCTACGAATATCCCGGGCGTTACAGCCGCTGGGACATCGCCTTTCTCAAACCCCCCTTGGAACTCATCGGTTACGGCCAACGATTCGTTTTCCGGGCCTTGAACGAACGGGGAAGGCTCCTCATGGAATACCTCTTCCCGCCCCTTGAGAAAAACCCTCATCTGGGTCGGGTCGAGATTTCCGGGTCGTGCCTGACGGGGGAGATCCTCCCCCCTTCCGGCTGGTTCCCCGAAGAAGAACGAAGCAAGCAACCCAGTTTCTTTTCCGTGGTGCGGGAAATCATGAGGCTTTTCGGTTCCCCCGCCGATCCCCACTTGGGACTTTACGGCGCCTTCGGATATGATCTGGCCTTTCAGTTTGAACCGATCCGCCTGAGGCACTTGCGCCCCCCGGATTATAAAACCGCCCATCTCTTCCTCCCCGACGAACTCATTCTTGTGGACCACCGCAAGGAAACGGCGGAGCGCCGCCGATACGACTTCATCTTTAACGGCCGGGACACCTTGGGATTGGCCCGGGACGGGGAAGAGACGGCGGTCCGGCGCGGTACACCCGGACCGCTTTGCTGCGACCACGGTCCGGGCGAATACGCCGAGAAAGTCCGCCGGGTCCAAGAAGGATGCCGTAAAGGGGACTTTTTCGAAGTGGTCCCCAGCCAAGTCTTTTCCACCGGTTATGCCGGGACCCCTTCGGAATTGTTCCAAACCGTCCAAAAAGTCAACCCCAGTCCTTACGAATTTCTCATCAACCTGGGCGATGAACAGTTGATCGGCTCCTCGCCGGAGATGTTCGTGCGGGTGGAAGGGGACTTGGTCGAAACCTGTCCCATCTCCGGCACCATCGCCCGGGGAAAAGACGCCATGGAAGACGCCGACCAGATCCTGGCCCTGCTCAATTCCAAAAAAGACGAGTCGGAATTGACCATGGTCACCGATGTGGATCGAAACGACAAGTCGCGCATCTGCAAGCCCGGTACGGTCTGGTTAAAAGGCCGTCGCTTGATCGAGACCTATTCCCGCCTCTTCCATACGGTGGATCATGTCACCGGCGTCCTGCGCGAAGACTGCGACTCCTTGGACGCCTTTTTGTCCCACATGTGGGCCGTCACCTTGACCGGTGCGCCCAAGAGGGCGGCCATGCAAAAAATCGAGGAATTGGAAAATTCCCCGCGGGGGTGGTATGGCGGAGCCGTCGGCTTCATCAGCTTCAACGGCAACTTGAACACGGGCATCACCATCCGCACCATCCATTTGAAGGAAGGCACGGCCGCGGTCCGGGTGGGGGCGACCCTATTGATCGATTCCGATCCGGAAGCCGAAGAACAAGAAACCCGCATCAAGGCCTCGGCCTTTCTGGACGCGGTCCTGGGCCGGATCCCGCCGCGTCGCACCCCGTATGTCCCGCCGCCGTTGAAGGGTCCATCGCCCAGGATCCTCTTCGTCGATCACCAGGACTCCTTTGTCCACACCCTGGCCAATTATGTCCGTCAAACCGGGGCTCAGGTGATCACCCTGCGCAGCGGCTTTCCTTTGGAGGTCTTGGATCAGGAAAAATGGAATATGGTCTTCCTCTCTCCCGGTCCGGGCCGTCCTTCCGATTTCGGGGTGGCCGAGCTGGTCCGGGCCTGCGTGGAGCGGGGGCTTCCGGTGTTCGGGGTCTGTCTGGGCCTGCAAGGGATGGTCGAGGCCTTCGGCGGCCGTTTGAGCATCCTGGACTACCCCATGCATGGAAAACCTTCCCTGATCCGGAACAATCAACAAGGGATCTTTGAAGGTTTTCCCGAAGTCTTTATGGCCGGCCGTTACCATTCCCTGTATGTCCGGCAAGAGGACCTGCCCCCGTCTTTGGAAAAAACCGCCGAAAGCGACGACGGGGTGATCATGGCCGTGGTCCACAAGGAAAGGCCTCTGGCGGCGGTCCAGTTTCATCCCGAATCCATCCTGACCCTCAAAGACGATTTGGGATTGAAGCTGATCGGCAACGTGGTGAAGAAATTGGCCGAGCAATCGGGTTAGGGGTAAAAAAAAGGATCAAAGATTTTTTCGGCATTCCTATTTGATACGGGAGGGGGAAAGATGATCCAAAAAGCCATTGCCAAAGTGGTCCAACACGAAGACTTAAGCCAAGGGGAGATGGAAGCGGTCATGGGGCAAATCATGAGCGGGGACGCCACACCGGCCCAAATCGGGGCCTTTGTCACCGCCCTGCGCATGAAGGGGGAGACCGTGGACGAGATCGTCGGTGCGGCCCGGGTCATGCGGGCCAAGGCCGTCCCCCTTCGGGTCTCCCATCCCGCCTTGAATCTGGATCGGGACGACATCAACATCGATCAAGAAACGATCCTGGATACTTGTGGCACTGGGGGTGACGGCACCCAGACCTTCAATGTCTCTACGGCCACCGCCTTTGTAGCCGCAGGCGGCGGGATCAAGGTGGCCAAACACGGTAATCGGGCCGTTTCCAGCCGCTGCGGAAGCGCCGATGTCTTAGAAAAGCTCGGGGTCAACTTGGATGTCACCCCGGAGGAAGTGGAAAGGTGTGTGCGGGAAATCGGCATCGGCTTTCTCTTCGCCCCCCTGTTTCATGGGGCCATGAAATACGCCGCCGGGCCCAGAAGGGAGATCGGACTCAGAACCATCTTTAACATCCTCGGTCCCTTGACCAACCCCGCCGGGGCCACGGCCCAGGTCTTGGGGGTCTACGCCCCGGAATTGACCGAAAAGATCGCCCTTGTTTTGGGCAAACTGGGAACCCGGGAGGCCTTCGTGGTCTGCGGGGAAGGGACCTATGACGAGATCAGCATCTGCAGCCCTACCCGCATCTCCCATCTCAAAAACGGCAAGGTGAATACCTTTCAGGTCACCCCGGAAGAATTCGACCTCCCCAGGGCCAAGGCGGAAGAAATCCGGGGAGGTGACGCCGAAGAAAACGCCCGGATCATCCGCGACATTCTGGACGGGCGGGAAGGGGCGCCGAAGAACATGGTCCTGATCAACGCCGCCGCCGCCTTCGTCGCCGCCGGATTGGATGCTGATTTCAAAGCAGGCATCGCCCGGGCCAGAGCGGTCATCGACTCCGGCCGGGCCAAAGAAAAATTGGAACAATTGATCGCTTATACCAACAGGAAATAAAAAAAACCGGATATGGTCTCCTTGATCCATAACCCGGAATCTTTTAATTTAATTTGAAGGGTCTTATTCTCCATGCATTCCCGCTTGGTCAAGATACTTAAAGAAAAGCAGAAAGAAGTGGCCCGGCTTAAAGACAAGGGCCTGATCTATCCCGAAGCGAACGTCCTTCGGGAGAGGCGCAACTTTTCCTCCGCCCTGACCCGACCGGGCCGGATCCATCTGATCGCCGAGATCAAGTTCGCTTCCCCCTCGGCCGGGAGGATCCGGGAAGAAGCCGACCCGGCCGCCATCGGCCGGATTTATGAACAGGCCGGGGCCTCGGCCCTTTCCGTCTTGACCGATGGACCCTTTTTCGGCGGTCGCTTGGATTTTCTGCCGCGGGTGAAGGAAGCGGTCCGTTTGCCTATCCTGCGCAAGGATTTCATCATTGACGAGATACAAATCGACGAGTCCGCCCTTTGGGGGGCCGACGCCGTCTTGTTGATCGTCCGCATCCTGGGGGACGACCAACTAACCAGGTTTCTTCAAAGGTGCCGGGAGAACCGATTGGACGCCTTGGTCGAAGTCCATGATCGGATGGATCTGGAAAGGGCCCTGAAGGCCGGGGCCGAAATCATCGGCATCAATAATCGGGACCTGGACACCTTTCGGGTCCGCCTGGAAACGACCCGCGAACTGGCCGCCGCCGTTCCTCCCGGCCGTATCCTGGTCGGTGAAAGCGGCTTCCGATCTCCACCGGACCTTCTGGACTTGCAAGGTCTCGGTTTACATGCGGTCTTGATCGGCTCGGCCTTAATGCAGGCCGAGGATCTGGAAGGAAAAACCCGGGAGATGGTCGAGGCGGGGAAATGGTCCAGGTAAAGATCTGCGGGATCACCAATCGGGAAGACGCCCTGACCGCGGCGGAAGGGGGGGCCCATGCCTTGGGGTTCATTTTCGCCAAAAGCCCGCGGCGGATTGCCCCGGAACAGGCGGCTCGGATCATCGCCGAACTGCCCCCGTTTATCCGGACCGTCGGGGTCTTTGTCAATGAAGAAATCCCTCGGATCAAGGAGCTCATCGCCTATTGCGGACTGGACTTGGTTCAACTGCACGGGGAGGAATCGGCGGAAACCTGCCTGGATCTCATGCCCCGCACGATCAAGGCCTTTAGGGTTCAGGGGGAAAAGGATCTGCAAGGGATGGAAAGGTATCGGGGGAAGGTCCGGGCCTTTCTCCTGGACACCTTTGACCCTCGAAAGGCGGGAGGCACGGGCCGGACCTTCGATTGGACCTGGGCGATAAAGGCTAAGACATTGGGCCGGCCGCTGATCTTGGCCGGGGGATTGGGTCCGGAAAATGTTTTGGAGGCCATCCGAACGGTCCGTCCCTATGCCGTGGATGTAAATAGCGGCGTCGAAGAACGGCCGGGGAAAAAGGATCCCCTCTTATTGAGGCGATTGTTGGAAAGGATTCAGGCCTGGAACCAAGGGGAAGAAGAGCAACGACGGAATAGATCCTGAAAACCAAGGAGCGAAACCGATGAAAGACCGCGGCTATTACGGCCCCTTCGGCGGGGCCTACATCCCGGAGATCTTGACCGCCACCTTCGATCAGTTGGTCGAGGCCTTTGAGCAGGCCAAGGAGGATCCGACTTTTTGGCGGGAATACGTAGAACTCATGTCCACCTACTCCTGTCGGCCCACACCTTTAACCTTTGCCGAAAACCTCACCCGTCATTTCGGCGGGGCCCGCATCTACATCAAACGGGAAGACCTGAATCATACCGGCGCCCATAAGGCCAATAATGTCATGGGGCAGGGCCTTCTGGTTCGGCGTATGGGCAAGACCCGGGTCATCGCCGAAACCGGAGCCGGTCAGCACGGCGTGGCCACAGCCACTATGGCGGCCAAGTTCGGTTTTCGCTGCACCATTTATATGGGAGCGGTAGATGTGGAAAGACAACGGCCCAATGTCTTCTGGATGCAACGTTTGGGGGCCGAAGTGATACCCGTTCACGACGGCACGGCCATCCTCAAGGACGCCATCAACGAAGCCTTTCGCGACTGGATCACCCACATGGACGACACCCATTATGTCCTCGGCACCGCCTGCGGCCCCCACCCCTTTCCGGCCATGGTCACCTACTTCCAATCCATCATCGGCCAAGAGGCCCGGCGCCAGATCATGGAAAGGGAAGGACGGCTCCCCAAACGGGTCTACGCCTGCGTCGGCGGCGGTTCCAACGCCCTGGGGATCTTCCAGGGTTTTCTGGAGGATGATGTGGAGTTGGTGGGCGTGGAGGCCGGAGGAAAAGGCCTTTCCACCGGCCTCCACGCCGCGCGCCTGGCGTCAGAAGACGGGGCCGTCGGAGTGGCCCAAGGGTATAAAACTTATTTTCTGCAAAACAGCGACGGCCAGATGAAGGAGACCCACAGCGTCGCCGCCGGTCTGGATTATGTGGGGGTCTCTCCCATCCTGGCCCACTTAAAAGAGGAAGGCCGCATCCGGGTCGAGGCCGCCACCGACCGCGAGGTCATCGAGGCCTTGGCCTTGACCATGCGAAAGGAAGGGCTGATCCCCGCCCTGGAATCGGCCCACGCCTTTGTCCAGGCCTTCAAGGAAGCAGGGACGTTGAGCCCGGAGGACTGCATCATCATCAACCAGTCGGGGCGGGGGGACAAAGACATCTTTACCATAGCCGACGCCTTCGACGACCCGAGCTGGAAGGCCTTCATCAGGGAGAAAGCCCATGGTTACAGCCTTTGAACACTATTTAAAACAGAAAAGGCGGGAAAAAGAGATCCTCCTCATGACCCATATCGTCCTCGCCTATCCCTCCTGGGAGGACTCAAGAGAAATCGTCCGGGTCATGGTCGAAAACGGGGTGGATTTGATGGAATTGCAGATCCCCTTTTCCGAACCCATGGCCGACGGCCCGGTGATCCTCAAGGCCAATCAACGCGCCCTGGAGAGGGGGGTGACGGTTCAGCAATGCCTGGACTTCGCCGTGGAAACGGCCCGGACCTACCCCATCCCTTTTCTGATCATGACTTACTACAACATCCTCTACCGATACGGCGTAGGGCGTTTCGCCTGGACCTTGAAGGAAGGGGGACTGAAAGGGGCCATCGTGCCCGATCTGCCGCCGGAAGAAGGCCGGGATTATCTGGAAGAGATGAAGAAAAACGATCTGGCCCCTATCCTCTTCTATTCCCCCACCACCTCCAACCCTAGGATGCAGTATATCGCCTCCCTGGCCCGGGGTTTCATCTATTGCCTGAGCCGCAAAGGGGTGACCGGGGCGGAGACCCGGTTTTCCGCCGAGTTGGCCGCCTATTTGAAGCGGTGCAGGGAAAATACCGATTTGCCTTTGGCCGTCGGTTTCGGCGTCAAGGAAAAGGGGGATGTGGATTTTCTCAAGGGCCAGGCCGATATCGCCGTCATCGGCTCCCAAACCATCCTTATCATGGAAAAGGAAGGGTTGAGGGGGGTGGAGCGGTTCCTTAAACGGTTATCCTGACGAAAAGGGGAAAAAGGGGAGCCCTGAAAAGGACGACCGGTCGGGTGGCCTGTTTCCGGCGGATGGTTATTTCCCTTTTTCCTCGGCGAACCTTCTCCGAATCTCTGCATAGCGGACCAAAGCGGCCATGGCCTTGACCGCCGCCTCCGGAGAGGCATAAGAGACGATGCCGGCGGCCTGCATGGCCTTTTCCAGTCCTTCATGGGAAGGCACCAAGTCGCCCAATCCCACGGTAATGAGGGGTTTCTTGAAGGTTTGGGTGATCTCGGCCAGCAATCGGGCGGCCGCGGAAAAAAGTTTCTCCTGTTCCTCCGCCGACTGACCGGAGGTATCCGCAAAAGTGAGGGGCGTGTTGCTGATCAAACCGTCCACCTCATCCAGTTGAGCCAAGCGATTCAACACCTTGGCCTCCTCCAAGGCGGTGCGGTTGGCCCCGGCAAAATCCACTGGATTGATCGGGGCCGGGGCGTGAGGCGGAAAGGCGATATCCGAGACGATGAATTCCATATCTTTCCGGGTCAGTTCCGGGACCTCCAGACCTAAGGAAACGCAGGTATCGGCCAAGACCACGCACAAACCACCGGTTCCGAGGATCCCCATCCTTTTGCCTCGGGGAAGGGGCTCACGGGAGAGGGCCGAGGCCGCATCCAGCAGACCGAACAATTCGTCTACACGAATGAATCCCGCCTGCCGGCACACGGCGTCGAAGACCCGGTCTTCCCCGGCCATGGAGGCGGTATGGGAGAGGGTCACCCTGGCCACCGAAGGATTTCTCCCCGCCTTGTAAACGATCACCGGTTTCCGACCGGCCAGGGCTTTCCCGGCCGTCAGTAATTTTCGGCCCTGCTTAAGCCCCTCTACATACATGACCACCACTTGGGTCAATGGATCCTCGGCCAAGTAGGCCAAGTAGTCGGCCAGGTCCAAATCGGCCTGGTTTCCGGCGCTGATGAAACAGCTCAACCCCAGCCCCCTCCGGGCCGCTTCGCGGGAAAAGATCCCGCCGAAGGTGCCGCTTTGGGAGATGAAGGCCACTGAACCCTTGGGAACGCCGGGAGGCAAAGAGAGATTCAGGTCGGCGGCCGCGCTGAATATGCCCATACAATTGGGACCGACAAAACGCAGCCCTCCCTCCCGGGCGATGCGGGTGACCTCGTCTTGGAGGGCCCTCCCCTTCTCGCCGGTCTCGGCGAAACCGGCGGAGATCAATACGGCCCCTTTGATCCCCTTTCGAACGCATTCGGTCAAGGCCCGAGGAACCTGTTCGGTCCGAAGGGCGATGACCGCCAAATCGATCGGGTCGGGGACATGGAGAACGGACGGATAGACCTTCAGGCCCAGGATCTCTTTTTCCTTGGGATTGATGGGATAGATCGCCCCTCGAAATCCGTCCTGTTGCATGGTGAGGATGATATCGTTGCCCCATTTCATGGGAACGGCCGAGGCCCCGATCACGGCCACGGATCGGGGTCGAAATATGGGCTGCAATTGCCTGCTGATGCTCTGATCCACGATGTTCTTTTCCTTCCTTCTTCGAATCGGTTTGACGGACCCGATCGCCTTACCCTTCTATGAGACAAAGCGGCTGACGATCCAGGCCGGATTCAGTTTTCGACGCAGCCTTTAGCAATATATCGAAGAAGGAAAAGTGTCAAAAGAAAAGAGGGGACAGGCCCCCTTTTCCCTTCGGGGAGGCGTTGTGGGGTCAGGCCCTGCCCAAGAGGGTGGTCAACCTCTCGGCATTCTTCAAGGCATACCCGGCGACATCGTTATTGAAATAGATAAAAGCGAAGGACACCCTGGCCGTACACCGGGATATTTTTCGGGCCCAATCGGCCAGTTCCTCGTCGGAATAACACCCGGCGTAAAGTCTGTGGCTCCCGTGAAATCGAAAATAAGCGAAGTCGGCCGTGGCAAGGATCGGAGAGGTCCGTTGGGGCATGTGGAAAACGCAAAAACCGACACCCCGCCCCCGCAAGAGATCGTAGATCTCCTCCGCAAACCAGGATGGGTGGCGAAACTCGAAGACCGGTTTCACCCCGCCGGGGAGTAAAGACAAAAAGGCCTTCAACAGGTCGTCATCGCGCTCAAGACCGGGGGGCAGTTGATAGAGGAGGGGTCCCAATTTTTCCTCTAAAAGGCCCGCCCGGGAAAGGAAGCGCTCCACCTCCTCCCGGCAGTCCTGCAGCCGCTTGAGGTGCGTTATCCGACGGCTCACTTTCACCGAAAAGACAAATCCTTCCGGGGTGGTGTGCCGCCATTTCCCGAAGACCCTTTCGGCGGGGAGGCGGTAAAAGGTGTTGTTCAGCTCGAGGGTGGGAAAGTGTCGGGAATAATATTCCAGCCAGCGCGTCTTGGGCAGTTTTTCCGGATAAAACCGGCCCCGCCAATCGTCGTAATGCCAGCCCGAGGTGCCGATGTAGAAGCGGGTCATTGTTTCGGATTTCCTATAAACAGATTCCCAGGGGCTTTTCGGTTTTCAAATCCCCATCCCCGGTTATTGTTATCGATCCTCAAAGGGAGCGACCCGGCCGTCTTCCTCCCGATTGAACATTCCTTATGCCCCTTCCACGTTTACCCTGTTTCGGCTCAAAAGTCCGGAAAAAGGGCGAAGCCCTCACGGCCGGGCGTATTTGCGGGCGTAGAGGGTCGGATCGTAAGGGGCCCGACGGCGCGGACATTTTTCCCGGTCGCATAAAAGGCAGGAGTAAAATTCCTCTTCCGTTGGGAACAAGATCCCGGAAACCGTGTGGGCGGGTGTCATGACCAGACCGGGCAGAAGGGTCACACCGACGGCGGCCGGGGCCTGGCCCAAAAGCTGAAAAAGGGTTTCCTGTTCCTTCAAGGGAAAATCCTTGAGGGAGCCGGGGCTTTGATGGGACAGGCGGCCCGGCCGAAAGGTGGCTTCGATATGCCGCTGAAGGACCTTTACGGCCTGTTCAAGGGCCGCTTCCTTGATGGCCTGAACCCAATAATAGGTCTTAAGGGAATCCTTTTTCTTTCTCGCCCATTCCTCCAATTCCACACCGCAGGTGGCCAGGTAAAGGAACAGGCGCTGGACCTTCCGTAAATTTACGCTTAAAACCCGGCTGTGGAGCCATCGGCCGTCCACCTTGACCGCTTCCTCCGTCCACTCTTCCACATAAGCCGGACGATAGAGGGCCTTGGGCCGTCCCGTTTGTTGCGCCTCGGCCAATAAGGCCGCAAACCAGGACGCCTCCCGACTTCCCTGCCGGATGCGCAATCGTTGCCGAAGGGACGGCGGGTCCGCTTCAAAGGCCATGTCGGTCAAAAAAGTCACCATCGGTTCCCTCGGGCCGAGGCATCGGGCCTGTTCCCTTCCTCTTATTCCTCCAGGTCTTCATACCGGTCTTCGGTAAACCTCGGCGTGCAGAGGACGAGAAAGACCAAGTCCTCTTCCCCCAGGTTTTCGATCTTTTGAGCAACCCCGGCCGGGATAAAGACCACATCCCCCGGACCCACCTCGGCCGGTGTTTCTTCCCCGATTTCCACCCGTCCCTTTCCCTCCAGGATCAAATAGCGTTCGACCGTTTCCTTCAGACGATGCCGGCGAGTGGCCTTCCCTCTTTCCACCCGCACCCGGGCCAAGGACACGGCCCCATCCTCGGGCCTGTTCCACCACTCGGTGATGAAACATCCCTCCTTAAAAAAATATTCCACCGCGCCCCGCCGGTAAAGAAAGGAAGACCGGGTCATGTCCGCCTCCTGGATTGTCCGGATGTCCCTCGGGGTCCCCACCCCCGAAAGGGTGTCCTTTTTACCTTTTACCACGGTTGAAAAAAGGTTGACAAGATCCTTGGGAATTCCTATAATTACTTATAATCTGAATTTAAAAATTATTCAGAAATTTCTTAAAAATAAGAAAAATGCCATGTCCCCCAAAACAGGAAAAAATGAAAAACCCCCCCAGGGCTCCTCTTGTCGGCTCGAGTCCTTGATCGCCGTGGACGATCGGGGTCAGATGGTTCTGCCCAAGGACCTCAGGGAAAAGGCCGGCATCCGCCCCGGGGACAAATTGGCCCTGATCAGTTGGGAGAAAGAAGGACGGATCTGTTGTTTCACCCTGATCAAGGCCGAAGACCTGGCCGTAGGGGTCCAGGACTTTTTAGGTCCGATTTTAAACCTTCAAGGTCGGGGGTGAACCGATAGGTTTAAGGCTTAACGGCTCCCGGTCCCTGTGACAACGGGTCCGGATTCCGTTTCCCGCCTTATTCCCCCAGCGTATGCATCGGCTCATTATAGCACGGATCCGGTGGGGTTGCCTTTTCTTCCCTCCGTGACCTCATAACAGGCAACCCCGCCGGTTTCGGCTGATGGTTGTTTTATTTGGAAACCATTAATAACTTGATTCCAATGAAAGGAAAGGTATGGAAGGCGACGAAATCAAAAAGGAAGTGCGGCAGCGGTATGCCCAGGTGGTCTCGGAACGAATCTCCTGTTGCGGACCTTCGGCGGGTTGCTGCGGACCGGCCCTGCAACCGGAAATCCAAAGTTTGAAAATCGGTTACAGCGAGAATGACCTCCAGGCCGTGCCCGAAGGGGCCAATCTGGGCCTGGGATGCGGAAATCCCCTGGCCCATGCGGCCCTCAAACCGGGCGACACGGTGATAGACTTGGGCTCCGGCGCAGGCTTCGATTGTTTTTTGGCCGCCGCCAAGGTGGGCCCTGAGGGCAGGGTGATCGGGGTGGACATGACCCCGGAGATGATCGACGCCGCCCGTAAAAACGCCGCAAAGGGAAACTATAGGAATGTCGAATTTCGATTGGGGGAAATCGAGAACCTGCCCGTGGCGGACAAGGAAGGGGACATGGTCATTTCCAATTGCGTCATCAACCTCTCCCCGGACAAGGCCCGGGTCTTCCGGGAGGCCTATCGCGTCCTCAAACCCGGCGGACGCCTCATGGTCTCCGACATCGTCCTCCTCGGCGATCTCCCTGAAGGGGTGCGCCAATCCATCCCGGCCTATGTCGCCTGCGTGGCCGGGGCGGTTAAAAAGGAAGATTACCTCGCGGCCATAAAAGGAGCGGGTTTCGCCGATATCCGGGTCTTGGAAGAGACCCTTTTTCCCCTCCTGGAGATGATCCAAGACCCCACGGTGCAAGCCGTATTGGAAGGATTGAACCTCGAGCCGACCGAAGCCGAAGACCTCTCCCGAAGGGTGGCCAGCATCAAGGTCTCCGCCGTCAAACCCTTGAACGGGATCTGATGGAAACGAATGGGTGGGGGCGCCGCTTTTGTCCCTTCGGTCCTCACCGTTCAGCGGCCCCTTTTCCCCGGCTTAAGGTCAAACGAACAAATCAACGGTATGTCGAATGCGGGGGGGACGGCCCTCGGCGACGGCCTGGTAGCGGGTAAAGGCGATTTGGGTGTAATAATCGGGCCATAAGAGAAAGAGACGATCTCCGGAAGGGTTGTCTCCTTCGGACAGCTCCACTTCAACGAAACGGGAATGGCCTAGGGGACGAAAACCCTTGGCCCGTAAGTTATGGATCCGCCCATCCTCTCCTCCCCTGCGATTTTCAGCGGTGGGGGGAGAGGCCGCGCCCAGACTCGCCTTCCGGTCCATCCATCCGGAAGACCCAGAGGAAGCCGGTCTTATCTCCACGGACGACCTGACCTTTTATCCCAATCGGCCCAATTGAAAAAAAACTTCCCTTTTTTTATTTCTATGTTTATAACCATTTTATACAAATTTAAAGAAAATTCCACAATAATTTTCAGGGTCGGGGGAGCAACCATGAAAAAGGTCCGTCTCCATTACGGTTGGGTCGTCATTTTCATGGGGTTATTGGTCCTGATCGGGGCCCACGGATTCGGGCGGATGTCCTATACCTTGATCCTCCCGGCCATGAAGGACGGCCTACGGTTGACCTACAGCCAGTTGGGCCTGATCGGCACGGGCAACTTCATCGGCTATTTGATCATGGCCTTGATCGGCGGGGCCTTGGCCGCCCGTTTCGGGTCCCGCCTGACCATCAGCCTGGGTCTGGCCTTTATGGGCCTGACCATGCTCTTGACCGGTCTGGCCCAAAGTTTTCAAACGGCCTTTTTCCTGCGTCTGTTGACCGGACTGGGTCACGGAGCCGCTTATGTCCCGGCCATGGCCTTGGGATCGGCCTGGTTCGCCGTAAGGCGGAGGGGCTTGGCCACGGGTGTTGTCACCGCCGGCACCGGCATCGGGACCATGATCGCCAGCCGGATCATCCCGACGGTCCTGTCCGCCGAGGGGGCGGAGGGCTGGCGTTATTGTTGGTTTCTATTGGGGGCGGCCATGCTCTTTATCACCCTTTGGGTCGGCCTTTTTCTCCGCAACCGACCCAAGGACTTGGGGTTGAAACAGGTAGGGGAGGAAGAAGACCCGGCACCCGCCCCCTCTCCCTCTCCATCCCCCCAAGCCCTTCAATGGAAGGAGGTTTACCGGGTCAAGGCGGTCTGGTTTCTGGGCACGGTCTACTTCATGTACGGGTTTTCTTATATCATTTATATGACCTTTTTTGCCGCCTACTTGATCAAGGAACTGGGACTGCCCCAGGCCCGGGCCTCGGCCCTTTGGGGGCTGGTCGGAGGGTTAAGCATCTTCTGCGGGGTGATTTGGGGCGGTATTTCCGATTTCCTGGGTCGCTCCAAGGGGGCGGCTTTGGCCTTTTTGTCCTTGGGACTCTCCTATCTCTTCTTCGCCCTCATCCCTTCCGCCGCCGGTTATTACCTGTCGGTCCTTTTTTTCGGCCTGAGCGCCTGGAGCATCCCCACCATCATGGCCGCCACGGCCGGGGATATGGTCGGACCCCGCCTGGCCCCGGCCGGTCTGGGGTTCGTCACCCTCTTTTTCGGAACGGGTCAGGCCCTGGGACCTTGGATCGGCGGCCTCCTTTCCGATGCCTGGGGCTCGTTTTTCTTTCCCTTTCTGCTGGCTGCGGGCGTTTCCTTTTTAGGAGGGCTCATGGCCTTGAAGATCCGCGTCCGGGCCGCCTGAGCGGATCGCCCCTTCCCGCCTCTTTTCGGCCGCCCGCCGCCATCTTTCGGGTTGACCGTATCGCCGAAAAATTATAAATATATAACATTAATCTTTAGGAGGACGGCCCTTGTCTCATTTTTTGGAAGAACTCCTTTCCCCTCGTTCCCTCGCCGTCGTCGGCGCCTCCAACCAGCCCCTTTCCGCCGGTTACAACTTCACCGCCGCCTTGTTGCAATACGGTTTTAAAGGGAAGATCTACCCGGTCAATCCCAAGTACACCGAGATCCTGGGCCTGACCGCTTATCCCTCGGTCAAGGCCATTCCGGACGAGGTGGATTATGTCATCTCCGCCGTCTCCGCCCCCCTGGTCCCGGCCCTCCTTGAGGACTGCGGAAGCAAAGGGGTCAAGATCGTCCACCTCTTTACCGCCCGTTTCAGCGAGACCGGTCGATCCGAGGCCGCCGCGTTGGAACGACACATCTTGGAACTCGCCCGGCGGTTTCGTATCCGCCTCATCGGTCCCAACTGCATGGGGCTGTATCATCCCCGCCTGGGCATCTCCTTCAGCGACGCCTTGCCGAAAGGGAAGGCCGGAGCGGTGGGCCTCATTTCCCAGAGCGGCCAGGCCGTGGAGGAAATCGTTCGTTCGGCGGAGGTCATGGGCCTTCTTTTCAGCAAGGCCGTCAGTTACGGCAACGCCCTCGACCTCAACGAATGCGACTTTCTCGAATACCTTGGGCAGGACCCGGAAACCCGCCTCATCCTCATCTACATCGAAGGATTGCGGGACGGCCGCCGTTTCCTTCACACCCTTCAGCAGGTCACCCCCCAAAAACCGGTGATCATCCTCAAGGGCGGGCGCTCCCCTTCCGGGGCCAGGGCCGTGGCCTCCCATACGGCATCCTTGGCCGGGGCCGCAGCAATCCTGGAGACGGCCATCAAACAGGCCGGCGCCCTGACCGTCTCCACTCCAGAAGAACTGATCGATTTGGCCGTCACTTTTTCGTATGTGCAACCCTTCACCGGCAGGCGGGTGGGGGTGCTCGGCGGGGCCGGCGGGGCCAGCGTCATGGCCGCCGATCAATGCGAAACGGCCGGGCTGGAGGTGATCCCCTTGCCGGAAGAGATCCGGATGGAACTGAAACGCCGAGGCGTCCCTATATGGGATTGGATCGGGAATCCCGTGGATCACTCCATCCGGGAGGGTGACGACTTCAAACCCCGGCAGATGCTGGCCCTCATGGCCGAAGATCCCCATTTCGATCTCTTCCTGGTCTTGTTCGGCGAGCCCCATCACGAGCGCCAGCGGGGCCTTACGGCCGAAGATTACTTAAAAGAATATCCTTTCGAAACGGTCCGGAACAAACCCATCCTGGCCGTGGTCCCCGATCGTTGCTTGGGGATCGAACATTATGCGGACTGGAACTGGAAGATCATTTACGAAATCCGCAGCAAACTCCTCCAGAGAGGAATCCCTTTTTATCCCACCGTCTACCGGGCGGCCGCGGCCGCCAGCAAGACGGCCGATTATTATCGCCGGGTTCAAGGGCGTCGGCCATAGAATTAATGACAACCTAAAGGAGGGACAAAAAAGAGATGGGAAAAAGACTGGAAGGGAAGACGGCGGTCATCACCGGCGGAACCAGCGGCATCGGTGAGGCCACGGCCGAGGTCTTCGCCGCCGAAGGGGCCCAGGTGGTCATCGCCGGCAGATGGGAAGAAAAAGGGGCGGAAATAGCCGAACGGTTGGGGCCGCAGGTCATCTATCAGCGCACCGATGTCACCCGGGAAGAAGACCTTCAGGCCCTGATCGACACGGCCGTCAAACGGTTCGGGCGGCTGGATTGTCTCTTCAACAACGCCGGCGGTCCCAGCCGGGGCACCTTGGAGACGGTGACCCCCGAGGATTTCCATTACAGCATGGATCTCCTTTTGGGCAGCGTGGTCTTCGGCATCAAGCACGCGGCGCCGGTGATGAAGGCCCAAGGGTCCGGGTGCATCATCAACAACGCCAGTATCGCCGGTCTGCGCACCGGCCAGGGAGGTTATTTGTACAGCGCGGCCAAGGCGGCGGTGATCCAGTTGACCAAACTGGCCGGGGTGGAGTTGGGGCCGTACGGCATCCGGGTCAACAGCATCTCCCCGGGGGCCATCGCCACTCCGGTATTCTGGGGCGGATCGCAGGTGGCTCGGACCTTGGATGCGGAGGTCAACACCCGCAACATGGAAAAATTGAAACAAAATCTGGCCAAGGCCACCCCCTTGAAACGGTCTGGCCTGGCCCGGGACATCGCCTACGCCGCCCTTTATCTGGCCAGCGATGAAGGAAGTTTCGTCAACTGCCACGACTTGGTGGTGGACGGGGGACGGACCTCCCTTTTTCACGAAGCCCCCTGACCCAAAGGGCGGGGCATGGTGTTTATGGAAGATCGCCTGTTGGGTAAGGAATCAGGGGCAAAGGCCGAAGATCGATCACTTGATTATCCAGGAGGAATTCATGAAAAAATCCATCGGCGCCAAGACCATCGTCTATCCCACGCCGGTTTTCGTCGTCGGCACCTATGATGCCCAAGGCCGACCCAATGTCATGACCGCGGCCTGGGGCGGGATCTGCTGTTCCTCCCCTCCCTGCCTCGCCGTCGCCCTTCGGGAGGCCACCTACACCTACGGCAACTTGATGCAGCGCCGGGCCTTCACCGTCAACCTGCCCAGCGAACCATACGTCAAAGAAGCCGATTATTTCGGCATCGCCTCCGGCAGGGACGAGGACAAATTCGCCGCGACGGGGCTGACGCCGGTGAAAAGCGATGTGGTGGACGCCCCTTACATCCAGGAATTCCCTTTTGTCCTGGAATGTCGGGTCATCCACCATTTTCCTATCGGACTCCATACCCAGTTCATCGGTGAGATCCTGGATATCAAGGTCGAGGAAGAGGTCCTCGGGGAAAAGGGGGCGGACATCCAAAAGGTCAAACCCATCCTTTGGGCCCCGGACAGTCGGGGATACTACGGGGTCGGGGCATTTCTGGGCAAGGCTTTCTCCCTTGGTCGGGAGCTCTTGGCGAAAAAATGATCAGGCCGTCAGACCTCGGCTGCGATCCTGTTTGAAATCCTCCACCCCCGGCACCGCCTCCATGACCACGGCCTTGAAGGGGGTGCAGGCCACGGCGCACTGGGCGCAACCGATGCAACGCCTGGGGTCGTGTTGCAAGGACTTGTTCCTCGTATCCACGGTGATGGCCCCCATGGGGCAGGCCAGAGCGCATTTCCCGCAATGGGTGCATTCCGTCGGGTCGAAACAGGGCATAAAATGCGGCGGGGCGATGATCCCCGGCACATTGAACTCGCTGATGATGCGCATCATATGGCAGCAATCGCCGCAGCAGGAACAAGAAGATCCCCCCAACTTCGGATCCAAAGAGGTGATCCAGGTCACCAAGCCCTGGACCTCGGCCTCGGCCTTGATCTCCAGGGCCTCCTTCTTTTCGATACGGCGGAATTTGCCCGCTTGGATCAGACGGTCGGCCGAAATCCCTAAGGCCATACAAACCTCTTTGGGTTTGCCGCAACCCCGCCCGACCATTTCCTCCACGATGCGACACTGGCAAAGGGTCACCCCGAAAGAATCGTAACGGTCGAAGATTTCCTCCAGTTTATCCGAGGGATAGGCCGCCGGATGGGACTGGATGACCTGTCCCATGGGCAGATATTTGACCGAGGGAGGACGCTTGCCCCAATAATCGACACCGAAGCCGGTCTCGTAAAGGGCGGCGAAGAGCTCGCAAAAACGGCGGTGCCAGTCGGTCAGGGTCTCCATGGAGGTACGCATCAGGACCATTTCGAAGGTCCCCGCCGCCAGGGGGAGATTGGCATAAAAACGGTTTTCCCCGGAACCGAAGGCCAAGAGGACGCATTTTTCATTGGCCAGCCTCTCCAAAACGGGCCGGACCTCCTCCACCGGCCGATGGGCGGCGGCGGCCACCGATTGGGCCGTTTCCCGGGCCCGGGGGCCGATGTGCCGGGCGATGGAGGCCTCTTCCTCGGTGAAGGTATGTTGCATCAGGGCGATCAGTTCATCACAGAGAGGCGGACCGGCCAGTTTGGGACTGGCATAGACCTCGGCGATGTCCAGATGGGCTGCCGACACCCCGGGATAATCGGCCCGGGTTTTGGCCTTCACCGTTTTTTTCTTCGGTTCAACGGGACCGATGACGCCGTCGGTCACCCGGATCAAACGACTCACGCCTTTGGGGGCCATGACCCTTTCCTCCTTGATTATAAAATTATGATGATAAGATTAGATGATTCCGCCGGCCCGGTCAACCGGAAAAAGTTCGACGATTTTCTTGACACTTTCACCGCCATTGGCTACACTCCTTTGAACTGTCTCCATAGAAGGAAGGTCGAACAAAAAGGCGGTTCAAAGGATAGGGCCGCCCTCGGGAAAAACGAAAAGGAGCGGCACCCTTTTTCCCCAACCCCTCGGGTAAGGCCGGAGGTCTTCCTTGGTCTCGTTCATACTGCTCCTTTGGTCGGTGGGTTTTCTCCTGTTGTGGAAGGTCCCCCGCATCCGAACCTCCGGACCGCCGCCCGCTTCCCTTCGGCCGGTCTCCATTATCGTTCCGGCCCGAAACGAAGAAAACAACCTGGCCCGTTTGCTGGTCTCCCTCGAAAATCAGATTCCGCCGGAAAGCGAAATCCTGGTGGTGGATGACCATTCCGAAGACGCCACCGCCCGGATCGCCCACCATCATGCGGTTCGGCTGATCCTTTCCCGACCGCTGCCCGCGGGGTGGCTGGGAAAACCCTGGGCCTGTTGGCAAGGGGCCCAAGAAGCGCGAAACGACCTTTTCCTCTTTCTGGACGCCGATACCTTTTTCGAACCCGAAGGGTTGCCTCGTCTGATAGAGGAGTTCGGACGCACCGGCTCCCCCCTTTTCATCCAGCCTTACCACCGAATGCGGAAACCCTATGAACAACTCTCCGCTTATTTCAACCTCATCGTCATGGCCGGTTCCAACGCCTGCACCGTCTTAGGAGAAAGGATCCAACCCAACGGCGGCTTCGGCCCTTGCCTGATCTGCAGCAAGGAAGATTATGACCGCGTCGGAGGGCATCAAAAAGTGGCTTCCCGGGTCATCGAGCACTTTATTCTGGGCCGGGAATTTCTAAACATCGGAAGGACGATCCGTTGTCGGGGAGGAAAGGGGGTACTGAACTTTCAAATGTATCCGGGGGGTTTTCGCTCCATGGTTCAGGGCTTCAAAAAAAGCTTTTTCCTGGGCTCCCAGGCCATCTCCTTCTGGAGTCTGGTCCTCTTGTCGGCCTGGATAACCGGGGCCATGGCCTTAACCCGCCATTTAGGGGAAGAAGCCTTCTCTTTTTCCGCAAGGACCTTGTTGACCTGGATCGGGGTGGATCTCCTCTTCGCCGGGCAGCTCTTCTGGATGCTCGTGCGTATCGGCAACTTCCGCTGGTGGACCGCCCTCTTCTTCCAAGTCCCCCTGGTCTTTTTTACCTTGGTCTTCGCTTCCTCCCTGATCGATACCCTGTTTCGCCGAAAAGTCGCTTGGAAGGGAAGAAGGGTCAAGACGGAATAAGGACCCAAGCCATGCGTCTCATTTATTTGAACACTTTTTGGACCATCCTCCTGGATATCTTCCTCTGGCTGGTCATCCACCTCGGGGTGGTTTGGGTGATGACCCGTTTTTCCGAGAAAAGGTTTGATCCGAAAAAGAGATTTTACCTCCCTCGTTCCTGGGAACGGGATCTCCGCCTGTATGAAAAGGTCCTGCGCATAAAAAAATGGAAGGAATACCTCCCCGACGGGGCGCGGGTCAATAAGAAAAGGGGGTTCCCCAAAAAACGCCTGGGCGGCCGGGATCCCCTTTATTTGGAGAGGTTCCTCCGGGAGACCTGCCGGGCGGAATGGACCCATTGGATCCTCATCCTCTTCGCCCCTCTCTTTTTTCTTTGGAATCGGGTCGGGGTGGGATGGGTCATGATCTTCTATGCCCTGGCGGAAAACCTCCCCTTGATCCTGGCCCAACGGCACAACCGTTTCCGCCTGCTGAGGATCCTTTCTCGGTGCAACCGCTCCAGTAAAAAGACCGCCCTTGAGGTCAGCGCTTTAGGATAAACGCCCGGGCAGACAAAGTCCCTGATCAGTCTTCACTCCCGACCAAGGGTAATTCTTTCTCCACCCGGAAGAAAACCAGGAACTTGGATTCTTTGGCCCCATCCCGCTCGCTCAAATACACCCGGCGACGCAGGGATTCCAATAAAGGACTGTTTTCCTCTTCCCGGACCTTGGTCAATAAAAACCTTTTTCCCTGGTAACCCGGCCCTTCCTCTTTAAAGAGAAAGGCCGCCCGGGGATTGGACTTAAGGTGGTGATGGATCAAACGATCGGCCATGATGAAGGCCAAAGTGCCGTCGTCCATGACATGAGGCCGCGAATAAAGGGCGATAGCCACTTGCCCCTCGGCGTCGGCGGCGGCCATGACGCCCATCCCTTTGGTGTTTTCAAAATAGGTTTTCAGATCCATGAGGTTCTCCTTTCTTGGGTTTCAGGTTTTCCTTAATCCTTCTTGCTCAGCTCCCCTGACCGGGGCGCCGCCCTCCCCATTCAACACCCCGGTTCCCCGGCGTGACCGCAACAACTTTGCCGGTTCCTGATCTTGATCCAGGAATTGGAAAGGACAAGACGCACCTTTTCTTTCCAGGGCATCTCCTGTTTCAGGTTTTTCCAAAAATCGGACGGCCTCGGTCTTCCTTTTTCCGGCGTGCCCATAAAACACCTCTTTCCAAACCTAATTACGGCGGCCTTTCGGGTCAAGGGCGGATTCGGAAAATTCAAAGGGGAATTTCTTTTTTTTGGAAAAGCCTTTATAATACCTTTTCGGGTAAGAACCCCCTTTTAAAGACAAGAAAAAGGACCGGATCATGGCGGAAAGGGATCCTCTGACCACAACCGAATCCTTAAAGCGAATTCGGGACATCCTGGAAAAAGAGATGGAACGGTTACCGGGTTCGGTCTGTCCTTTTCTTTTCTCTCCGGAAAAACCCGGTTATCTGGATCCGCCGACCCTCCGCAAGCGGTGGGAAGAGGAATGGGACCAACGGGTGGTTCCCGGGCGGGGAAAAGGCCTCTTATCGAAGGTTTTTACACCCAAGGAGCCTTACACCCTGCCTCTCGTCCAAGAACTGGCCTTGTTGGACGCCCCGATCCTTAAGGACTTCTGTGTCCGCTGCATCCTTCAGACCCTTGAAGATTCAAGCCACCCACCTGTCACCCCTCAACTGATCCTTGAGCTTTTGAACCTTTATCATCAGCGGCCTCCGGAATTCCTCATCCTGGTCGATCCTCTGTTGCGGATCATCCTGTCGGAGAGAAGGCCGGCCTGGCCCCAAGGTGTCAAAACCCAGGCCTGCGCCGTCCTGATTAATCACTTCGAGATCGAAAACCTCCTCCTCTATCTCTCTTTGTCCCCGGCCTTTCCTGAAGAAAAGAAGCAGATCCTTTTTCAAAGTCTGACGGCCTTTCAAAAAATCTACCGCAAGTTTCTGGAACTGCAGGAGGAAATCGGAAACAAGGATCGCATCAGCCTGGAATGGTTCGGCCTGGACTTCGAGGAATTAAAAAAGAAGGGTCGTTTTCGGGACAGTTTTTCCAATCTGGTAGGGGGATTCATCGAACGGCTCCGCCACAAAGACAAGAAACAGGCCTTGGAGATCGGCAGGTTTCTGGTGCTCCGCTTCAACAACGAGGATATCTTGCGGGTCCTCCACGCCCAAATAGGGTCCAGCGATCTGAAGGACAATGTCCTATTAAAGGGTTTCATCTTTCGCCAGATCCATACCATCATGACCGATTTCCGTCGGCGTTACATTTCCCGCCGGGTGGATACGGACCTGACCCGACTCCTATCCGAAATGGAGCGACAAAACCAAGAATCCATGCGCCTGGTCACGGTCGGGCGGGTACCGGCCCCGATCATTCTCAAGGGGCAAGAAGGGCGGCTCCATCTTCCCCAACCTTATCCGCCCCTTCCGGAGCTTCAAGAAAAGTTGATCCAATACCATCTCAGCGCCCTCTTCGATCTTTATCCTGTCCCCCCACCGGCCCAAGAGATCCTCATCGTCCTCAGCCGTATCGCCGACAACCTGGAGCTCCGGCGGGAGGACCTGGTAAAATTCATCGCCTATTTGGAACGGGTGTTGATCTTCCTCCAACAGCTGGAAGAAATGGAAATCGAAATCATTAAAAATCCCCGCTATGGGATCCTCTTAAACCCCTTTCAAATGAAATCGTTGGGAATGATTCGGGACGGGGCCTATTTTGCCTCCACCGGCTATTGGATGCGGAGCACCGTCCCCCCGGCCTTGATCCGTTGCATTCAAGCCGAGGCCATCCCCAATTGCCTTGGGATCTTGGACCGGCACATCTTTTCCCGCATCTCCCTGCACACCGGGGCCTTCCGGGGGACCCCCTTTGATCTGGACAGCACCCACCGCTACGATTGGGACGAGGAACCGGAGAACTGTCAGATCCGTGCCGGATATTTCTTGCTGAACATCCCTCCCCGTCTGACCGAATCCTGGGAAACGGTGCAGGCCTTCCAACGAGAGGCCCTTAAGGAAAAGATCCAGAAAAAAGAATGGCAATAAAGGGAGGGCGACATGCCCCCGGCCCATCGCCCTCACCTCAAACGCTCAAGGCCGCCAAAAACCCTTCCTGCACCGCCTCCCTAAACCCTCGGGGTTGGAGACAGTCCCCCACACGGTAGAGCTTCGGCCCCTGTCCTTCCAAGGCCTTAAACAGCCGGTCGTCCGGTCGAAAACCAACGGCCAAGACCACTGTATCCGTGGGGAAAGTGTTTCTTCTTCCGTCGGCCGCGGCCACGGTCACCCCGCCCTCGACGATCTCCTCCACCTTTGTCTCCGTCATGAGGGAGACCCGATGGGCCTTCAGCCCGTCCATCAACCTCCTCCGGACCATGGGTCCTATGTCTTTGGCCGTGCGTTTTTCCATCTCCACCACGGTCACCTGCTTTCCCTTGACCGCCAGGTAATGGGCGGTTTCGCAACCCACCAGACCGCCCCCGACAACCACCACCCGCTGGCCCACTTGAACCTTCCCGGAAAGGACATCCTGGGCGAAGGCGACGAAAGAACGGTCCGTTCCGGGGAAGTCCGGAAGCAGGGGAAGCCCGCCGGTGGCCAAAATCAAGACATCGGCCCCCCCGTTGCGGATCATTTCCGCCGTGGCCTCGGTGCGCAAGAGGAACTCCACCCCGGCCTTTTCCGCCTGTCGGATCAGATAATCCCGCCAGGGTAAGAGATCGCCCTTATTCGGCGGCAATGCGGCCAGGGGAAGCAGTCCCCCGAGTTTTTCCCTTTTCTCGATCAAGGTCACCCGATGTCCCCGCTCGGCGGCGACACGGGCCGCCTCCAAACCGGCCGGTCCGCCTCCAATCACCCAGACCTTTTTCCCTGTTACGCCTCGCTGAACCTTCCACTCCCCTTCCCTTCCCGTCGTCGGGTTAACGGTGCAGTACAGTCCCTCTTTACTCGTGCTCAATCCCTCGATGCATTCGTAACAACCGATGCAGGGGCGCACCTCTTCTTCCCGCCCTTCGGCGCACTTTTTCGGCAGGTCCGGATCGGCGATCAATCTCCGCCCGATGGCGATGAGATCGGCCCGCCCTTCTTTCAAGATCTCCTCGCCGCTGGACAAATCCAAACGCCCCACGGCGATGACCGGGACCCCCACCGTCTTTTTCACTTCTTCCGCCAGGGGGGCCAAAAAGGCCGTCCCATCCGGCAAAGGCGCCTTGGTGATGAAAGAAAAGGCGGCATAGGCCGAGGCGTGCACGGCCTGAGCCCCGCTTTGAACCAGGAGAGGGAGCCACTTCCGCGTTTCCTCAACGGTACCCCCTCCCTCGACCCCGTATTCGCAGACATTGATGCGGGGCCAGATCGGATAATCCGCTCCCACCGCCGAGCGCATGGCTTCCAGGACCTCCACCAACAATCGGGCCCGCCCTTCCGGTCCCCCTCCGTAACGGTCCGTCCGCTTGTTGGAGGCCGGGGAGAGGAAAGAGGCGATCAAGTATTGATGGGCCGCGTGGATCTCCACGGCGTCTATACCCACCTCCTTGGCCCTCCGGGCCGCATCGGCGTGCCAGCGGACGATATCTTGGACCTCCTCTTCGGTCAATTCCAGGGGCAGGACGCCCGAAACGCCGATCATCCGGCCCGGCACGCGCAAGGCCGATGGGGCGACTTGAACGAAAGAACCCTTTCGGTGTTCGTATCCCGCATGATGAAGCTGAACCGCCAGTTTGGCCCCGTGGCGATGGACCACCCGGACCAGTTCCCGCCACCCGGCAAGGTCCTCGTCGTCCCCCAACGACAATTGCCTGGGCCCCTGACATCGGGGCGACGGGGCCACCCCTTCGGTGATGATCAGACCGGCGCCCCCTTTGGCCCGGGCCTCATAATAATCCAAGATGCGTCGCCCGATTTTTCTCCCTTCCGAATAGCCGGTCCCCATAGGGGGCAGGACGATCCGATTCTTCAGTTCCAACGTCCCGATCCGACAAGGTTCGAAGATCCTGCTGTATTCGGCTTGCGCGACCATATCCTTCCTCCTTGTGCCGGACCAAACAGGTCACTTTCCGGTGAATTTGGGGGGTCTTTTTTCCAAAAAGGAGTCCCTTTGTTCCTTCAAGTCATGGGGGGCCCTGCGGGCCAGGATGAGCCCGTAGGATTCGTTGCGTAATTGTTCTTCCAGACTGGAAGCGGTCATGCTCTGCTGCAAGACCCTGCGGGTGGCCTGGATGGCCATGGGGGGCCATTGGATGATCTCTTCGGCCAATTTGCGGGCCTCGATCAAGAGCTCATCCGACCGGACCAAACGATCCAAAAGGCCGATGCGATAGGCCTCCTCGGCCCCTACATATCGGCTGGTGTAGATCAGGTCCAAGGCCCTGCTGTAACCGATGATACGGGGGAGGAAAAAGGACATGCCCGTATCCGGGCTCAGACTGCGTTCCGGAAAGACCACCTTGAAGCGGGTCTTTTCCGATCCGATGCGCAGATCGCAGGCCAAGGCCAAAGACATCCCCGCCCCGGCGGCCACGCCGTTGACGGCGGCGATGATCGGCTTGTCCAATTGGACATAGACGGCCAGGGCCAACCTCCCCATCCAATGCAAGACATCCAATCGCTCCTGCCGGGGGGGGACTTCATCCGTTTGCTGCGGAGATCCTTTTAGATCCACGCCGGAACAGAAACCTCTGCCCGCCCCGGTCAGGATAACGGCCCAGACATCGTCGTCGTTCCTCAATTCCTGACAGGCGGCGATGATTTCGTCCTGAAGTTCCCGGTTCAAGGCGTTTAAGGTGGAGGGACGGTTCATGGTCAACCAAGCGACCTTATCTTCTTTCTCGATCAATAGGACTTTTTCCGACATGGTTGTCTCCTTTTCGAAAGCTTCCTTAACCGCCGGGCCTCCCCGTTTCGGTCTAATCTCAAGCGGGGGGAATAAACCTTGCGGTTCCCGGGATCGCTGATATCAATAAAGTACCTGACTCATCCTCTCCCTTAACCTGGCCCCTGGAAGGGAGAATTTTCGGACAGACAAACGGTTTTCAGATATATCGGGATGGCCAAGAGGTGTCAAGGAGAAAACCGGCCTTTTTGGCCTGGGCCAAGGCCGGTTCAGAGCAATAAAAAAGGCAAGTCCGAAGACTTGCCTTTTTTACAATTTGTATGGATTGGAGGTTATCGGCCCTTTTCGGCGATTTGGAGGCGCACCAAGGCCCTCTTCAAGGCCGCCTCGGCCCGGGCATGATCAATGGCCTCCTCCCTGGCTTTGGCCAGTCTCCGCTCGGCCCGTTCCTTGGCCCTCTTGGCCCGTTCCACATCAATTTCCCGGGCCCTTTCCGCGGCCTCGGCCAGGATGGTCACCTTATTCCCCGAGACCTCGGCAAACCCGCCGGATACGGCCAGATATTCCAGTTGATTATCTTTTCGGTAGCGCAGTTCCCCGGTCTGCAAGGTGGTCAGAAAAGGGATGTGATTGGGAAGGATACCGAATTCACCCAGGGCCCCCTGGGCCATGACGATATCCACTTGTTCCTTGACCACCATCCGATCCGGTGTAACCACTTCCAATTCCAGTTTTTCTGCCATGGTCCTTCCACCTTCCCTTCTACTCAGCCACGCCTTTCAGGGTGGCGCAAAAGGGTGTCCGTTACCGCCGAATATCCGCTTCCTGAACAAGGAAGCGGTTTTCCTCTTTCCCTCTTATTATGCCGCGGCCAGCCTCTTGGCGTTTTCCACGGCCTCTTCGATCCCGCCGACCATCCAGAAGGCCTGTTCGGGAAGATCATCGTGTTTCCCTTCGATGATCTCCTTGAAGCCGCGGATGGTATCCTCCATTTTGACGAACTTCCCTTCCCTTTGGGTAAACTCAGCAGCCACAAAGAACGGCTGGGAGAGGAAGCGTTGGATCTTCCGCGCCCGAGACACGGTCAATTTGTCTTCGTCGGAAAGCTCATCCATCCCCAGGATGGCGATGATGTCCTGGAGGTCCTTGTATTTCTGGAGGATCTGCTGCACCGTCCGGGCCACGTAATAATGTTCCTGCCCGACCACATTGGGATCCAAAATGCGGGATGTGGAATCCAGGGGATCCACCGCCGGATAAATGCCCAACTCGGCGATCTGTCGGGAAAGAACCACCGTCCCGTCCAGGTGAGCGAAGGTGGTGGCCGGGGCCGGGTCGGTCAGGTCGTCGGCCGGCACATAGACGCACTGGACCGAGGTGATCGATCCCTTGGTAGTGGAGGTGATCCGTTCCTGGAGTTCCCCCAGGTCCGTTCCCAGGGTGGGTTGATAACCCACGGCCGAGGGGATGCGGCCCAAGAGGGCCGAGACCTCGGAACCGGCCTGGGTAAAACGGAAGATGTTGTCGATGAAGAGGAGCACGTCCTGCCCTTCCTCGTCGCGGAAGTACTCGGCCGCGGTCAAGGCGGTCAGGGCGATCCGGGCCCGCGCCCCGGGCGGTTCGGTCATCTGTCCGTAGATCAAGGCCGCCTTGGGCAAGACGCCCGAGTGTTTCATTTCCAGGTAAAGGTCGTTCCCTTCCCGTGTCCGTTCCCCCACACCGGCAAAGACCGAGATACCGCCGTGGTGCATGGCGATGTTGTGGACCATCTCCATCATGACCACGGTTTTGCCTACGCCGGCCCCGCCGAACATGCCCATCTTGCCGCCCCGGGGAAAGGGGACCAAGAGGTCAATGACCTTGACACCGGTTTCCAAGACCTTGACCGTGGTATCTTGTTCCACGAAGGTGGGGGCCGGCCGGTGAATGGGATAATATTTGTCGGCCGTTACCGGTCCCAAGCCGTCCACCGGATCGCCGACGACGTTCAAGACCCGCCCCAAGGTGGGAGGCCCTACCGGGACCATGATCGGTCCGCCCGTATCCCGCCCGGGCATGCCGCGGACCAACCCGTCGGTGGTGTCCATGGCGATGCAGCGTACCGTATTGTTCCCCAAGTGCTGGGCCACTTCAACCACCAGGTTCTCCGGCCGATCGTCGATGGCCGGGTTGGTGATGCGGATGGCGTTGAGGATGTTCGGGAGTTTTCCTTCCGGAAACTCCAAGTCCACCACCGGCCCGATCACCTGGACGATCTTTCCAATATTTCCTTCGGTCTTTCCGGTTTCCATCGTATCGTCAAACCTCCTCTAAAGGGTTTTTTTCCTTGGATTACTTTTTCAAGGCCTCGGCGCCGCCGACGATATCCATCAACTCCTTGGTAATGGCGCTCTGCCGGGTCTTGTTGTACAACAGGGTCAAAGTGTTGATCATGTCTTTACAGTTCCGGGTGGCGTTGTCCATGGCCGTCATCCGGGCCGCTTGTTCGCTGGCCGCGTTTTCCAGCAAGCCCCGAAAGATCTGGACATTGATGTAGCGGGGCAACAATTCCTGAAAGATCCCGTCCACGGAAGGCTCATAAAGGTATTCCTGTCCCGCCGGTTTCTCTCCGACGGTGTTCATGGGGGCGATGGGCAACAGCCGAAGGGTCTTGGGTCGCTGGATCCCCACATTGATAAAGGCCCCATACAGGATATAGACCTCGTCTGCTTCCTGGTTGAGGAAGTGTTGAATGACCTCCTTGCCGATACCTGCAGCCGTGGTCATGTCGAAGGCATTGAAAAGGTCCGTATATTGGATGCGGACGTTGTACTTTCTCCTCCGGAAATAGTCCGCCCCTTTCCGCCCCACCGGGACCAAGGCCACCTCGATCTGTTCCTCCATCTTGGCCTTGATGAATTTTTCGGCGGCGTTGATCAGGTTGACGTTGAAACTGCCGCACAATCCCCGATCGGCGGTCAAGGCAATGAGCTCCACCTTTTTTACCGGCCGGGGGGTCATCAATGGAAAGGTCTCGGGATCCACCCGTGTGGAAAGGTTGTTGATCACTTCCAAAAACTTTTCGGCATAGGGGCGGTAATTCTCCATGCGGATTTGGGCGCCCCGCAACTTGGCCGCGGCCACCATATTCATGGCCTTGGTGATCTGCTGGGTCTTTTTGACCGCCCCGATTTTTCTTCTGACGTCTCGAAGGGTTGCCATAGTCTTGACTCTCTCTGTCGCCGCCCTTTGGGCGACGGGATGGGCATCAACGAACTATTTGAGTTGGGCCTTGAACTGGGTCTTGAAATCCCCGATGGCCTTCTTCAACCTTTCCTCCAAGTCCGGACTGATCTCCTTCTTGTCCTTGATTTCGGAGAGGATTTCCGGATGCTTGGATTCCATAAAAGCCAACATCTGGGTCTCAAACTCCTGGACCGCTTCCACGGGCAGGTCGTCCAAGAAACCCCGGGACCCGCAGAAAAGGCTGGTGATCATCTTTTCCATGGGCATGGGCTGATACTGGGGCTGTTTGAGGAGCTCCACCAGACGGACGCCGCGGTTCAACTGGGCCTGTGTGGCCTTGTCCAATTCGCTGCCGAACTGGGCGAAGGCGGCCAGTTCCCGGTATTGGGCCAGGTCAATACGCAAGCTCCCGGCTACTTGTTTCATGGCCTTCACTTGGGCGTTGCCCCCGACGCGGGAGACGGAAAGGCCGACGTTGATGGCCGGACGGACGCCGGAGAAAAAGAGGTTGGGCTCCAGATAGACCTGACCGTCGGTGATGGAGATAACGTTGGTCGGGATATAGGCCGACACGTCACCGGCCTGGGTCTCGATGATGGGCAGGGCCGTCAGGCTGCCGCCGCCCAAATCCTCCCGCAACTTGGCCGCCCGTTCCAGCAGGCGGGAATGGTTATAGAAGATGTCGCCCGGGAAGGCCTCCCGTCCCGGGGGACGGCGCAGGAGGAGGGAAAGTTGTCGGTAGGCCACGGCCTGTTTGGACAGGTCGTCGTAAATGATCAGGGCGTGACGACCCGAATCGCGGAAATATTCGCCCATAGTGCATCCAGAATAGGCCGCGATGTACTGCATGGGGGCCGGGTCGCTGGCACAGGCGGCCACGACCACGGTCTTTTCCATGACCCCATGGCGACGCAAGGCATCCACCACCTGGGCCACGGTGGACTTCTTCTGCCCGATGGCCACGTAGATGCAGTAAATGTCGGAATCCTTTTGGTTGATGATGGCGTCCACGCACAAGGCCGTCTTGCCGATCTGGCGGTCGCCGATGATCAGCTCCCGCTGGCCCCGGCCGATAGGAGTCATGGCGTCGATGGCCTTGTAACCGGTGTACATGGGCTCTTTCACCGGTTGGCGTTCAATGACCCCGGGGGCCTTCAATTCGATCTTGCGGAACTCCTTGGCGTTGATCGGTCCCAATCCGTCGATGGGCTGGCCCACGGCGTCAATGACCCGGCCCAAAATGGCTTCCCCTACCGGCACCTCGGCGATGCGGCCGGTCCGCTTAACCACATCCCCTTCCTTGATGTGATAATCCTCACCCAGAATGGCGCAACCCACATTGTCCTCTTCCAGGTTGAGGGCGATGCCGTAAATGCCTCCCGGAAACTCCAGGAGCTCCATGGCCATGGTCTTTTCCACGCCGTAGACGCGGGCGATGCCGTCTCCTACGGAAAGGACGATCCCCGTCTCGCTCAATTCCACCTTTTTATCGAAATCCTGAATCTGCTGTCTTATGATCTGACTGATCTCTTCGGCTCTGATTTCCATCTTAGATACCCTCACCCCTTCTTAAGGATTCTTTTAAATTCCTAAGCTGCGTCCGCAGACTTCCATCCAAAGTCAGGTCCCCCACCTGGGCGATGATGCCCCCGATGATGGAAGGGTCCTCTTTGATCGTTACCACCACATCCTTTTGGACGACCTCTTTCAAGGCCGCCTGGATCCTCTTGACAATATCGTCCTCCAGGGGGACGGCGGTGGTAACCGTGGCCCGTCTGATGTTGCGCACCTCGTCGGTCAACTGACCGTAATAGGCGGCAATATCATCCAAGTAAGGGATGCGGCCCTTTTCCAAAAGCAGTTGGAGGAAATGATTGACCGTAGCCGAAAAACCGGCCTTGGCCAAGATAGCGGCCAACAGTCTTTTTCGGCTGGTAAAATCATACATGGGACTTTCCAGGATGTAACGGGCCTGGGGTTCCTTTTTGAGCAATTCGCTGAAGGCCTTCAGCTCCTCCCCATATTTCAAATAATTACCGTCTTCCGTGCCCAACGCGAGCAAGGCCCTGGCATATCTTCGGGAAATGGTAAAATTTTTCAATTAATGGGTCACCACCTTTGCTAAGTATTCCCCGATCAACATTTTGTGATCGTTGTCGGTGATATTTTTCTTCAGGAGGTCTTCGGCCATGCGCACGGCGGTTTCGGCCATTTCCTGCCGCAAGACCTGATTGGCCTTCTGGATTTCCTGCTGAATGGTCTTCTGGGCCTGATCCACGATCCGGTCGGCCATCTTCCTGGCGTTTTCGATGATCTTCTCCTTCTCCTTCTCCGCTTCGGCCCGATATTCGGCCAGGATAATCTCCCGCTCCTCTTTGATGTTTGCGATCCGCTTGCTCAAGGCCTCGAATTCCCGCTGGGCCTCTTCTTTCTTCTTCTCCAGATCGGACAGCTCCTGCTGGATGGATTCCCGCCGGGTGGCCAAGGCCTGTTTCAAGGGTTTCCGGACCAGGAAGAAAAGGACGCCGAAGAAGATGATAAAGTTGATCGTCCGATAAACCAGGTCCAATATGCGCTCCCTCGTCTCCCCGCCACCGTGGGCCGCTTCGGCCCCGGGACCGCCTTCTCCGCCGGAGGCGTAGACCCATCCGGCATACAAGAGCAAAACGGCCGCAAGGGGTAGATAGGGAAGGATCTTTTTCAGATGAAAACGAAGACGGTTAAGGGTCGGTTGGAATCGGAGATCGTGGCGGGTCATTTAGATCGTCCTCCCTAAGATCTTTTGAGCGATTTCCCTGGAGAAGGAGGTGATCTCACCGCTCAGTTTTTTCCTGGCCTCCTCGACCTCTTCGGCGATTTTCTTCCGCTTTTGGGCCAGTTCGGCCTCCAGACGCCTATTGGTTTCTTCGAGGATCCTTTTTTCTTCCTCCTGCCCCTGGAGCTTATAGAGGTTCTTTTGTTCGAAACCTTCCTTTCGGGCCTGTTGCAGGGCCTCTTGATATTCCCTTTCCCTGCGGATCATTTCCTCCCTGGCCTTTTGGGCCTCTTCCGTCAGGGAGGTTACCTTTTCGGCCCGCTGTTTTAAAACGGTTCGAATGGGTCGGTAAAGGATGATGTTCAACAGGATCATCAATAACAAGAAGTTGACGATTTGATAAAATAGGGATTGGTCAATGCTGATCATCGTCTTGCCCTTCCTTGAAACGCCGACCTTTAGGTTTGGGAGTGTGAAAAAAGAAGTGTTTCTAAAGCTTATACCTTTTTTCACACATGTTAAACAGGGCATTCTTATCGTATTTTTCCCCCCATGTCAAAGGTTTTTTGAAAAAATTTCTTTTTTCCGGTCCTTCCGGCAACCGGCTGTCTTCATTGATTTTTTTTTAAACTGCGTCCAGAACTCCTTTTAAGGGCCGCTTCCCTTCACCGATTACTCCATGGCCTTGGGACCCTTCGCCGACCGGCCATCCGGGACAAGCAATTCGATTTCGCCGATTCGCCACTCCTTCGGATGAGATTGGAGATCGGTGATCTTCAACCACCGGGCGGAAACGGCCGGGAAGGATAGGGTAAAAAAGAAGTCGCTGGGGGTCAAAAAGGCGGTGATGGGGGGTTTGAAAGGGTCTTTCCTAATGACCTCGAACCACTTGTTCCCATCCAGGGAACCTTCCACCAAGAGACCTCGGGGGTAATGGTCCCAGGCCTTTCCCCCGTAAAGGACGATGCCCCCTACGGCTCGAGGGGGCCCCATGTCCAACAAGATGAAGTCACCCGCCTCCTGCCCCCGTCCCGTCCCCCAATAGGTCTCTTTCTTCCCGTCCATTACAGAATAGGCCCGATCCCCATGGACCCCGGCGGATATTTGAACCCCCTTTATCAGGAACCTATTCCCCCGGAAAGGCCTCTTCTCCTCTTCCCGCCCGCCGGGAAGGATCTCGAACACCTGGTCCCCCTCAAAGGAGGCCCTCCATTTCAAGGAGGGATGGCGAAGAAGGTGTTCCATCAGACCTTGCTCTTCCTGGGCCAATTGATCCCGGTGCACCACCAAATACTTGAGGCCCAGGGCCTGAAAATCCTTGATCCGCTCTTCCGTGAACCCTTCCGCCATTCTCTCCAACATCTCCAGGTATACGGGCGGGAAATAACCGCTGTATCCGTTGAACAACCTTTTTCCGTGATAAATGGAAAAATACACCCGCGGGGCCTCGATCCGGGCCATTTCGATCCAAGGTTTGGGGAGGGGCAGTTCGACCACAGCCCCGTCATCCGGCTGCTTTTTCAACCAAGAGTAGACCGGCGGTATGTCCTTTCCCGTGGGAACCGGAAAAATAGGAAGGGGAACGGCCAGGTACTCTATCAGCATAAGCAAAGGAAGGACGACGAGAAGCGCCTTCGCTGAAGGATTACCCATGCCTCTGTGTAGGGCCTTGAACCCCAGTGCGGCAAAGAGGGCCAGCGACAGTAAGACAAAAATAAAGAAGCGGGAGGAGACCCGAAGTCCATCAAACCCGGGGACCAAGCGCCGCAACAGTTCATAAGGACCCAAGGGAAAGATCTCCAAACCGAAAAAATGGATTTCCGGACCCAGGGTAAATAAAAAGGCGCCGATACCCATCCAAAAATAAAAACGTAGGGTCCGGTCAGCCGGCCCCAAACACCGTTCGCGGACCCGTTTCCTGAAATTCGGGTCATAGCCCAGACGGATCATCACCAAGACGACCATGGCCAGGACAAAACCCTTGGGGGTTTTAGCACTGAAGGGGATTCCCCAAAGATTGCCGGCCCAACCCCCGCTGACGATTACAGCCACGGAAACCAAGATCAACAAAAGGATCAGAATCCAAAACCATCTGTTCAGCCGGCGAATCCCCCCTTTTTCCCTCACCCCCGGGTCCATGTGTCCCCTCTGCCCATTTCTGGAATGCCTGATCCCGATATACCCCAGCAACAGGGCGATCAGTCCTGGAAATAATTCGCCCTCCGGTCTTAAAAAGGGGGCGGAGATTTTTCCGTAGACCCGGTTAAACGGTCCGGAAGCCAGATAGCTGGTCAGATCGGCCCAAAACAGGTCGCTCCGGACGAACCCCATTTCTTTTCGGACCGCCACATAGGGGTAAAAAAAGGGGGCGGCGAACCCGAAAACGATGACCATAAAGAGCAATAATAAAAACAAGGTCTTCCGGTCGCCGAACCTTTTATCCGTTATCAGGAAATAGAAGAAAGCCGAGCCCAGAAACAGGGTCAAATAGAGGGCGAAATAACCGTTTCCCAGAACTTGAAAGAGGTAAAAGACGATCAAGGCGATCCAATAACCAAGTCGTTTTGTCCGCCAAAAATTATGAAAGGCCCAAAAGGTGAGGGGAATGGCCCAGGCGGAAACCACTTGGATATGGCAGAGCTGGGCGAACTTATAGGGGGCAAAAGCGAAGATGATTCCGGCGACCCAAGCGGCCCAATGATCCGAGGTGAAATGAAAGGCCAAAAGATACATGCCGAACCCGCACATAAAAAAGGCGAAGAGCAGGGTGAAATTATAGGCCAGGATCGGATTCCCGGTCAGAAGATTTATAGGAAGGGCGATGAGAGAAAGGGAAAAAAGATGTTCCGAATAGGCCAAGACCTTTTGGTGAGGGAAAAAGATATGGGCGTCGAAGAAATGATCCCCCTTCAGGCTTTTTATCTGCTCGACATCCCAGGCCAAGATCCAGGTATTCAGCAGGGAATCCTCAGGGTCGTTGATCACCGACCCCATCTGCAGCCAGAGGGGATAGGTCATGATCAGGGTAGCCAGTAAAAACAAAAGGCCTATCCCCGCCTTTTTCTGCCAGGACCTCATGGATGGTCTCGGTTTTCCCTTTTTTTATTTTTATCGGCTTCCTTGGCCGCCTTCGTTCCAGGGTTTGGCCTCTTCGATGAGCATGATGGGGATGCCGTCCTTGATCTCATAGACCAGGCGGCACTTTTCACAAATCAACCCGTCTTGCCTTTCGTTCAGACGGATGTCCCCTTTGCACTGGGGACAGGCCAAGATCTCCAACAATTCCTTGCTGATGGTCATGAAACCGCCCTCCTTTGAAGCCGTTTTATGGTGCCCTTCATCCGGCGTAATCCGGTTTATGGCCTCCTCGGCCAGGGCTGGTACGGTCGGGTCTTCCAGCGCTGATGGACCCAAAAATAGTGATCCGGGTGGCGTCGGGCCATGGCCTCGATGACCCGGTTGTATTGGGCCGTGTTTTCTTCGATCTCCTTGGTCCGGTCTCCGAAGGAAAGCCAAGGCAAAGGAGGCTGAAATTCGACGACATACCGTCCCCGGCCTTGGTCCACGATGAAAACCGGCACCACCGGGGCCTGGGTCTTATAAATCAACAGGGCCAAGCCTTTATTGGTACAGGCCCTTTTACCGAAAAAGGGGACAAAGACCCCGTCATACCAGTCGATGTTCTGATCCAAGAGGATGCCGAGGACCTTCCCCTCCCGGAGGAGCCGGATCAATTGCCGCATGGACTTCTCTTTGGAAACGCATCGGTTTCCGCTGACCCCCCTTAAGTGCCGGACCAACCGCTCCGCCGGGGGATAATCCAGGGGTTTGGTCACCACATAGGAAGGGAGAAAATAATACCCGAAGGCCACGGCCATCAATTCCCAACAGCCGAAATGACCGGTAAGGAGGACCACCCCTCTACCTTTTTGTTGAGCCTCTTCAAAATGTTCCGCGCCCCGGAAGGAGACATAGGTCCCCACCTTTTCCTTATCATAACGGATCAGGTAACAGACCTCCATGAAATGACGACCTATGCCCTGGAAGCACCTGCGGGCGATCTTTTCCCGCTCCTTTTTTCCCATTTCCCGGCCGAAGGCGATCTCCAGATTGGCCATGGCCACCTGCCTCCTGCGTTTGATCAGGCGGTAGCCCACAAGGCCGAACCAATCCCCCAGACGAAGCCCCACCGGCCTGGGGATTAAGGAAATCAGATAGATCAATGCGTAAAAGATCCGGTAGATCATGACCTCCCAGCACAAGGGGAAGATAATCCGGGGGGACCCGCCCAAACCATGAACGTTAGGCTTTCCCCCGCGGACGGCCCAACATCTCCTCCGCCGCCTCGGCCACCTCTTCCACTTCGATGGCCGTCATGCATTCCTTTCTCCCCTGACAGACATAGGGCTTACCGGCCGGGCTCTTGAAACAAGGACTGCAGGGGAGGCGTTTGTAAATGACTCGATGGCCCTCTCCGTACGGCCCGGTCCAGGCCGGATCGGTCCCCCCGAACAAGGCCAGGGTCGGGACCCCCATGGCCGCGGCCAGGTGAAGAGGGCCGCTGTCTCCGCCGATGACCAATCGGCACCGCTCGATAACGGCCATCAGCCGCCTCAAGGTGAAGGCTCCCATGGCCTGGATCACCCCTTCCTGCGGCGGCCGACCGACCCGATCAAAGGCATCGCGGTCCTTTCCGTCGCCGAGGAGGATGACCCGCCTTTCGGGTCTTTTTATCAACTTTTCCATTAGAAAAAGGTGCCGTTCCAAGGGCCAACACTTTTGGGGGGGGGCCGTCCCTACAAGGAGACCGATGAGGGGCCCTTTTCCCCCATGCACTCCATGCCTTTTCAAGAAGGAATCGGCCCAGGCCCGTTCTTCCGCATTCGGTTCCAAGCCGAATGCCGCCTGATCCGCCCGGGCCCCCAGCGATTCCACAAGGTTAAGATAAGTGTCGACTACATGGAGTCCTTCCTCGGTTTTGATCCGTTTGGAAACAAGGTAACTCAATTCTTTCTGCCCTTGCCAGCCCAACCTGTACCGGGCCCCGGCCAGGCGGACCACCAGGGCCGATTTGGCCAATCCTTGGAGATCGATGGACAAATCCGCCTCAACGCCCCTGAGGGCGCGTCTTAAATCCCCTAAAACCTTCCAGGCCGCCCCCAACCTTTTCCTTTTGATCAATTCGCTCAGGTTCTGCCTGGGATAGATCAAGACCGAGTCAAGGAGGGGATGATCCTTCAAGAGGGGGGCGCAGCGATCCTCCACCACCCAGTGGAGGGATAAAAAAGGGAAGGTCCTTTTAAGGGCGTGGGCGGCCGGCAAGGCATGGATCACGTCACCCATGGAGGTCATCTTGACGATCAAGACCCTTCGAATACCGCAGCGGGTGATGAAGTCGGCCTCGACCTTCTTTGCGTCAACTTGGGTCATGAAGGTCTTACCCCTTTTTTGGACCCGGCAACCTCTCTGACGAAATCTTTAAAGGCCGAGTGCACGGTTTCCGGTTTAATAGCATATTTCCACAGGAGATGACGAAAAATTTCCGGCACCCTTTCCGGAAGGGCCGGCCAAACGGCCCGGGCCGGGGCCCAACAAGGCAACCAACGGGCGGCGCGGCGCGGCAGTGGGAACAGGATCAGGGTGGGGGTGCCCACATTGGAGGCCAATTGCCCCAAGCCGGAATCGTTACCGATAAACCAACCGGCCTGTCTCAAACGCTCGGCCACGCGGGAAAGATCGGCCCGGACAAAACAGGCCAGGCCCTTTTCCTTGATCCTTTCCGCCTTCCCCTTCTCTTCCGGAGCAAGGATGCATTCCACCTCATACCCTTCATTCCTCAACATGCGGGCCAGGGCCAGAAAGGAAGACAGGGGCCAGTTCTTCAACCGGCTGCTGCTCGTGGGATGGAGGATGACCTTTTTCAAGTCCTTGTCGCCCGACACCCCTTGGGGGACCTGTAAACCATTTTCCGGAGAAAAGGCGGAGATCCCCAGACCCTCCCGACAAAGAGAGAGATAGACCTCGGCCATGGATACGGGCCTTTGATACCAAGGGGTGCGGTTGAGGAACACCACCTCACCGCTTTGGGGGTCGGGCCGCCTCGGGACCTTGCGGTTTGGCCGCTCGTACCAAAGGTGAAGGTATTTTCGGCCCTCATTTTCCAAGGCCTCGAAGGGATAAACGGTCACCCCGGGGAACCACTCCCTCAAAGCATAGACGGCTTGGCTGAAGACCCCTACCTGGTAACCGGCCCGGGTAAGATGGTGGACCAGGATCATGGCGAGGAGGGAATCCCCCAGGCGGTAAGAGGTGACCAAGGCCAGGGCTTCTCCGGGTTTAAGGGAAAAGGCGGCCGAAGAAGATTGGCTGTTCTTCACCATGGTCCTTTCCCTCCTGGATCAACCGGGCCTCCTGGATGCATCGGACAAGGCGGCCAAGGCCGCCTCGTAAACCTCTTCCCATTCGATGGCCTCCATGCAGGTGGGCCGGCGGCGGCAGACCTCCTTCCGACAAGGCCAACAAGGGAGGTCTTTTCTGATCACCCAATACTTCCCTCCCCAAGGGCCGGTCCTTTCCGGGTCGGTGGGCCCGAAAAGGGCGATGAGAGGAATGTTCAAGGCCGCGGCGCCGTGCATCAATCCCGAGTCGTTGCTGATGAACAAGCGGCATCGTTGGATCAGGGCCAAGGCCTCGGGCAAGTCCGTCTTTCCCGAAAGGTCATAGATAGTGGAACATTCCGATCTCTCATCCTCTTTTCCGGAAAGGGCGTCTTTTTCCGTCCCCAAAAAGATGACCCGGCCCAGACCGTTTTTCGTCAGGGCTTCGGCCAGGCGGCGGAACCGGGAAAAAGGCCAGCACTTGGCCGACCCGTAACGGGCCCCCGGGGCCATGCCGATCAAGGTTTCCTTCTCCGTAACCCCCAGGCTTTCAAGAAGCCTTGCCGCCCGCTCTTGGGCCTCCCGGGGCAGATGGATCCGTAAAGGGTGCCGTTTTGGATCCGGTCGTTCCCGGATCCCCAACGGTTCCAAAAGTCTGAAAAAATGGGCGACCTGGTGTGTCCTTTTCCCCTCCCGGCCCATCCACAGTGGGTGGGTCAATAAAAGGCCCCGCCCTTCAACGGCGTATCCGATTCGGATGGGGATCCGGCCCAAAAAGGCGATCCAAGCCGACTCAAAAGAATGGGGAAAAAGGAGGGTGGCGTCAAATCCTTTTTCCTTCAATAGACGGGCCAGGCGTCGTCTCCCCCGCCACCCTTCATGGATCCCGGGTTTTTGGTAATGGATCACTTCGTCAACCTCCGGATTAGCGGAAAACAAGGCCCCTACCCAGGGATGGGCCAAGACGGTCAAACGCGCCTCCGGAAGGGCCTCCCGTAACCGATGCAGCACCGGCGTCATCATCAGGGCGTCACCCAGCCAATTGGGGGAACGGATCAGGATATGTCGCCGCCCTTCTGTTTTCACCCTCAAGCCTCCCGTCCGATGAGCCGATCCATGAGCTCCCAAAACCCTTTGTCCGGGATCTCGATTGCGATCCCCAGGACCAACAGTTCCGCCCCTTTCGGTTTCCAGTCTTCCAGTTTAAGGGCGTCCTTCTCGGTCGTCACCATCCAGGGAATCTTCAGTTCACGGCAAAGATTTTCCAAGACCGCCTTGTCCTTGCCCCGATAGCGGTGATGATCCGCTAAAGGAACCAGGCGAATGATTTTCGCCCCTATTTCCCCCAAGGTATGGGCAAAGGACCCCGGGTCCCCAAGACCGCAAAAGGCGACAATTGGTTTGTCTTTTAAAAAAGACAAGGGGACCTTGTTCCCGGAAGGGTGGGCCGTCAAGCGGACCGGGCGGTGAAAAGAGGCATAGATCGGGGCATAGGGGGCCAAGCGCCCGATGGTCTCCCTAAGGCCTTTATTGAGGTCCGGGCCGCTTCGTTCCATATGGGTCAGGAGGATGACATCGGCCCTTTTGACCTCTTCCACCGGTTCTCTTAAGGTCCCCAAAGGCAAAAGACGATTATTCCCTAAGGGTTTATCGGCCGGGATCAACAAGATATCCAGGTCCCGTTGGAGCTGAAGGTGTTGGAAACCGTCATCCAGGACGACCCACTCGGTCCGCCAGGTCTGCCGGCAATATAAGGCCGAGCGAAAGCGGTCCCGGCCCACCAGGACCGGGACGCCCGGCACCTCCTTGGCCAACCAAAGGGGTTCTTCCCCCCCTTCCTCCCAGGTGCCCAAGACGGATCGCCCGTCGGAAAGGACGGCCCCTTTCTTGGTCTTCGTCCCTCCGTAGCCGCGGCTCAATATGGCGGTCCTGACCCCCTTGTCCCGGAGGTATCGGGCCAACAAGGCCGCATGAGGGGTCTTCCCCGACCCCCCGACGGTAAGGTTGCCGATGCTGAGGACCTTTACCGGGGCCCGCCGGGAAGGCAGGACCCTTTTTCGATAAAGGAAGAGCCTGGTTCGGACCCCGAAGCCGTACACCAGGGATGCCCCTTCTAAAAAGGGCCGGGGAATCCTTCGGAAAAGATTCCCGAGGTAGTCCCCCCCCGCTTCTCTTTTGTAACCCTCCATCCTTAAGTCATCCGCCCCGTCGTCTCTTTTTCAACCCTTCCAGCACACCCACCAAGAAATCTTTCACGGCGGTCAGCCACTTCATTTCCTTTTCCTTCCAGGCCATCCAGAAGAGGTAACCGCCCATGGCCCCGATGATCAAGTTCGGAAGCCAAAGGCCGATCACGGGCGGCAGGTCCCCGTTCTCCCCCAGGCTGAAGGCCAAAGACAGGACCAGATAATAAACAAAGAACACCACCCCTCCCAGGACAACGGCCCAGGACCGTCCGGAAAGGCGGGATTGGAGGCCTAAAGGAAAGGCAATCAACCCGAAGACCAGACAGGAAAAGGGGATGCTGAATCGTTTATAGTACTCGATTTGATAAATATAATAGCTCTTTTCCCCCGGCGGGGTTTTACGAATCCTCTCCTTCAAATCCCAGAGTAACAGTTCCGTCTCCGATTTTTCCCGTTCTTTTTGGGCCGCCACTATATCTTCAAGGGGCAGGGCCAGGTTGTAGGTCTTGAACCCGATATGGTTGGCGCTGCGGGTTTCCAAGGCCAGGTGGTAGATGGTCCCCTCCTCCAAGTGAAGGACCAAAGAACGCCTTTGGGGATCGGCCACGAGGCGCCCCCTTTTGGCCAGGATGGTCTGGGGCAAGTCCTTCTCCCGCCGGTCATAGATGAAGAGGTCGTTCATCTCCCCGTCGGGCTGAACCTTCTGGATATAAAAGACCAAGTCCTTGAAGTCGTTGTTGAACACCCGCTCTTTCAAGGTGACCTTGGCCTGGACCACAGCCAGGTTGAAGATCAGGTTTTTCAAGGCGTTTTCGCTCCAGGGCTGGGCGAACATGGCCATGGCGCTGGTGGCGAGATAGGCCATAAGACTCAAGGCGGCCACCGGGGGGAGGAGCTGGAAAAAACCCAATCCCGAGGCCTTGAGGGCGGTGATCTCGTTGTCTTGGGACAGACGCAGAAAACCCAGTAGGATGGAGATGAAAAAGGCCATGGGGATGATGTAGACATAAAGGAAAGGCAAGGTATACCCCAATAAACGGGCCACATCCCACAACCCCACCCCCTTCTGGACGATCATGTCGATCAACTGCATCAAGTTGCCGAGCAAAAAGATCACGGTGAAGACCAGGAGGGTGACGCCGAAAGGGGTAAGGATTTCCTTGAATAGGTATTTGGAAAGGATCCGCATCGGATTTACGGCCTTCCTTAAGGACGGCACAAGAATATCAGATATCGTTTGACCAACTGACCCCGGCGCAGAAAAGAGGCCTCCCCTACCGGTTGAACCTCGGCAAAAAAGGCCTTGGCCTTTTCCCTGTCCCGATCGCAGGTCTGGGGAGGACAGAGGAGCAAGGCCCCCTTGCGACAAATCTCCTCTTCCTTCACCCAGATGTTCCGCTTCGATTTTCCGAAGGAATACGGCCACGGCTGCTGGGGGGCGTAAAAGGAAATGGAAGAAGCCAGCTGATAATCGTCGGCCAGGACATAGACCTTTTCCTGCCCCGGGAAGTATTGTTCATAGATCTGACCGACGGCCCGTCCCACTTCCCGCCATCCCCGCATTTCCAAGGTCCGATCCAGGGAAACGGGAACAGGGATAAAAGGGAAAAAGGCATGGATCAGCAACAAGGCCACGGGCAGAAGGCCGCCGGCAAAGATCCCCCCCCAGAGGACCGTCTTTTTCCTCTTGGAGTAACCAAGCAGGCCTTCTCCCAAATACCGGCCGACCAACAGGGCGCCGAAGGACCAGCCGATGTCGGTCCAAACAGGATCGGAATTTTTCCCCCGGAAGGCGGCGGCGCCGAAAACAACCAAGGGGACAAGGGTCAAGAGGAGGAGATAGGCCGATGGAGGATCGGTCTTGAACCGTTTTATGCCGTAGCCTATGGCGGCGGCAAAGAAAAAGGAGGCTACCGGCCCCAGAATGAGGACCTGGCCGAGCCAAAAGCCCAGGGTCTGATCCCAATCCCTCCGGCTGAAGAGGACCCCCTTTTCCAATTGGGCGGTGAAGGAGATCCATTCGTGGCGGCTGTTCCAATAAAGGAAGGGGGAAAAGAGGATCAAGGCGACCACGAGGGCCAGATACAAGTGGGGGGAGCGCAAGGTCCGAATACGCTCCGAGGAGGAAACCAAGAAAAAAAAGGCGGCCGCCGGCAAGAGCACGGCCGGGACCTTGGACAACAAGGCCAGTCCCAGAAAGGCCCCGGCGTAATAATAATAGCGGACCTTCTCCTCGGAGAAACCCTTCCAGAAGAACAAAGCGCCCCAGATGTAAAAGAGGTTGCAGACATTGTTGATGTGAAAGATGATGCTGCCCACGGAATAGATGGGTGCGGCCTCCAGGACGAGCAACCCGTAGAAGGCGGTCCTTTCGTCGTAAAGGGTCTTGCCCAGGGAAAAAAGACCCGCCAGGGAAAGGACGGCCGTCGCCTGGGCCGCGGCTTCCACGGCCCACTGGTTGTCGCCGATCACGGCGGCGAACAACCGGATGACCCAGGCGATCATGGGCGGATGTTCATAATACCCCAAGGAAAAGATGCGGGACCAGACCCAGTGGTCGGCCGTATCCGGGTGTAGGTCAAGGACCATCCCCAAGGTGAACCAGGCCCCGCAATGAACCAACAACAAACCCCAAAAGGCCCGGCGATAGAAACGCCCCTCATCAGCCCTCATGGGAGTCCCCTCCTATCCTCTCCACACCGGCCTTTTCTTTAAGCGCATCCAAGGATCCGGCGATGCTCCCCAAGGGATAGGCATCGAGGAGCCTGCGGAACTTGTCCAACGTGTCCCCCAGGTGCAGGTTGATCCAACGGGCCTTTAATTGTCTCGTCTGTCGGGCCGATCGCTTCCAAAGATCCCAAGGATGAAAATAGAACAGGCAAGGCCCCCCCTGGTCCGTCGTTGCCTCCGAAAAGAGGCGGATCATCCAGAGGGGCCAGAGACTGAAGAAGATCCCCCCTGAATAGGCCAGGCGCAAGGGCCCGATCCTTCGGACCGGCACAGGGATCTCCAACAGCCTAAGGACTTTGCCCTCCAGGAGAGGGAAAAAGGGGTGATTCGGGGCCTCGGGAAAACCGTAAAGGAAATTCTTGACTGGGAAAAGGGAACTGTCGTAAGCGAAGCCGTAACGCTCCAGGATTTCCAAGACCCAGAGGTTCGTCCCGTTCACCGACCAAGAAGGGGCGCGGAATCCCAAAGGGAAGGCGCCGGTGATACGGCGGAAGGCCTTCAAGGCCTTCTCCAGTTCCTCCTGAAACCGATCGGGGCTCATTTCCGTTAGGAGATCATGCTCGTAGCCATGCAGGGCCAGTTCGTGTCCCTCTTCCACGATCCTTTCCCCTAAATCCGGCCGTTTTTCCAACAACCGGCCCAAGACAAAAAAGGTCGCCTTGACCCCTTTTTCCCGGCAGAGGGCCAAAAGGTCCTCGAGACGGAGGGCCAGGCCTTGATGGTCCTCCCTTCGGTCATAACCGGCAAAGTCGGTCCTGGGGAAATTGGTGTGATACCAGTCTTCCACATCAAAGGTCAGCAGGTTCATGACCGTTCAACCTCTGGTCCAATTCGTTCAGGCGGTCCTTGAGGAGGGCGACCTCCTGGGCCAAGATGCGCTTTTTGGCTTTGTAGTCGGAAAGCTGGATGGAGACGCGGATCAATATGAAGAGGGTGACCACATGGAAAAATAGAAAGAGGGCGGCCGGCCCGTATTCGATGCCGAAAAAACGGGCGACCCGGTCGATGATGGGATGGAAAAAGGACAACACCAGAAAGACGCCGGCGATACAAATCCAAAGAAAGGCATATTCCTCCATCAACCGCCGGCGACGAACCAACGAAAAGACCCAGGTCAAAAGGAAAACGGACAAGATGAAGGTGCTGATTTTTAAGGTCAGGAAAGTCATGCTTCACCTCCGGGAACGGCGGTTGAAGGAAATGATCGAGGCCAAGACCCGGACCATGTAATACATCCCTTTCCAGGGGGTGATGGATGAACGCCCTCCGGTCCGTTGGCGCATCTTGACCGGGATCTCGACGATGCGGCACCCTTGACTCTTCAAATAACCGATGGACTCCGGTTCGGGATATTCCCCTAAGTAGGTCCGGGCCAAAAGGGTTAGGGCCTTTCGGGAATAGGCCCGAAAGCCGGAGGTGTTGTCCACGATTTTTTCACCCATTACCAAGGCGTTCACCCACTGAAAAAGGCGGTTTCCGGTGCGCCGCCAAAAGGACCCGCGGTAGCCGGTCTCTTCCACATAGCGGGAACCGATGACCAGGTCGGCCCCTGTTTCCTTCAGGACCTTCAGCAAACGGATCCCTTCCTGGGCCGGGTGTTGATAATCACCGTCGATCTGCAGGGCCTCGGAAAAGCCCTTCGCCACGGCGTATTTGAACCCTGTCTGGACCGCGGCGCCGATGCCCATGTTGTAGGGATGATCAATGACCTTCACCCCGGTCCCCCGGGCCAAAGGACCGGTTTGATCGCTGGACCCGTCGTTCACCACCAGGACGGCCGCCTCCGGCAGATGGGTCCGGATGTCCTTTAGGACCTTAAGGATATTGGCCTCTTCCTCATAGGCCGGAACAATGATCAAGGTGGTTTTCTTCATGGCCAAAGTCTCGGCGGCCTCATGCCCCAAATGGATCATGTAAAGACAATCCAACCCCAGCCTTCGCTATTCCTCGTCTTCCTTTTTTCCCCCGCCCCCTCTCTTCATCCCTCGTTCTCCGTATCCCGGAACTGCAGGTCGAAGAGGCGCTTGTATTCTCCGTTCAAGGCCATCAGCTCATCGTGTCGGCCTTCTTCGATGATCCGGCCTTCGGCCAGAACGATGATCCGATCCGCGTTGCGGATGGTCGAAAAACGATGGGCGATGATGAAGGTGGTCCGTCCTTTCATCAGGTTTTCCAAAGCCCGCTGTACGAGGGCCTCCGATTCCGAATCCAGAGAAGAAGTAGCCTCGTCCAAAATGAGGATGGGGGCGTCCTTGAGCAGGGCCCGGGCGATAGAGATCCGCTGCCGCTCACCGCCGGAGAGCCTCACCCCCTGTTCCCCGATGAGGGTGTCCATCTGCTGGGGCAGCTCTCGGATGAAATCAAGGGCATAGGCCGCCTCGGCCGCTTTGAGGATGTCTTCTTCCCCCTTTTCCGGCGATCCATAGGCGATGTTGTTGCGCACCGTGTCGTTGAACAGGATGGTCTGCTGGGTGACCAACCCGACCATCCTCCGCAACGAGGCCTGCCGGATGTCTTTGATGGATATGCCGTCGAAAAGGATGTCCCCTTCCGTGACCTCGTAAAAGCGGGGGATGAGATTGACCAAGGTGGTCTTTCCGCCGCCGCTGGCCCCGACGATGGCCAGAACCTCTCCGACCCGCACCTCCAGACTGATGTCCTTGAGGACCCACTTGTCCTCGTAGGCGAAGGAGACCTTTTCAAAACGGATCCCCTTTTTGAGTTCCTTCAGATCCACGGCCTCCGGGCGGTCTCTGAACTCTTCGGGCAGGTCCATGATCTCGAAGACCCGCACCGCCGCCGCCAGGCCCTGCTGGATGGTGTTGTTGACGCCGCTCAAATGCTTGATCGGTTCATAGAGCATCAACAGGGCGGTAAGAAAGGAAAAAAAGGTCCCCGGGGTGGAATGCCCCTGGATCACTTGATACCCACCGTAGCCGATGATGGCGGCGATGCCCACCCCGCCCAGGAATTCCATGAGGGGGGAGGATATGGCCTTGACCGAGACGTCCTTCATGGTCAGCTGGAAAAACCGACCGACCTTCTCGTTGAAGCGCCGGATCTCGTAGGCCTCGGTGTTGAAGGCCTTGACGATGCGGTTTCCGGTGAGGGTTTCGTGCAGATGCACAGAGAGTTCGGCCATGGTCTTCTGGCTTTGGGTGCTGATCTTCCTTAACTTCCTCCCGAACTTGACGATGGGATAAACGGCGATGGGCAAGACCAGGATGGCCAGACAAGCCAGTTGCCAGTCCCGGTAAAAAATGACCCCGAGGAGGCCGACGATGGTGAAGGCGTCCTTTAAGACGCCGGTGACGGCGCTGGACACCGCCCCCTGGATCAAGGTGACATCGTTGAGGATCCGGGACATGAGCAGGCCCGTAGGGGTGCGGTCAAAGTACGACAGGGAAAGCCGCTGCAGGTGGGCGTAAAGGTCCTCCCGCAGGCGGGCGACGATCTTTTCGCCGACAAAACTCATCAAATAGGCCTGGCCGTAGGAGAAGACCCCCTTGATCACATAGATAACGATGATCAGGAAAGGGAGCACGGCCAGGCGGGCCATCTTTTTTTCGATGAAGATGTCGTCCAGAACGGGTTTCACCAGGAAGGCCATCAGGGACGTGGTCCCGCCCACGACCATCATGCAACCCATGGCCGCCAACAGCCTCCCCCAATAAGGGCGGATATAAGCCAAAAGCCTTTGGACCATTACCCCATCATCTCCCAGGCGATGCGGGCCACCCTCCGGGAGGCCCCGGGTTCCCCCAATTGGGCCTTCACTGCTCGCAATTCCCGGCGGACCTGCCCGTCATATTCCCCGTCTTCAAGGAACCTGCGGCAACCTTCGATGACCGCCTCGGGCCGGGCCTCGCCCTGCAAATATTCAGGGACCACCTTTTTCCCGGCCACCCAATTGACCAGGGCCACATAAGGGATGCGGATCAACAACCTGGCGATCCAGTAATTGAGGGGCGCCACCTTATAGACCACAACCATGGGGACTTCCAAGAGGGCCGCTTCCAGGGTGACCGTCCCCGAAGCGGCGACGATCAAACGGCAACGGCGCATCACCCGTCGGGAATCCTCGGTGCTGACGGTCAAGGGGAGTCCCCGTTCCTGCACGGGTCGGGTTCGTTCCCGGATAACGCCCGGATCCAAAGTCCCGGCCACGGGCAGGATAAATCGAAAGCGACCCGGGTAGATCCGGTGCAATCCCTCGGCCGTTTCCAGCATCAAGGGCAGGATGTTGTTCACCTCCGTCGGACGGCTTCCGGGGAACAATCCTATCACCTCTTCCCGGTCTTGGGAGGGCCCGGAGGGCGGATCCTGGGAAAGGATATCGGCCAGACCGTCCAGGAGGGGATGGCCGACGAAGTCCACCTCGATCCCGTGTCTTCGATAAAATTCCACTTCAAAGGGAAGGATGACCGCCAGGCGGTCCACATAGCGGGCGATGGCCTTCACCCGTCCGGAGCGCCAGGCCCAGACTTGGGGGCTGATGTAATACAAAACCGGGACGCCCACCTCATGGGCCGCCCGGGCCAGACGGAGGTTCATGTCCGGGTAGTCAATGAGAATAATCAGGTCCGGCCTTTCCTCCTTAAGGAACCGCTTGACCTTTCGGTAAGCCTTCAGGAGGTGGGAAATCCTCAAAGCCGCCTCGACAAAGCCGACCACATTCAGGGGCGGAGGGCAGACCATTTCCACCCCCAAGGCCTCAAGCCTCGGACCGCCCAATCCGAAAAAAGACAACTCCTCCCCTTCTTCCTTCAGGGCCTTAACCAAGGCCGCTCCATGCAGGTCTCCCGAGGCCTCACCGGCGATGATACAGACGCGTTTGATGGCTTGCTCCTTATCGGGATGTCAAAGGGGAAGGGGATCCGGCAATGTCTTCAGCCAGGCCGCGGCCCCATGGATTTCCCGGGCCGCCTGAAGGTTTTTTTCGATCTCTTCATTGATCCTTACGGCCAGGGCCAAGGCCTCCCGTCCATCCTCGCCGCAGACCAGGGGCCGGCAACGGGTGCGGACGGCCTCAACAAAGGAAAAAAGCTCCTCGGCCAAAGCGTCGGCCTCTTCGATCCTTCGACATTCGAGGCGGAAAGGAGGGGAGGCGGTCTTTTCCGGATCCAGGATCACCCGATCGTAGGATTTTTCTTTGAAGTCCAGGGCCAGATACCCTTCGGGCTGAAAGATCCTCATCTTCCGCTTTTCCACCAAGGAGATGCGGCTGGCGGTGAGGTTGGCCACGCACCCGTTACGGAATTGAAGGCGCACATTGGCGATATCCACCTTGGGAGAGATCACCGGGACCCCCACGGCTCGGATCTCTTCCACCGGCGCCGGAACCAGCTGCAAAATCAGATCCAGATCGTGGATCATCAGGTCCAAGACCACATCCACATCCAGGGCCCGGCCCTTGAAGGGACTCAGACGATGGCTCTCGAAAAAGAGAGGGTCCCGAATCCCGGCCTTGGTGGCCAAAAAGACCGGATTGAACCGTTCCAGGTGACCGACCTGGAGGAGGCAGCCGCGGGTCCCGGCCAGTTCGATCAGTTCTTCCGCTTCCGCCAGGGAAGCGGCGATGGGCTTCTCGATCAATACGTCGATCCCATGTTCCAGAAAATCCCTGGCCACCGCGGCATGTTCGCTGGTGGGCACGGCGATGCTTACCGCATCCACCCCGGAAAGGAGGCGACGGTGGTGGTCATAGGCCGGGATGCCGTATTCCCGAAAGACGCTTTCTCGCCGTTTTGGATCGATGTCGGCTATGCCGACCACTTCCACATCGGGCATGCGGACATATTTCTGGACATGAAACTTCCCCAAATGTCCGACCCCGACGACCCCGATTTTGATCTTTTTCATCCTTCTTTATTTCTTCCGGCGCCCCTTTCCGCCTCTCCGAAAAAGGGGCGACCTAATGACTCCCGGCCTCTTTCCCCCACCGCTACCGACCCACGATGGTTATTTGGTAACGGTCGGCCAAGCGTATCGTCGCCTCCCGGTTGAAGATCACCGTCCGGCCCGCCTCGACGGCCAAGACCCGGGCCTTGACCTCGTGCATGACTTGGACGGTCTGTTCCCCCACGGCCGGCAAATCGAAACGCAGATCCTGTCCGGGTTTGGAGACCTTGATGACCACGGCGTCCTTCCGGGCCAGGCGGCCACCCCGACGGATCGTCTCGTCCGTCCCTTCTATGGCCTCCACGGCCAGGACGGCCTGATCGCGAACCACCAGGCACTGGCCGATATCCAGTCGGCCCACGGCCTTGGCCAAAGGCCATCCAAAGGCGATGTCCTTTTCTTCTTCGGCCGTGGGGCCCCTTCGGGTCAATACCCCTTTGGGGGCCAAGAGGCTGGGGAGAAGCGCCGTGGAGGGTCTGACCCGAAATCCCTCCTTTTCCAGTTCCTCGGCGAACCGGCGCAGGATGAAATCGTCCCGGCGCTGAGACAGCCCCTCCCACAAGGACCGTCCCCGGGCGTCGCCGCGGAAGGGGGCGAACATCTTCTTTTTATCCACACCCCCGGCCAACAGGATATCCCTTACCCCCTCGCCCTTGAAGCGCCTAACCAGCATCTCTAATTCCCCCAAACCGACCCAGAAGAATTGATCGGCCAAGGGGGCTAAGGCCCGGGAAGCCTCCCCTTTATAACCGGCGACGATCACTCTTTTCCCTTCCCTCTTCGCCGCCTGGGCGATGAGGACGGGGAAATCCCCGTTTCCGGCAATCAGCCCCAAAGGGGATTTCGCCTTCATCGGCGGGGCACCCCTCTTTGGGAGTTCTGGATGAATTCCAAGAAGCGGGTCACTTCCGGCGTAGGGGGGACCTCCTTCTCCACACGGGCGACGGCCTCCTTGACGGTCAAATGGGAACGGATGACGATTTGATAGGCCTTTTTCAAGGCGGCCACCACCTCGGCGGGGAACTCGTGCCTCTTCAGACCGACCACGTTCAAACCATACAGCTTGGCCCGGTCCCCGGCGGCGATGACGAAGGGAGGGATGTCCTGGACCACGGCGCTTTTCCCTCCAATGAAGGAATAGGCCCCGATGCGGACGAACTGCTGTACCGCGGCCAGCCCTCCGATATTGACGAAGTCTTCCACCACCACATGGCCGGCCAAAGTGGCCACGTTGGCCATGACCACCCCGTTGCCGATTTGGCAGTCATGGGCCACATGGACATAAGCCATCAACAGGTTGCCGTCGCCGATGACCGTCTTCCCCTGACCTTCCACGGTCCCTCGGTGGATGGTGACATATTCCCGAATGACGTTCTCATCGCCGATGAGGGTCTCCGTCTTTTCCCCTTTGTATCGTTTGTCTTGAGGGGGCGTCCCGACGGAGGCGAAGGGAAAGATGCGACACTTTTTCCCGATCCGCGTATAGCGGTCGATATAAGCGTGGGCCCCGATCTCCGTCCCCTCACCGATGACCACCTCGTCCTCGATGATCGCATAAGGACCGACGGTCACTCCCTCACCCAATTCGACCCGCGCTCCGATAATGGCCGTAGGGTGGATGATGCGTTCGGCCATCAGCTTTCCTCCCCGGAGGCTTCTTCTCTGTTGCTCGAGATGGCCGCCGTCAGTTCCGCCTCGGCCACCAAGGCCTCCCGGACAAAGGCCTTACCCTGCATCTTCCAGACCTTTTGGCCCCGCCGCAAGGCGGTCAACTCCAGGATCAATTGATCCCCCGGGACCACGGGCTTGCGGAATTTGACCTTGTCCATGCCCAAAAAATAGATCAGATTTTTACCGATGTGTTGGGGATTGGATTTGAAAGCCAATACCCCGCCGGTTTGGGCCATGGCCTCGATGATCAAAACGCCGGGCATGATCGGTTTACCGGGAAAGTGGCCTTGAAAAAAAGGCTCGTTGATGGTGACATTCTTCAACCCCACCACCCGTTCGTTGATGGTCAATTCCAAAATCCGGTCCAACAAGAGAAACGGATAGCGGTGGGGTAGGACGTCAAGGATTTCTTCAAGACTGAGTTCCATGATCCTTTTTCTCCTTTTCCAGGGCGTTCTCCAGTTCCCGAACCTTTCCTTCCAACTCCCGTATCCTCTTGGCCATCTCGGGGAGTTTTCGGATCAGGGCGCTGGACCGTAGAAAGACCGGATGAGGCATGGCCGGATAGCCGGCGACCACGGCCCCGGCCGGGACGTCCTGGATGACGCCGCTCTTTCCGATGATCCGCGCCCCGTCCCCGATGGACAAGTGGTCGATAACGCCCACCTGCCCGGCCAAAATCGCCCCTTTGCCGATGGTCACGCTCCCGGAGATCCCCACCTGGGCGATCAAAAGGGTATGCTCTCCGACCACTACATTATGGGCCACATGGACCAGGTTGTCCGTCTTGACCCCCTTTTGCAGCCACGTCCGCCCCAAAGAGGCCCGGTCAATGGTATTGTTGGCCCCGATTTCGCAATCGTCGTCGATCTGGACGATGCCGGTCTGAGGGATCTTGACCTGTTCCAACCCGTCCTGGGCGAATCCGAAGCCGTCGCTGCCGATGACCGTCCCGCTGTGGATGATCACCCGTTTGCCGATGATCGTCCCGTCCAGAACGGAAACATTGGGATGGATCAAGGTCCCCTCGCCGATGCGGACCCCGTCGCCGATAAAGACCCCGGCACACAGGGTCACCCCCTTTTCGATCACCACCCCCTTTCCCACATAGACAAAGGGGTAAATGGAGACCCCTTCACCGATGCGACAGTCCTCTTCTACGTAGGCCAAGGGATGGACCCCCGTTGGATGGGTTTTGGGGGGAGAAAAAAAACGGGCGATCCGGGCGTAGGCCAGATAAGGCCGGTCGGTAATCAACAAGGGCTTGTCCGTTGGAGGTGTAACCCGGCCGACGATGACCGCCGAGGCCCGGGTCTTTTCCAGGTCGGGGAGATATTTGGGGCTGGTCAAGAAGGAAATTTGACCGGGAACGGCCTCCCGCAGGCTGTTGACGCCGAAGATCCTTTCCCGGCACTCCCCGCGCACCTGGCCGCCGACCAAGCGGGCCAACTCTTCCAGGGTCACCCCGGACTCTGGCCGATTCGCCTCTTTCATCCTTTATTTCTTTTTCTCCGCCGGTTTGGGAGTATTGGCCAGTTTGATGACCTTGTCGGTGATGTCCTCGACGGGCTTGCTGAAATAGACCACCCCGCTTTTGGCCTCCAAGATGAGGGTGAAATTTTCATCCTTGGCCAGTTTCTTGGTCACTTCAAACAGGTCGCTCAGGAGGGGCTGCATGGCGTTGTATTCTTCCTTGCGCATCTCCTCTTCCTTCTTCCGGACCAATTCCCGCAGGTCTTCGTCCTTCCGGATCAATTCCTTTTCCTTCTCCCGTCTGACCTCGGCGCTCATCAAGGCGCTCTTCTTGCTGTATTCTTCGGTCAACTTTTTCAGTTCCTCACGACGGGCGTCCAAGTCCTTTTTGATCCGATCGGCCTTCTCCTGGAGCCCTTTGGAGGCCTTTTTGCCCGCTTCGGACTGTTGGATGCATTTCTGAAGATCAATCACCCCGATCTTCAAAACGGTATCCGCCTCCGCCCAGGTAGACCCGGCAAAGAGGATTAAGGCAGCCACCATCCCCATCCCCCAACGTACGACCCTGTAGTTCATCTTTTCTTTCTCCTTCGTTTAATGGAAATATACTACAGGACGACGGGCACCGGACCCGCCGTCCCGATATGCTCTCGGCTCGAGACCCGTTTCGGAAGCTTAAAAAAAGGCCCCGATGGTGAATTCCCAGTTGCTTTGGTCTTCACCGGGCTTACGGTCCAAGACATAGCCCCACTCCAGGCGCAAAGGACCGATGGGGGAATACCAACGGATCCCCAATCCGGCGCTTTTGCGCAGATTCCCCAGGTTCAATCCTTCTTCCTTGGTAAAGACGTTTCCCATATCGTAGAAGAGGACCCCTTTCAACCCGGCCTTGGCCATCAAAGGGAAAATGAACTCAAAGTTGAACTGGATCATCTGTTCCCCGCCGATCTGTTGGCCCGTATTCGGGTCCCGGGGACTGATGGAGCTGTATTTGAATCCCCGGATGGAATTGATCCCGCCCAAATAAAACTTTTCATACAAGGGGAGGTCTCCGCCGGGATTGCGGGTGATGTATCCCCATTTCCCGTTGGCGAAGAAGGTCGTCCCCCAAAAAAGGGGGATGTACCAGCCGGAGCTGATCCCGTAACGGGTGAAATAATTGGTTCCGCCCAAAGGCCCCCCGGCGTATTCCACGCTCAGGCTGTTCAACGAACCCTTGGTGGTGTTGAAGATGAGGTCCCGCGTATCCCGCCGTAGGGTCAGCTTCAGGCTGCTGGTCCGGTGTCTCCCCTTCATGTCCTGGATGATTTGGGCGGCATCTTCGGCCACATCGGTCACATTGGCGTCTTCATAGGCATAGGTCAAATAGGCCCGGACGTCTTCACCCCAAATGGGGTAGCCGAATCCCTGGGAGCCGCCGATGCTGTCTTTGTTATACTTGTCGTATTCCCGGGTCCATTTGAAGATGTTGCTGTCGCTGGAGATTTGGGTGTCGAAAAGCCAGGGTTCGAAAAAACCCAGGTTGTAACGGGTGGTGATCGCTCCCAGTTGGGCGTCCAGGCTGAGGCGCTGGCCCCGACCGAAGAGGTTCCGCTCGGCGATCTGCCCCACGAACATAAATTTTTCCACGGCGCTGTAGCCGGCCCCCAAGGAAAAAGACCCGGTCAATTTCTCCTTGACCTCCACCTTCAACCGCATCCGATCCTCTTCGCTCCCCGGTGAAGTGGACAGGTTCACCTCTTCGAAGAAATCCAGCCGTTGCAGATTTTCGTTGCTCTTGCGCAAGGCGGCGGCGTCGAAAAGCCCCCTTTCGGAGACCTTTAATTCGCGGCGGATGACTTTGTCCCGGGTCTTGATATTTCCAACGATGTCGATCCGTTCAAAATACACCTTGGAACCCTTCCGGATTTCATAAGTCAGGTCCACCTTCAGGACCTGGGGGTCTTCTTGGATCACGGGATTGACGTCGGCGAAGGCGAAGCCCTCCAAGGAATAGAGATCGGTGAGGGTCAGGATATCCTTACGGATCGCCCCCCGGTTGTAAAATTTTTCCTTGGTCACGGAAAGGAGGGCCATCATTTTCTCTTTAGGGCGGATCAGGTCCCCTTGGAGGTCCACCTTCCCCATCTGATAACGATTCCCTTCCTCGATGGGGATTTCGATGTAAAGCCAGTCCCCTTCGTGGCGCACCGTCGGTTCCCCGACCTTGGCTTTGAGGTACCCGTTGTTGTAATAATAAGCGGCGATCTTTTCCAAGTCTTGTTCCAGCAGTTCCTTTTTATACACTCCGGAGGAGGTGACGAAGGAGAAAAAGCCCTTCTCGTTGGTGCTCATCACTTCCTTGAGTTGCTTTTCCGTGACTCCTTTGTTCCCTTTAAAGGTAATGGTCTTGATGTAGACCTTTTTCCCTTCGGTGATCTGAAAGACCAAAACCGCGGCCTTCCCTTGGTCCTCCAAGGTCATGGTTTGGGTGATGCGGACGTTGTAATACCCTTTGGATTGATAGAAGGCCTTCATCTTCTCCACGGACTCATTGACCGTGTTTTGATTGTAAATGGTGAAGGGCTTGACCGTGATCTGTTCCTTGAGATCCTCTTCTTTCAGCTCCCGGTTTCCCTTGATCTCGATCCGTTTAACGAAGGGCCTCTCCTCGACGACGAAGGTGACGGCCTTCCCTTGGGGTGTTGGGGTCGTTTCCACCCGGACATCGGAAAAATAACCCATCTTGAACACCGCCCGCAGGTCCTGGTCCAGGAACTCGGGCGAATAAGGATCCCCGGCCTTGGACTTGATCTCTTTCAAGATGGCCGAGGTCTCGATGCGTTGGTTCCCCCGGACGGTGAGGGAGGCGATCTTCTCCCGCTTTTGGATCCGTCCGCCGACCTCGCGGGCGAAACGATCCATGAGCCTTAAGAGGTTTTCCAACCCGTCTTCGGACAGGGAAAAGACGACGGGAGGCTTTTCCGATGCCACTTCCAGGAGGTTCCCTTTTAGATGCAGCCGTTGTCCGATGCGGGTCAGGCTGCCGTATAAAAGGTATTCCGCCTCCAGCTCCTGACCGATGGCCCTCAATTCGGCCGCATCTTCGGGGATTTTCTTGTTCTGCCAGGGTAGGGTCAGGGAAAGGGGTACCACCGGGATCTGCTGTTTGGTCAAGCCCTCGACCAGGGCCTCGAGCATGTTTTTCTGGAGATAGGCCAAGTTAATCTGACTGTAAATGGTCAAGGGCAGGACCGCCACCCGGCCTTCGGCCGCCGCGCCCGCCCGGTGGACGGCCAGGGCCATTCCAAAGGCCAAAAGGAAAAGAAAGATCTTTTTTCCGTTCATCGTTTCCGATCCTTGTTTTTCACTAAAGGACGCCTCTTCGGCCCCATCCGCCTTCCGAACCGCTTCCCTTTTCAGGGCCTTCCCTACCTTTCCACCGCCTTCCCGTCGACGATTTCCACCTGTCTTTGAAACCGCCGGGCCAGCTCCAGATTGTGGGTGACCATGAGAAAGGTCAAACCCAGCTCCTGGTTCAAACGGAGGAACAAGTCCATGATCTGGCCGCCGGTCTTTCGATCCAGATTCCCCGTCGGTTCATCGGCCAAGATCAACCGGGGGGAGCGGACCAGGGCCCGGGCGATGGCCACCCGTTGCTGCTCCCCTCCGGACAACTCCCCGATGCGGTGGGTCAATCGGTCCTGAAGGCCCACTTCGGTCAGGATCGCCTCGGCCTTTTCCCGGGCCGCCTTCCTGGAGACCCGGGCGATCAATTGGGGCATCATCACGTTTTCCAAGGCCGTGAATTCAGGCAACAGGTGATGAAACTGGAAAACGAAGCCGATCTGCCGGTTCCGGAAGGCGGCCTGTTCCTGGGGGGACCGCACAAACAGGTCCTCCCCTTCATGGAGGACCCTCCCCCCCGTCGGCCGTTCCAAGGTCCCTAAAATATGGAGCAAGGTCGACTTGCCGCTGCCCGAGACACCGACCACGGCCAGGGTCTCGTTCCGATAAAGATTCAGGTCCAGCCCCTTCAGCACCTCCACCCGATGGCGTCGGGTGATGAAGACCTTTTCCAGCTTTTCGGCCCTGACCAGAGGGGGGACACCCACCGTCTTCACTCGTACCGGATGGCCTCGGCCGGATCGAGACGCGAGGCCTGCCAGGCCGGATACAAAGTGGCGATCAGGCTGATCCCTATGGCCGAAGCGGTGATCAAAAGGATGTCCTCGGTTTTCATCAACACCGGCAGGGAGGAGATGTAGTACACATCGCTGGGCAATTTGACGAACTGGTAGCGCTCCAGCAGGCGGCACAACCCCACCCCGCCGATGAGGCCCAGGGCCGTCCCCACCGTACCGATGATCAGTCCTTCCAGGACGAAGATCTTCATGATGCTCAAGGCCGTGGCCCCCATGGACTTGAGGATGGCGATGTCCTTGGTCTTTTCCATGACCACCATGATCAGGGAGGCGACGATATTGAAGGCCGCCACCAGGATGATCAGGGTCAGGATGATGAACATGACCAGTTTTTCCAGCTTTAAGGCGGAAAAGAGGTTCTTGTTCATCCGCATCCAGTCTTTGGTCCAAAAAGGAAGCCCCAGGTGTTTTTGGATGTCCCGGGCGATTTCGGCCGCTTGGTAGATATCGACGGTCTTGACTTCCAGGCCCGTAACCTTTTTCCCCAATCCCAAAAAGGACTGGGCCTGGGCGAGGGAAATGAAGGCGATGGTCGAGTCATATTCATACATCCCCGATTCGAAGATGCCGGCCACCTTGAAGGTCCGCATCTTGGGGACCCGGCCCAAAGGGGTCATTTCCCCCAAGGGAGAAATGACGGAAAGGGTGTCACCCGTAGACAGGTTGAGATTCCGGGCCAATTCCTGACCCAGGATGATCCCTCCGATACCATCCCCCCCCTGACCGGTATCCTTCTCTTCCAAGGCCTGCCAGGATCCTTTGCGCAGGATACGATCCAAGGCGATGACCCTGGGGGCGCTCCGAATGTCCACCCCCCTGAGAACGGCCCCGGTCACCGATCCGCCGCTGCTGATCATGACCTGGCTGAGAATGAACGGGGTGGCCGCCGTCACCCCGGGGACGGCCTCCACCTTGGTCTTCACCTCTTCATAACCCTCGAAAGATCCCTCCCAATTCAAGACCAGGGCATGGGAATTCAATCCCAGGATCTTGTTTTTCAGATCGTTTTCGAAACCGCTCATCACCGCCAGGACCACGATCAAGGCCGTCACCCCCAAAGCCACCCCGCCGATGGAAATGAAGGTGATAATGGAGATGAAGGTCTGCTTTCTCTTGGCCTTCAAATAGCGGTAACTGACAAAGAGTTCAAAGGACATTCCCAACCCTTAAGGCCTGATACTGGATGCTGGATGCTGGATGCTGGATGCTGGATGCTGGACAGTGTCATCCGGCGTCCAGGGTCGACTTTTTCTCTGATCCCGTATCAGTCTTTTTCCCCCTTCTCCGGCTTCAATTGAGGGAAGAGGATCACCTCCCGAATGGAAGGGGCGTCGGTAAAGAGCATGACCAACCGGTCGATACCGATCCCTTCCCCGGCCGTAGGGGGAAGGCCGTACTCCAGGGCCAAGATGTAGTCCCAATCGATGTCCTGGGCCTCCTCGTCCCCGGCCTCCTTGGCCGCTTGTTGCTTTATAAACCTCTCCTTTTGGTCCAGGGGATCATTCAATTCAGTGAAACCGTTGGCGATTTCCCGACCGCAGATGAACAACTCAAAACGATCGGTCAGTTCGGGATCCTCCTTGCTCCTTTTGGCCAAGGGGGAGACCTCGATGGGATAACCGGTGACGAAGGTCGGCTGCCGCAACCGGGGCTCCACGACCTGTTCAAAGATCTTGGTCAAGGCCTTGCCCGGTCCGTCCCCTGGTCTTAAATCCGCCCCCAGGGAACGAGCCGTTTCCCAGGCCTGTTTGGGGTCCTCGATCACCCGCCGATCAACCCCCCCGATCTCCACCAGGGAATCCTTGAAGGTAATCCTTCGCCAAGGCGGGGTTATGTCCACGGACTCCCCTTGATAGGTCCAAGTTAAACCGCCCTGGAGGTTTTGGGCCAGGTGGACGAACAATTCCTCGGTGAAGGCCATCAAATCCTCATAGGTGGCATAGGCCTGGTAGAATTCGATCATGGTGAACTCCGGGTTGTGTTGGATGGAGATCCCTTCGTTACGGAAGTTTCTGTTGATCTCGAAGACCCGGTCCAACCCGCCGACCACCAGGCGTTTCAGGTAAAGCTCCGGGGCGATGCGCAGGAACAGAGGGATATTCAAGGCGTTGTGAAAGGTTTCGAAAGGCTTGGCCGCCGCCCCCCCGGGAACGGCTTGCATCATGGGGGTCTCTACTTCCAGGAACCCCCGATGGATCATGAATTCCCTTAAAAGCTGGATCAACCGGGAACGCTTCTTGAAAATCTCCCGGACCTTGGGATTGACCAATAAATCCAGATACCTCTGGCGGTAGCGTTGTTCCACATCGGTCAGGCCGTGAAACTTTTCCGGCAAAGGGCGCAAGGCCTTGGCTAGAAGCAGGAAGCCTTTGACCCACACGGTCAATTCCCCGGTCTTGGTCCGAAAGAGGGACCCCTCCAAGGCGATGATGTCCCCCAAGTCGATCTTTTTGAACAGGCCATAGGCTTCCGCTCCGACCGTCTCCCTTTTTATATAGCCTTGGATCCGGCCGCTGCCGTCCTGAATGTGAAAAAAGACGCTCTTGCCGAAGTCCCTTAAGGCCATCACCCTCCCGGCGACGACGATCTTCAACGAATCCTCGGGCCTGCTCAAATCCCGGCTGCCGAATTGGGAGATCAGGTCTTGGATGGTATGGCTTATGCGGTTGAAACTCGGGTAGGGGTCGATCCCCTGTTCCCTCAGTTCCATCAATTTTTTCAACCGCTGCTGGCGCAACGGATTTTCTTCATCCATCATAAAAGAGCTATCCGAACCGGTCTTTCCCCTGCGGCCGGGAGAAAAACCCTCAAGTTTTCCGGGGCCTTCACCGCCTCGGTTCCCCTCCCCCCCTCCGGATCAAGGGCCGTCTTAAACGGCCTTATGCCGTTTTCTTTCCTGTTCGGATCGAGAAAAGGGGCGGAAAGGAAAATAACCATTGATTATTAAATTATTTACCTTCATTAGTCAAGGACAAACCCCTATCCAACCTTTTCCCCTTCCGAAGCGGGATAACACTCCCGCACCTCACCCTCCTTAAAATACCCCGAGGCATCAACGGGAGGGGGAAAAAGAACCCTTAAGTTTTTACAAGGTGTCGATATTTTTTACAACCCCATGAAGACGGAAGGCAAAAGGAAACCGGATACCAGGAAAGGTCCAGGTCCTCTTTCATGCAACCCATTGAAAATTAATTCTTTTTTTTAAAAACCCCTTGTTGGGAATATCGCCCCCAAGTGGCATGGATATTGCGTTCCATTTTTCACAAAATTTGTTTTGACCGGTTGAAAATTACACGGAAGGAGGAAAACATGAAGTCTCTGTGGAAAAAAATCGTCTTATCCGCCACGGCGGGGGGAAGCTTCTTCCCTGCCTTGGCCCAGGCCGCCGGGGAAAAGGCCGACCGGATCGTCATCGTCGCCGACACGCGGCGTCTGACCGGCTGGGAGGCCTGGTGGGCCAATCTCTATAACGAAAGCCACGCCTATTTCACCTTGGTCACGATCATCGTTATCCCCTTGGTCGGATTGATCCTGGGGCTTTTGGCCGATATGGTCATGAACCGCATCGGGATCGATTTGTCTTCCCGGGAGTTGGCCGAACATTAATGATGGGAAAAAGGGCCCTTAAAGGCGGTTCGGCGCGGTCCGTACGATAGGGAACCGTTGCCGAAAGGACCTAAAGGGCATTTGCGTTTCTTACTGAATCTTACCTAATCTTTTTGAGGAGGCGATAACTTATGGATTGGCTATATGTAATTATGCCTATATCCGGTGTGTCCATCTTCTGGCCGGGATTGGTCATCCTCGGCCTGGGAGTGGGGATCATCGGCGGATTTTTCGGCATGGGCGGGGCCTGGATGGTCACCCCCGGGCTCAACATCTTGGGCTTTCCCATGGCCTTCGCCATCGGCACCGACATCGCCCACATGGCCGGGAAATCCCTGATTTCCACCCTGCGCCATGGGAAATTCGGCAATGTCGACTACAAACTGGGTTTCATCATGTTCTTCGGCACCATCGTCGGCTTCGAGGTGGGGGCCCAGATGATCATGTGGTTGGAACGGTTGGGCAGGGTGGACTTCGTCGTCCGCTGGCTCTATATCATCCTCTTGGCCCTGATCGCCTGGATGGTCTTCCACGATGTAGCCAAGAAAAAGAAAAAGGAGAGGGAGCTTCGGGCCGCCGGGCAGGAGGTGGACAAGCTGGCCACCGGCATCGAATGGCACAAGACCCTGCACAAGATCAAGATCCCGCCCATGATGCATTTCAAGGCCGCCGGGATCTACTGCTCCGCTTGGTTGCCCATCTTCGTCAGTTTCCTGACCGGTTGGTTGGCCGGGATTTTGGGCATCGGCGGCGGCTTGATCCGTATGCCCTCCCTGATTTACTTCATCGGCTGCCCCACCCATGTGGCGGTAGGCACCGATCTCTTCGAGGTCATGATCTCCGGCCTGTACGGAGCCGCCACCTATACTTACAAGGGGCGGACCGAACTTTTAGCCGCCATGATCATGTTGGTCGGGGCGGCCGTCGGGGCCCAGATCGGGACCGTAGCCACCAAGTACATCAAGGGCTACGGCATCCGCATCGCCTTCGGGCTGGCCGTCATCGGCTGCGGTATTTCGGTGGTCATGAAACTCATCCCCACCTATATCCGGTCTTGGAAGGCGGCGATGGATGTCTCGGCCACCATCTTGGTCCTGGGATTGGTCGGGGCCTTATCCCTCTATATCCTGGTTCAAATGATCCAAGGGGCCAAACAAGAACTGGCCATGAAGAAAAAAGCGCAATGAGGTGAGCCATGATGAAAAAATGGATATTCCTTGCGGCGTGGATGCCGATTATGATAACCCTGGGATGCGGGGAATTGGGCAAGGTGGAGCAAGGTCGGGTGGTGGCCTTCGACAAGGCCAAAAGGACCGTCACCTTCATCGCCGACAAGAACGCCGATTCCCAAAACCCCGATTACAGCGTCCTCCCTCCCCTGACCTTCACCCTGCCCGATGACCCTAATGAAATAGGGCCGGAACCGAAGGTGGGACTGCGGATGAAACTGGATCTGAAAAACAAGCAAGTGGTCATCTTTGATCCGACCGGGCCGGGGTTCAAGAACATCCCCATCACCGTGGTCGAAGAAAAGAAAATCCTGGACTCCGAAGACCCTTTGGTCTTCGACAAAGTCACGCGAAAACCCAAGATCTTCCCCTTGGTGGACCGGATCGGAAAAACGGTCACCCTCTATTCAAAACGGCAGAAGACCTTGATCACCTTTTCCGTCCCGGAGGAGTACCTGAACCTGCCGGACCAGGCCTGGGACGCCGGGGACGAAGTACGTATCTATTATAAAGAAAAGGGTAAGGCCCTGCGCTTTATGAATGTCACCAAGACGGACATCTTCAAGAAGTAAGACGATTCGCAGGAGAATGATTTCGAGGGTCCCGGGGCCGTCTTGGGTTCCGGGCATCCCCGTCCCGATCACCGGGACCCTCGAAACCTTTTCGGGTATGACTTTACAACAACTCCAATTTCGGCGGACTTGGGTCGGGAGGGTCGGGGCCGGGTTATGTCTCTTCCTCTTCCTGGTCATCATAGATGCTTTGGCCGCCCGCTTTCGCGAACCGCCCAACCGTCTGGCCGGCTGGCCCGGGGCCGTCCTGCCGGTCAACGGCCTGCTGGCCGACCAGATCGAGGGGGAAGAAGAATTATCTTATCAGACCCCTTCCCCGGCCCTTCGCCTTGAATTCGAGGGCCTGCAAAAGGGGTTTTGGTTGGGGGGAAACCAATGGAACGGCCGCCTTCATATCGGGGGCGACATCCGACCCGGCCGCTATCCCTTGGCCGTGATCCACAAGAGACCCGAAAAAGGCCAGGCCGAAGGCCGGGCCTATTTTTATCAAGTGGAGGTCTACCCCGATCCCTTGGCCCTGGGAAAAAATTCCAAATCCTTTTTCCGCAGCCGTTTCGGATTGCGGGTGGGCTACGCCGTGGCCTTTTTACTGCCCTTCATCATCCTTTCCTTCGGCATGGTCTTCTATTTTTCCCGAAAGGCCGAGGACTATTTAGCCGCCGAGGGCAAGGGGGAGATCTATCGGGTAAGAAAGGATGGGAACGGTTGGATCCTCCACTTCACCCTCGGGGAAAGGCACGGCCTCCAACCCGGCCAGACTTTGACCGTCACCGACCAAGGGGGAAGAACCTTGGGCAAAGCGGTGACCACGGAGGTCTTCCCCGATCATTCTTCGGCCCGCCTCAGCGCGGATACGGAAGCCGTTCGCCCGGGGGACTTTGTTTCCCGCTGAGAGGAGACCAGGCCCATGGCCGAAATCTATTACCGAAAATTATGGATCAAGATCATATCCGTGACCTTGGGTTTTTCCTTGATCCCTTTGGTGGCCCTGGGGGTGACCATTTATTATCAGTTCAGTGTCTCTTATTCGGACAAGGTCTATGAAAACCTACGCACCCTGACCGAAAACCGCCGCAGCTCCCTCGACCTTTTTTTCGAAGAACGCATTTCCCAATTGGTTACCATCGCCCATACCCATACCCTTAAACAATTGAGTGATGAAGCCTACCTGGACAAGCTGTTTTACACCATGCAGACCCGTTCCCGCTCCTACATCGACATCGGCGTCATCGATATTGAAGGCCGTCATCGGGCCTACATCGGTCCCTACCCGGAACTTAAGGAAGTCAACTACCGACGGGAAGATTGGTTTCAGGCGGCCCTATCCAGCGGGGTCTATATCAGCGACGTCTTTCTCGGTTATCGCCGGTTTCCCCACTTCATCATCGCCGTCATGAGTCGCAGCGGCGACCAACCTTGGATTCTCAGGGCGACTATCAACTCCGATATCATTGACAATATCGTTCGGGCGGCCATGATCGGCAAAAACGGCGACGCCTTTCTGATCAACAAGAAAAACATCCTCCAGACCAGTCCCCGTTTCAGCGGGGAGATCTTCGGAAACCCCGAAGGACCCGATTTCTCCCGCATCGTCGAGGCGCAAGTCACTGCGTACAAGATCAACGGCAAATCCTATCTGTTCGCCGCCACCCAATTGGTCAACACCAATTGGATCTTGGTGGTCAAGGAAGACCCCCGGGAGCAGCTCACCCCCTTGCTCCGGGCCCGGACCATCGCCTTTTTCCTCTTCCTGGGGGGAATCCTGCTCATTGTCATCGGGGCCTACTTCACCACCCGCTCCATGATGCGGGAACTGATCCGGGTGGACCGTGAACGGGCCGCCGGGGAGGAAATGGTCATCCAGTCGAGCAAGATGGCCGCCCTGGGTAAAATGGCCGCCGGTATCGCCCACGAGATCAACAACCCCTTGGCCGTCATCGGCGAAAAGGCCGGTTGGATCAAGGACCTCTTGGCCGATGAAAACGCCGGGAGCACGGAAAACCTCAAAGAGATCGAAGAGGCCGTGGAAAAGATCGAAAGGCACGTGGACCGGGCCAAAAAGGTGACCCATCGCCTTCTCGGTTTCGCCCGGCGCATGGAGCCGATCCTGGAACAGGTGGACATCAATCGCACCCTGCGGGAAACGGTGGAATTTCTGGAAAACGAATCCCGATTCCGAAACATCCGTATCCACATCCAGTCCCAACCGGACCTGCCCGTCCTCCAAAGCGACAGCTCCCAACTGCAGCAGGTCTTTTTAAACATCCTCAACAACGCCATCGACGCCATCGGTAAAAACGGGGAAATCCGCATCCGCACTTCCTATCTCCCGGCCAGCAACGAAATCATGATCGAGATCGCCGACAACGGTCCGGGGATCCCCAAGGAAAACCTGGGAAAGATTTTTGATCCCTTTTTCACCACCAAAGAGGTCGGGAAAGGGACGGGCCTGGGCCTGTCCATCGTTTACAGCATCATCGAAAAGTTGGGGGGACGCATCTTGGTGGCCAGCGAGGTAGGGCAGGGGACCACCTTCACCATCTATCTGCCGGTCCGATAGAGGAGGGATATGGCCGAAGACTATACCATCTTGATCGTGGACGACGAGGAAGACTTTCGGGAGACCTTGGTCAAGAGGCTGCAAAAACGGAACCTCAAGGCCTTCGGCGCGGAAAGCGGTCCAAAGGCCCTGAAGCTGATGGAAGCCATGACCTTCGATGTGGTCGTCCTGGATGTCAAGATGCCGGGCATGGACGGGATCGATACCTTGAAGGAGATGAAAAAGAAAAGCCCCCGAACCGAGATCATCCTCCTTACCGGCCACGCCTCCTTGGAATCAGGCATCCAGGGCATGGAACTGGGGGCTTTCGACTACCTGATGAAACCGGTCAACCTCGATGACCTCATCGAAAAGATTCGGCAGGCCTATGAACGGAAGCTGGTTCAGGAACAGGAAAAGTCGTAGTCGCCTTCCATAAAACGGTCGGCCATGGCCTGGACCGAGGCCTCGCTGTGCATGAGCATGTCCATCTGCCGGGTATAGAGAAGGAGTCTTCCGATCTGATCCAAGCGATCTTCGATCTGCGACGAAGTCTGTTTGAGAAAGCGGGCGTCCACCCGATCCCCATCGGCCTCCACGGTAAAATCCAACCGCTTGAGGATCAGGGCGATGGCCCGCACCCGCCGATTCCGGCGGACATCGTCGGCCGCCCCGCCCTTGAAAGAAAAGGTGATGTAATTCATGTTCACTTCCGGGCCGCAGTAGGCGTCAAGGATGCTGTAGTGATAACCCACCCGGGAGCTGAAATTTAGGTAATGGTCGGAAATGATGGCGTAGCTGCGGTCTCCGAAGCGTTCGTTTCCGGTGTGGGGAGGGGCGAGCATCTGCTCCCGCATCACCGAAAAGAACCCCCCCATATGGACCGGTCGCACCTGGGGGCGTTGAAACACCTCCAGGGTCATCCCCTTCAATAAGGCGCGGAAGGGAAGGGAAGCGATATCCTCGACGGTGACCTTCTTTTTCGCTTCGCCCTTCGCCTTCACCCCGCCCCCCAGATCAATGACATACAAATCCAAAGGGATCTTGGCCTCCAGTTTGAAGGCGAAACCTTCTTTGTCCGAGACCAGGTCGCTGAGTTTGAACATTTCGGCGTAGGACCGTTCGTGGACGAAGCGGGCCAGGTCATGGAGGGTGCGGCAGCCCTCGGGAGAAAATTCCGGGGCCTTGGGATCCGTGAGATGAAGGGGGACGATCCAGTCGGCTACGCGGCGGAGGGTTTGATAAACCGGCGTCTCCTGCATGGGCGACCCCGCCCTTGTTTGAAAGGCCAGCAGGGGTTCGACCCGTCCCTGATAGACCCGGCCGGAATAGGCGTCCACGGTGACTATTTCCCCTTCAGGGATGCGCCGGCTGGCCTCTTCCGTGCCCAACAGGGTGGGCACGGCGAACTCCCGGGCCAAAGCGGCCATATGCCCGGAGACGCTACCCCTGTCGGTTACAATGGCCCGGGCCTTTTTCATGACCAAAACGAATTGCGGCGATGAATGGGGAGCCACCAGCACCCCCCCTTCAGGAAAACGAAGGAGGTCCGCTTCGGAACGGACATGCACGGCCGGACCCCAACCGACGCCGGGAAAGGCGGTGGCCCCTTCCTCGATCAAGAGGGGGTAACCGGCGATCAGAGGGAGGGGCTGTGTCCCCCTCTCTGGAGATGAAACCTGCAAAGGCCGGGCTTGGAGGATAAAGAGATTTCCCCTTTTGTCCAAGGCCCATTCGATGTCCTGGGGGCCTTTGAAGTGTTCTTCCAGTTTCAAGGCATACCGGGCCAGATGGATCACTTGTTCGGAAGAAAGGCACGGGGCATCCTGCAAGGCCTCCGGCACCGGGACCTCCCGGACCCCTTTTTCCGGGTCGGTGATCAATTGGATCGGTTTATGGGAAATGGCCGTGATCGGATTGTTGAAGAGACCGTCCTTCTCCACCACATAGGTATCGGGAGTGACCCGACCCTCCACGGCAAAAGGACCCAATCCCCAAACGGCGGTAATGGTAATCCGGTCGTCCAAGGGGTTGACCGGGGAATGGGTATAGATCACCCCGCTGGCCAAGGCATCGACCATTTGCAGACAGGCCACGCCCATGGCGATGTCTTCGTCCCGAATCCCTTTATTCAGCCGATAGGCCATGGCCCGGGGGGTGTATAGACTGGCAACGACTTCTTTATAGCTCTCGATCAGTTTCTCAGGCGGGATATTCAAGACCGAAAGGTATTGGCCGGCGAAGGTAAGGTGGCTGTCCTCACCCACCGCGCTGCTTCGGAGGGCCACCCGGGGTGGCCCCCCTGAATGCCCTTTCGCTCTTAACCTCTCCGTCATCTCCTCATAAGCCTGGTGGAGGGCTTCAACCAATTCTTCAGGCACCGGGGCGGAAACGATCAATCGGCGGATGTCCTCGCTGGCTTGTTGGATCGAGGCCGGGTCCAGCGGGTCGATCTCCATCTTCCGGGCGTTTACCGCATCGAAAAGACCTTGATGCTCCATAAATAAGGCAAAGGCCCGGGTGGTAATAGCGAACCCTTCGGGAATAGGAAGGTGAACACGGCTCTTGATCTCCCCCAAGTGGGCGTTTTTTCCCCCCACTTCGTCCACCATTTCTTTGTGGAACTGCTCAAAGGTCAAAATCGGGGCTACGGGTGGAATATGTTTTTGAGGCCCCAGCTCGGCCTGAATTTTTTCCTTTATGACCTCGAGAACGGCCATGAGGTTGTCGTAAGAGTGATTGGAAAGATCAGCCAGGTTTTTGACCATTCGCAGGGTATGGAAAACGGCTCGGTCAGCCAGGTTTTTCACGGCCGACAGGCCGAAGACCTGTCGCCCCCGGAGCAACTCTTCCATTTCGCTGATGACTTTGAGAAATTGGGTGTTGGAGTCTAAAAGCATCTTGAAGGAGGAATACTTGTAGCGGAAGAGGACGGCGAGCCTTTCCCGGGAAGGTCTCTCCCCCCGACCCTTTCGTTTCAGGGACGTAGTTAACTTGCTTAACTTTATCAATTTGCTATTTCCGGTCGCGTCCAAAAAGACAACGGCACTATTCAAAAAACCGTGGTAGGCGGCGATTGGAATTTTTGCACAAGGGAATAGAAAGGGGAAGTTTTTCAAGTTTCGGCAATGTTGACATACTTTTCCGCCCATCTCTTTATGTGGCTTAGTTTGCGGGGTTCGTTTTCTCCTTTTTTCCGTCCGTAAGGATAAAACTGGATCCCCGTATGATAACCATTCCCCTCCACGGCTTCAGACCAAATAACTTTTCCTTTAAGGGTCAAGGCGGTTTCGTTCGCTGGAGACAAAATCTCCACCAAGATCTCCTGATCCGGCTCCAGTTCTTTTCGATTCAAAAAACGGACCCCGTTGTAGCTGATCTCGACCAGGGGGCAGGAGGTTTCGGCGAATGTTCTCCCCATTCGCAGGAGACCCTTTTTTTTATAGGAGACCGTGGCCCCTGGGATTTGAAAACGTTCACAGATCCTCCTATCCAGTTCAGGAACCGCTTTCCTTTCCATGGCTTCGGCCTCCTTGATCAGGTCGAAAGAAAATTAATGGGGCCTTCCCTTATGGGTCATCCCCCTGTTCAGGAGGGGGGATAGGGAAATACGCCGACGAAGATTCCATAACACGAGAGACATCCTGACAAATTATACCTTCCGATCCAGTAAAAGTAAATTTAGAACTGCATTTGGACAATGAGCAGGATCAGCGACACCATCTTCCTTTTTAGTTGACAGATCCCACCGATCAGCCGAAAAAAGAAAAAAGGGGAAATCATAAGGAGATACGGCATCACGCGGCTTTCCCGAAGGGTAAACGGTCGCCGTCCAGAATATCTTGGGGGTAACCATGAAAAACCCGAAAGCCCCAGAAAAATGTATTCTTATCAATGACAACTTTATAAGAAACAAAAAGGGCAGGGGATATCTCCTATGCTTTTTTAGTAGGATTGTTTTGGGGTTTAATCCGAAATTTTTCTCTCCAAGGGCAAGGCGGCCCCAAGGTTGACAACCCCTTGGCCCTCCTTTATAGTGTCGGAACGATTCGATAAAGGCAAAATCCCCTCAGGAGGCCGCCATGTCCCAGCCCATGCTGCTGCCCATCGCCAAGGCGCAAGAAACCATTTCCCTTCTGGCCGGCATGGCCAACCGCCACGGCCTGATCGCCGGGGCCACGGGAACGGGCAAGACCGTTTCTCTTCGGGTCCTGGCCGAGCAGTTCAGCCGCATCGGGGTCCCGGTCTTTTTGGCCGACATCAAAGGCGATCTCTCGGGCCTACCCCTTCCCGGCGGGGACCACCCCAAGGCGGCGGAGCGGGTGCAACAACTGGGCTTGACTGATTTTTCCTTCGAGGGGTTTCCCACGGTCTTCTGGGATGTCTTCGGTCAGCAAGGGCATCCGGTCAGGACCACCGTCTCCGAAATGGGCCCCTTGCTTTTGAGCCGCATCCTCAATCTCAACGAAACCCAAGCCGGGGTTTTGACCCTCACCTTCAAGATCGCCGACGACAACGGCCTGCTCCTATTGGACTTCAAGGACCTCCAGGCCATGGTCCGGTTCGTGGGGGACAACGCCGACCAATTCAAAACCGCTTACGGCAACATCTCCAAGGCCAGCATCGGGGCCATTCAACGCAATCTGTTGGCCCTGGAGCAAGAGGGCGGCGGGCGCTTTTTCGGAGAACCGGCCCTGGACATCAACGATCTGCTCCAGACCGACGAAAAGGGCAAAGGGGTGATCAACATCCTGGCCGCCGACCGTTTGATGCAATCCCCTCGGGTCTACGCCACCCTGCTCCTTTGGATGCTGGCCGAGCTCTTCGAACAACTCCCCGAGGTGGGCGACCCGGAAAAGCCCAAACTGGTCTTCTTTTTCGACGAGGCCCATCTGCTTTTCGAAGACATCCCCAAGGTCTTACAGGAAAAGATCGAACAGGTGGTGCGCCTCATCCGATCCAAGGGGGTGGGGGTCTATTTCTGCACCCAGAATCCATTGGACATCCCGGAGGAGGTCCTGGGCCAATTGGGTAACCGGGTCCAACATGCCCTGCGGGCCTTTACTCCCAACGATCAAAAGGCCGTCCGGGCCGCAGCCGATACCTTCCGCCCCAATCCGGCATTGAATGTGGCCGAGGCCATCACCGAACTCAAGGTCGGGGAGGCCCTGATTTCGGTCCTCGATGCCAAAGGGGCGCCGACACCTGTGGAACGGGCCTTGATCCATCCTCCACAAAGCCGATTGGCCCCTCTGTCCGCGGAAGAGCGGACCCGGATCATCCAGGCTTCACCTCTCTTCGGTCATTACGAAAAGGAAGTGGACCGGGAATCGGCCTATGAAAAACTGAAGGCCAGGACCGAAGAGCAGCAGGCCGAGGCCGTGGCCGCGGCCGAAGCCAAAAAACAGGCTAAGGAAAAACCTTCGGAGGCCTCCAAACTCTTGGGGGCCATGGCCAAGAGCGCGGCCCATGCCGTGGGCAGCCAGATCGGGCGCCAGATCATCCGGGGGGTCTTGGGCTCCCTCTTCGGCGGCGGCAGGAAACGGTGAAATCAAAGGTAATCCGGAACTTGGGATCTACCCGCTTTAGGAGATAGGATTCTCCCCTAAAACCCAAGGAACGTAACAAGACGGAAATAAAAACGAAACCGATGAAACGGCCAGGATGATTACCGAACAAAAAGACGGTAAACAAGGCCAGGTATTTTCTCAAAATGCCGGTCCATGGTCAAAAGTTCGGCCCCGTATTCCACAGCCTAGGCCGCTATCCAAATATCGTTGCCGGGAATAGGAGTACCCAGGGAAAACAATTGTTCCGCTATACGGGCATAGCGGTCGGCGGTGATTTCCCCCATGGGAATAACTTCCACCATCTCCTGATCCAAAAACCGATTCAAGTCCTTTAGATTTTCCTTAAATCGTTTTCCTCTACGGAACCTTAGATACAACTCCCCCAAGACCACAGGAGAAAGATATATTGTCGAAGCTTCCGATAAATATTCGACAAGATCACGGATCCCCAACCGGAAACCCACATAAGCGCTGGTGTCCAAAAGCAATTTCATGACCACATTTCCTTATCCACCCGCTCAAGGGGTTCGATCGCTTCCTCAAAATCCCGGGCTTCCTTTTCGGTCCATCCACCGGCCAGTTTTCGAATTTCTTCCGACCCTTTCGTCTTCTTCCTCTTTTTCAATTTTTCAGAGATGATCTTGGTTATTACGGAATTGATGGATCGCCCCCGCGCTTTGGCGATTTGTCTGATCTTTTTTTCAATCTCCGGCTCAAGGCCCCTGATGGTAAGCTGGCTCATAAAGCACTCCCCGATTCATTTTACATCATTAAATGATTCAAAAATATATCAAGCAACCTTTTTCCGAAATAAAAATGGATTGGTCTATTGTCTTGGTTTGAAACTTGGGTCCGTGCGACAACCTGAAGCAGTGACCGAAAGCGGTCAAAGGCCATTCTAACTTTCCATCCCTCTTCAATGTATCCCAAGAGTCAATATCCCATTTTGAGGCCTCGTTTTGGGCGGAAGGAAACAACGATTCCAGGATCTTTAGGTAAATCCAGGAACAGGGGTGACCGCCGTAACTGAAATGGATGATTGGTGAACAAGAAACATCCTTGCCTTTTCTTCAAAACACACCGTCAACCGAAAGGGGTTGACAAGTTCGGGGCCTTCACCTAAGATGTTCTTGATTCCACATTGAGGAGGATAGGCGATGCAAAGACGGACTTTTATCAAGGTGGGGGTGGCGGGGACCCTTTGCGCCTTGAGCGGTCGGGCCTGGGCCTTAATGTACTACCCCCGGCCTTCAGGGAAAAAATGGGCCGTCCTCTACGGCACTTGGTGCGGCAGTTCCCGGGATGCCGCCGTTTGGATCTCCGAAGGATTGGAAGGGATCGCCGATGTCTTCGACATCCGGGAAAAACCCGATCTTAAAGGATACGATCACTTGGTTTTGGGCAGTTCCATCCGAAACTACAGGATTCACCCTTTACTAAAAGAATATATCGAGGAGAACCGGATCTGGCTAAAAGGCAAGGTTCGGGGGGTTTGGGCCGTCTGCCACAATTTGGGGAAACCCGTCGGGCCCAGCCAAGTAACGAGATACATTGACGGCCAGTTTTTGAAGGTCCTGGATTTGCCTCGCATCCCTTCCCGGGTCTTTTTGGGCCGCATCACCAAGGCCTTGCTGGAAGACGAGGTCCGACCCCTGATGGAGCACCTGGAAGACTGCGATTATCTCAAGCGCTCCGACTGTCTGGCCTTCGGCCGGGAGATCCTCTACAGCATCCGCTGAAAAAAGGTTAACCCGGCCGAAGGCCAGACCCGTCCCTTATCGAATTCAGGTCTGGGAGAAATGAAGGAAGATCACTTGCTCTCGGGTTTGCTCCTCTCCCACCAATCTTTCCACTGGTTCAGGTTGTCCTTATATTTTTTCCCGGTGATCTCCCGCAGGACCTTGCCCAGCTCTTTCCTCATCTTCTCGTCGGCATCCTTCATGGCCCCGATCAGAGGCTCGACGGCCTGGTTTTTGAATTGTTTCAGGGCCTCCCGGGCGGCCTCGCGCACCTCCGGGTCGGGATCCTTTTCCCCCTCAACAGCGGAACAGACCGTCTTCATAAATGACCAACGATTTGCCGTTTTTCAAATAGGCCGTTACCGTCTTCCGTTCCGTGTTCACCAGGTCCCAGTGCAAAGCCGAATCGTTGAAGCCCAATCGGGCCTTTTGACCCTTGGTCAATTGGGCCGGATCGCCGGCGAAGGTGTCGGAATAGGAGGCGCCCAAGGCGATATGGCAGTTGCCGTGTTTTCCGCCGAAATTCTCATCAAAGAGGGTGTCGGCCATAAAACGGTCGATACGGGAGAACCGTTTGTCCGTTAAGGAAAACTCCCCCACCCGCGAGGCCCCGGGATCCATGGCCAGTTGTTTGCGGGCGAAGTCCTCGCCGATTTCTGCCGAGATCCGGGTGACCGTTCCTTTTTCAAAAGTCAGGCGCAGATCTTCCACATAATTACCGGTGCGGAAGGTCGGCTGGTTGGCGTAATAGGTCCCTTCGGTCCCCCGCCAGTCCGGGGAAAGGAAGATCTCGAAGCTGGGGATATTGTGGCCCGAAACCCCCTTCCAGCGACGGTGTTCGCCCGGCGTCAGCTTAAGGTCCATGTTGGCCGTTTCGATACGGAAATATTTCACCTTCAGACGATTGAGCCATTTTTTAATCCCACCCACTTCCCGATAAATCCTCTTCCATTCGGACACGGGATCATTTTTATCCAAATAACAGGCCTTGACGATCTGATGGGTGTATTCCTCCAAGGTCAGGCCGGCTTGTTTGGCCGGTGCTTCCGTGGGGAAACTGCACAAGGTCCAACTGTATTCCCCTTTTTCCTCCCGCCGATCCAATAGGGTCCGTAACGGCTTACGGGAAATGAGGACTTGTCCGATCCTCTTGGGGTCCACATCTTTGAGATGGGTGAGGGACTCCGGGGCGCGCAGGAAGATACGGCCGTGAATCCGCCGATAGAGCTCTTTTTCGCCGGGAGGAATAAAAACCAATTGGTCCTCGGAGGCCTTCAGAAAAAAATCCCTTTCCATGCCGAAGGTCAACCCCATACGCTGGACCGGATGCCAACCCCGCTCTAAAACCCCGGCATAGAGGACCTCGGCCAGCTGTAAGGCCGGCGGTTCGTATTGGATGAGAACGATGTCTTTTTTCTTGAACGGTGCCTTTCTCGCGGTGGTCAGTCCCCAGAAAAGGACCTCGGCGTATCGTTCCAATTGGATGCGCTTCAGCATGTCCCCCCCTTTTCCTCAAGCCTTTTCCCGGACCAATTTTTGTTGGTAAGCGTCTTCGATCTTCAAGACCAGATCGTTGATGTCGCAGGGCTTCATCAAGTAATCAAAGGCCCCCAGTTTCATGCCCTCAATGCCCGACTCCACCGAGGCATGACCGGTAAGCATGATGACTTCCACCAGGGGGTTGATCTCCTTAATCCGCTTCAAGGTCTCCAGGCCGTCCAACCCCGGCATTTTGATGTCGACTATGGCCACATCCACCGGATAGGTCCGGATGATTTCCAGGGCCCGAAGGCCGTCCTCGGCTTCCAAGACAGCGAACTTCCTTTTCTTCAGCCGGTTGGCCAGGGTGATCCGAAAATCTTCTTCATCGTCCACGATCAATACTCGGATGCCTTCCATGCCTTCCTCCTCTGTTTCGTAGGTCTCGGCTCCTCCGTCATCGTTCATCCGGCCTCTTTTTTCATCGGGACAGGGAAACAAGCCGTTCCAATTGGACGACCATCTTTTCCTGTTCCTGGTCGGTCTTGATCGGATCGGAAAGGACCATATCCAATTGGCGGGTATGGAGGATCAAATAACCCAAGACCTTCAATCCCCTTTCCAGGACCTCCTTTTCCTGACGCTCCAGCCGGGCCGAAAGCATGTCCCCCTTCACCTGCACCCAAAAATGGAAGCGTTCCAACACCCCCTGGATCAGCCGGATCCTTCTTTCCTTCCTGATCCGGTCGGCCGCCCCGCCTTTGAAGTAGAACCAGAGATAATTTTCCGCCGCTTGTTCCCCCAGGTAGGCCTCGACCGTGGAAAAATGAAAACCCAACCGGGTACTGACATGGCAGAAATTTTCGGAAATCAGGGCATAGTTTTTGGCCCCCCTCTCCGAGTCCTGTCCGTAATTCAAAGAGGGATCCATGGTCGATTCGGCCAGAATGGAGAGAAAGCCGCGGGTGTCCAGCGGTGGCGGCCCCTGCCAAGGAACGGCCGCCAATCCCGCCCAAAGGGCCAACAAGGGCTTGGAGACGATATCCTCCAGACGCAAAGTCGCTCCTTGATGATCGGGACGGATCCCCCCTTCCAAATCGATCACCCACCATTCCATGGGTAGATCGGAGACCAGCTTCTTGGCGAACTTTTCCGAAAGAACCGGATCCTTGTCCGGATCGAAAAGCTCCCTTAAGGCCATTTCGTGGGCGTAACGGATGAGGTCATGGAAGGTGCTGCACCGTTCCGGTCGAAAATCCTCACTCTCCGGATCGGTCAGGTTCAAGGGGGCCACCTTTTTCAAAACCCGTTCCAAGATGCGGTAAACCGGCGACCCCTTCATGGGCGATTCGGTTTCACCATTTTGTCTGGAAAGGAGGCTTTCCACCCGCCCGGCGTAAATTCTACGGTGAGTAGCGTCTACGGTAATGACCTCCCCCACCGGCAGGGCCTGATAGGCACCTGACAGGCCCATCAAGGCCGGCACCTTGAATTCCCTGGCCACGGCGGCCAAGTGACCGGTTAGGCCTCCTTGTTCGGTGACCAGGGCCGAAGCCCGATCCAACAAGGCCGCCCACAGGGGCAAAGGGGTCCGAGCCACGGCCACGGCCCCTTTGGGGAAATTTAGAACATCCACTGTTTTTTCCAACCGAAAGACCGGCCCGCAGGCAACCCCCGGACTGGCGGTTACACCCCCTTCCAAGAGCAAGGGGTATCCTTGTTCCACCTCTTCCGCTCCGGTCCCGTAATGACTTGGATCCTTCGGAATCCATAGAGGTCGGCTTTGCAGGATCAAGACCTTTCCCCCGGGCTCAACGGCCCACTCAATGTCCTGGGGACTCCCGAAATGTTGCTCCAGACGCAAAGCCAAATCGGCCAGGGTCTGGGCCTGGTCGTCCCGGATGGCCGGCGTCGCGGTCCTTCCTTCCGGAAAGTCCTCCAGACAGACCCCATCGTCGCTGTGGCAAACGAATTTTTTGGTCTTCTCCCGAATTTCTTTGATGACGATGCGACCCGTGCCCCGGGCTTCGATGACGAAAAGGTCCGGAAGCAGGCTGCCGTCCACCACGGCCTTGCCCAAACCAGGAACGGCGTTGATGATCACCGCCCCGGGAAATCCCCCCGCCGGATCGTCCGAATACATCACCCCTGCCGCCTCCGGTTCGACCATGACCAAGCAACCTACAGCCATGAGGACCTCCTCATCCGGAAAGCCCTTGTTCAACCGATAAGAGATGGCCGGAACGGAATATTTGCTGGCCGCCACTTCTTTATAGGATAAAAGGAGAAAATCCCGCCCGACATTGAGGACCGAACGATACTGCCCGGCGAAGGAGGCCTCTTGGGCGTCCTCCCCCAAGGCGCTGCTGCGCAGGGAGACCCGGACTTCCCGGCCCGCCCTTCGGCAGAGATCCTCGTAAGCCGAAAGGATCGCCTCTTCCACTTCCTTAGGAAGGGGGGCGTTGATGATCCGCTTCTGGATTTCGGCGCTGGTTTCGTGGATGCGCACCGGGTCCCCCGGTTCCAGCAATTGAAAGAGGCGGTTGATCTCTTCCTGAAGAAGGGCCTTTTCCAGAAAATAGGCATAGGCGGAGGTGGTAATGACGAAGCCGTCCGGGACGGCCAGGCCGAGACGATTCCGGACCTCGCCTAAGTTGGCCATCTTGTTCCCCGCCTCCAAGGACGACTCCCTATAGACCTCCGACATGGGGAGAATGAAGGCCTTTTTTTCTACATTTTTTTTCGGCTCCAGTTCCTCTTCAATCTCTTTACGGATGCGTTCAAAGACCGGAACGAGTCCTTGGTGTCGGTTCCCGCTGATGGCGTTCAGACTCTGGATGATCTTGAACAGGTGGACGGAAAGGGCGGTCAGGCGGGAGCGGATATAGACCAGGCTGAAGCGTTCCCGGCCGTTCAAGGTCCGCTCCATGTCGTTGATGATCTCCAGGACCTGATCGTTCAGGCTTAAGAGGGTCTTGAAGTTCAGATACCGTTGGGTAAAAGCCGCCCGCACCCGTTCGTGGGCCTTTCGGGCCTCTTCGAGCCGTTTCTCCCGCCCTTTTCTCAAAAAACCCATCCAGCCGAACATGGTGGGGGATGCCCTTCTTTCCTTACCGTCGGCCTTGACCCGCCGTGGACATTTCGCCGCAAGCCTCCTGGCCTCGACCGCCTTTGGAATTACCCGGTTCCGTTTTTCCTGAAACGGTCCCGTCTAAAACCACCATTCCACCACCCCTAAAACGGCCACGGAAAACGCCAGAAAGGCGAAGACCTTTTTCAGTCGGAGGTCGGCGAACCTTTTAGCCAGGACCCCGCCCACCTGTCCGCCCAAACTGATTCCGATCAAAAGGCAAAGGGTCAGGAAGAGGTCGATGTTGCCTTTTAAAGAATGGGTGAGGACCCCGTAAGCCAGAGTGATCAAGCCTTCAAAGAGATCGGTGCCTATGGCCACAACCATAGGGCAGCCGATGACATAAATCAAGGCGGGCAGGCGGATGAAACCACCCCCGGCCCCTAACAGCCCCAACAACAAGCCGGTCGCCCCGCCTACTCCCATAATCACCCAGAAAGATATGGCCTCAATGCCGGATACAGGCAGGCTGATCCGCGGCGGCCATTTGATGTGCTGAAGTCTGGCCGTCACCGTCGGCGGATCGCCTATGGCCGTCCCTTCCGAGGTAGAAAGGGCCGCTGGGCCTTTGGACTCCTTAAAAATGATCCATCCGATCCAGGCCAGCAGGGTTCCGTAAATCAAGGCCATGACCAGGGAGAGGTAAGGCAGGGTTATACCGGCGACCCTTAAGGCCCCGGCACCCTTCAACCGTTCCAAGATACGAACTCCGGCCTCCAGACCGGGGATGGTGCCGACCAGCATGAAGAAGGTGAGCTTGAAATCAATCCGGCTCATCCGTTTGAAACGAAAAAGATTCATGGTCGTGATCCCCGCCATCTGACCAAGATCGCTCCCCACGGCCACATTATAAGGGACACGGAACAGGACATGAAGGAGGGGAACGGTCATCAGCCGACCCCCGACCCCGAAAAAACCGGTCACCCCTCCCAGGAGGAAGGCCATGAGGAGGACCGCCCACGGGTCCAGATGCAGGGACAGGCCTTGAAGCCGGGCCCAATAGGAAGCGATGGGAAAGAGTACGGGAAAGGATTCCATCTTATCGTTTTTCCCGGATCAAGCGCAACAGGATCTTTTCCAGTCGGTGGGTCACTCCGGCCAAAATCGCCCCCAAGACAACCGGCACCAGAAGATTCAAGAGAAAATAGGACATCGGGGTGACCCGACCGGGAAATGACGGGGCGGTTCCAAGGGCCAAAAAGATCAGATCCTTTATCATGGCCATAGGTTTTTTCCCTTGAAGATGGAAAGATAATAAAGTAAAACCAGGTATCCATCAAGGGGGAAATGGCCGTAAACGGATGATTCGATGAAAACCTGGCTGAAAAACATCTTAAGATCCCATTCCCAAAAAAAAGAGGCCTTTCTTGAGGAGCTGAAAAGGATTTACGGCCATTTCCGCACCTTCCTCCGCTCCCGGGAAAAGGCCTTGGGTCTATTGAACGGCCCCGATGGGCCTCCCTTTGATGAACTGGCCGAGCACCTCAAGACCGTAATCGATTCCCTGAACCTATTCTCCAAAGAATGTTCTCTCGATCTGGTGCGGCGTTTTCAAGAACTTGAGACCCGGCTGCGAAACCCCGGAGGGTTGTCCTGGATAGAATGGACCGCTTCTTCGGGTTTCCCCTTCACCTGTCCCGGCGCCGGTCCCTTTTCGGAGAAGACGGTGCAGGGCCTGCCGGACCTCCTCGATTATACCCATGAATTGGCTATTGAGGCCATGTTCGATCTTTTGGATCGCTTCGACCCCAGTTGGTCCAAGGCCCCTAAGGTCCAGACCGGGCTGCCCATCAATCTCCATGTCATCGACCTCGGCGGGGGCCTTTTCTCCGAGGCCGGGAAGAAAGTGGTGCGCAAAGAAGAGATCCTTTGCGAACCGCTGAAAGCCATGTTCAAGGGCATGTATTATCCGGGCATCACCTGGTCCGGCCCCATCGGGGTCAACCTCAAAGGCCTGATGGTGATCATGGCCCAGAGCACCAGCCGACCGGAAGAGGACTTTTGGGACAAAACCTACGCCCTGCTAAGCGGTTCCTACATGAACTATAATTCCCGCCTGGGCTATCATTACAATTCGGTGGACGCCTACTTGGGGGACACCGCCATTAACAATCACATCCGCTTCATGTTCAAGGGCGGAGCGGCTGACGATATCCGGCGCAACCGCAGGGCCCGCTTTATCGGGGCCGTTTTGGAACATCTGGGCTTTGAAGTGGTGATCCAAAAGGACCTGGTGGACGCCCGCTTTCTCCGAAGTTCCCGGGAAGCCACGGAAAAAAATCTGGACCTCATCGGCAGGCTGATGGGCTGTTCCCGCCAAAGGGACATGGTCATGAACGACGAAGCCGTGGTCACCTGGCATATAGAGGCCTTTCTCCGAGGCAACTACGGCTTCGATCCGAGTATCAACAATAAGGAAAAAGAACTGCAAGGTTAGGGGGAAAGCCCCCGCTCCTTATCCTCTATCCTCGCTCCTTTATCCTTCAATCCGCCCTGGCCACCAGGACGGAGCAACGGGCCTGGCCGATGATCTTCATGGCCGTTCCTCCCAGGCTGAAGCGGCCGGTGGCCCCCAAGCCCCGCCCTCCGATGACGATCAGATCGCTTTTTTCCTCTTCCGCCGTCTTGACGATTTCGTCGGCCACGGCCCCGGAGCTGACGATCAGGGACTTGGGTTCGATCCCTTCGGCCTTAAAGGTCCTTTGGGCCTCGCCCAAGGCCTTTTCCGCCTGAGCGCTTAATTTATTTTCCAAGGAGTTGCGCGCCCGGGCCGATATTTCCAGATCGATTTCCGGATAGAGGGGAATGACCGCCAGGAGGGTTACTTCGGCCTTTTGGGTTTTGGCCATCTCCAAAGCCAATACGGCCCCTTTGGCCGCATCCTTGGAACCGTCTATCGCCACCAAAATCTTCATCGCCTCATCCCTTTCTCCAGAAGGCGTATCCCGTATCTTGTGAAGCGTAGTTCGCGAGATACCCTTCACGAGATACGAACCACCCATCAAACTCAAAAGAATAAATCCATTACACTTCTTTCTTCACTTTGGCCTTTTTCATGGTCAGCCCGAAGCCTTCGAAAAGGTAAAAAATGGCATAGCCCCACCACAGGGTGTAAAAAATGTAAAAGGCCAACAAAAAGGTCATCACACCGGCCCGATCGGCCACCCTTTGCGACTCCACTTTGTAAAAATTATAGGCCGGCTCGATGCCCTTCTTGCTGATCTCCGAGACATGATTGGACTCTTCGATCTTCAGGTTCTTCTTGAAAAACTTGTCCATTCGGGCCAGGGCCGTCCACCAGGCCTTCATGACCGTCTTCTCCTCCATGGCGTACAGACCCTGTATTTCTTTGCCCTTATTGTGGAACATGAGATCGGAATCGCGCAGGATCACATCCACGGTCTTGCCCAAATCCCCTTCGATTTTCATTTCCTTTCCCTGGACCTCGACCTTATTTCCGGCGGCGACGAAGAGTTTTTGGATCCGCTCCGCCTCCTCCGGTTTGTCGATGGTGAACTGAACGGCGAAAGGTTTCCCCAAAAAGGCCTTGTTGGCCTCCTTCAGTTTGGGGATGAAATAAGAAGATCCTTTGGATAGCTTATTGAACAGGTCATCGGCATAATCCAGCCCGTTCATACCGCCGCCGTATATGGGGGAGAAAATCAGGATCAGGACCCCGAAAAAAGACAGGGCCAACAATACGCCGATGACGAATGGTCCTTTGTTGGGAACGACCATGTGCTTATCCCTCCCTTAATGCCTTTAGATTTCCAAAAAATTTGCTCAGGACCCAAACACCGAAAAAGCCGACCACCACCCAGAAGATGATGGCCCCTACAAAGTCGATGCCCCCGGTGATTGACTTGGGAATGTTGACGATCTCCATTTCCGTCAACTTCTTCGGCAGCGTCGCCGCCCGGTTGATGAAGCCGGCCAGGATGGAAATGGCGTAAAACCCCCGGATATGGATACCCTTGACCACCTTGGTGGTCAAGGCCCCGACTTGGATGCCGATCAGGGAGCCGATGAGCATGCCCATGGCCAGGGTATAAAAAACATAACCATAAATGGCATACTGCGAGATGGCCCCCAACCCGGCGGTAAAGATGATCTGGAGGATGTCCGTGCCTACGGTGGTCATGGAGGATACACCGAAGATGTAGACGAACATAGGAAAGGTAACGAATCCACCTCCCACGCCCATCAGGGCCGCCAGAAGGCCCACGACCACGCCACCCAAGGCCACGATCACCCCGGAGATCCTCCGCCCACCCAGATCTTCATCGAAACTGATCATGGGCGGAATATGGATATTCTGGACCTTGATGGCCACACCGGTCACCCCGGCGGGGCCCCCATGGGCGTCATGACCGCCACTTGCCCCACCGGATTCCGCCTTGGAGGACTTAAGGAAGTCGAACAAAGCGTAAAAACCCAAAAAACCCAGTAAGATAGCGTAAATTACACTGATAAAGGTATCGCTGAGCAAAGGATCGATGTTGTACAGGGCCTTGTTGATATAGCCGCCGATGAAGGTGCCGATCCCGGACCCGACCAGAAAGGCGATGGCCAACTTGACCGAGACATTGCCCAGTTTTTTATGCACCGCCGTACCCATGATGGCCTTGGCGAAGATGTGAAACAGGTCGGTCCCCACGGCCAGGATCCCTTTAACCCCAGCGGCCATCAAGGCTGGGGTGATGATGAACCCCCCGCCGGCCCCGATGCAACCGGTAATCAGCCCGGCGCAAACCCCTATGGCTATGGAAACCAAAAAGATGGTGGTGGTATAATGGGCCGGGGCATAGGCCGTCTTGCCGCCCAAGATATCCGCGCCCTCGACCAAGGCCACAGCAAAAATGGGCAGCAGCATGCACAAGAGGATCAGCAGTTTTTTCCGATTCCTCAAGATATTCATGGAGACCTCATAGTCCCATTTGGCATGCGCTACGGCCCCGGCTTTTAAAAACTCAAACACCTGCCTGCCGATGTTCATGATAACAAGCCTCCTTCTTAGATACCGACCTTTTGGTTATTTTAACTTTGTCGAATGTGTTACAAATTTTGTGCCAATCCTTCATTAAAAAAAGATGTAGTATTATTAGCCAGATAAAAAATAAAGAAAAAATTCCCGCCCTTCAAAGCGTTTAAAAAATTTTACAATCTGTAAACCCGTTTTTTACACCGGACCTAACTTATCACCCCTTCTTACGAAACTCTTTGGCCTCTATGTGGTTCTCCCGCATCAACCGATGGAGATAGGGGCGTTTCAATCCGCATTCTTTGGCCGCCAAAGAGACATTGCCTCCGTGTTTGGCCAGGACGCGGCGGAGGTATTCCGCGTGGAAGGTGCTTAAGATATTTCCCTTGGCCTCCTTGAAAGGATAATGGAAGATATCCTCTTGGATCTTAAAGACCGAAGGCACCGGTTGGTCTTCGGGGAAAAGGTCCGGCACCTGTAGCACCTCACCTGTACTCAAGATCACCCCCCGCTCAATGACGTTCTCCAATTCCCGGATGTTTCCCGGCCAATCTCGGTGGACCAACAGCTCCAGGGCCTCGGGGGAAAAGCCCTGGATCCTTTTTTGGTTGAGCCCGGCGTATTTTTCCAAAAAATGGTGGGCCAAAACCGGGATATCCTCCCTTCGTTCCCTCAAAGGAGGCAGGACGATCTGGATGACATTCAAGCGATAATACAGATCCTCCCGGAATTCCTTTTTCCTGACCTTTTCCATCAAATCCTGATTGGTGGCGGCGATATAGCGGATGTCGGCGGTCAAGGTCTTGGAGCTACCCACGGGCTTGAATTCCCCTTCCTGAAGCAGCCGAAGGAGTTTGGTCTGCATGATCAGGTTCAAATCCCCGATTTCGTCCAAAAAGAGGGTCCCTCGGTCCGCCTCCTCCACCAGGCCTTTCTTGTCCCGAATGGCACCGGTGAAGGCCCCTTTCAAATGACCAAACAGTTCGCTCTCGATCAGCGTCTCCGGAATGGCCGAACAATTGACGGCTACGAAATTCTTGTGCCTCCTCTGACTGTGGAAGTGCAAGGTCTTGGCCGCCAGCTCTTTGCCCGTTCCCGATTCCCCGGTGATCAAGACCGTAGCCGAGGTCTTGGCCACCTGCATGATCCGTTGATAGACCTTCTCCATGATCGGGCTTTTACCGATGAGAAAGGGAAACTTCAGTTTTTCTTCCAGCTCGTTCCGCAAATTGAGGTTTTCCCGGGCCAGCCGCTGAAAATTGAAGGCCTTTTCAATGGTCAAAAGGATTTCTTCTTTCTTGACCGGCTTGGTGATGTAGCTGAAGGCCCCTTTCTGCATGGCCTCTACCGCCGACTCAATGGTCCCGTAGGCGGTCAAGATGACGATAGGGATCTGATCGTCTTTGGCCCGTAGGGTCTCTAAGAGTTCTATCCCGTTTTGGCCGGGCATGTTCAAATCGGTGATAATCAAGTCAAAGGGGTTTTCTTCCAAGATTTGGGGCACCGCCAAAGGGTCCGGAGTGACCGTCACCTGATATGGCGTCTTGTCTTCGATGATCCTTTTCAGGAGTTCCAACATGTCCGTTTCGTCGTCAATGATCAAGATCCGTTCCGCCATAGAACCACCTCTTTTTTTTCTCCCTTCCGGATTCTTAGGGTACCGATGATTGTTGAACCCGTATTTCCATAAACGATGCGAGGAAAAGGAGGGTGTAATTTTTAGGTTACTTTTTAAAAATTTACGGGATGGAATAACACATTTCCTGCCGAAACTCAATCATTGATTGTCATTTTAATGGAATGGTCTATAAAAAGGTTACAAAAACGACAGGAAACGGGAGGTCTTGTATCCTTTTGCAGATTGTGATAAGGAGAACTGTCTTAAAAAATTTCCATTTAAAGTAAAGGACATTACGGTGATTCAAAAAATCCTGGTGGCTGTGGACGGTTCCGCCTATTCCTTACGGGCCGCCCTTCTCGGGGCCAAGATCCTCCATCCCAACCCCTCGGGGATCCTGACCCTCCTCCACATCGCCAAACCCCAATCTCCTATGGAATGGTTCCAAGGGGCGGGAAGTGACATCCAAGGCGCCCCCGATAAGGAGCGTCAGGCCTTGGAACGAGCCTTGGCCGAAGGGCACAAGATTCTGAAAGAAACCGAAGAGGCCCTCTCAACCACGAAGACCGGAGAGACCTTTAAGACCGAAAAACTGGTCGTTCCCGGAGAGCCGGCGGCCAAGATCGTGGAGACCGCCGAAGCCAAGGGGAGTGAACTGATCATCATGGGCTGCCGCGGTCTCGGGGGGATCCGCAAGGTCCTTTTGGGCAGCGTCAGCGAAAAGGTCCTCTCCTTAAGCCGCTGTCCGGTCTTGGTGGTCAAATAATGAACGGCCCGGTGCCCATAAACTGGCTCTTTGTGACCTTCGGTTTTTTGGGTGGCATCGGCATCCTCCTCTACGGCATCCAGGTCATGGGTGACGGTCTCCAGAAGATCCTGGGTCGCCAGTTGCGCATCCTGTTGGAGTCGATCACCCAAAGGCCCCTTTTAGGGGTCCTGGCCGGGATCCTGATCACCATTCTTTTTCAGAGCAGTACAGCCACCACGGTCATCCTGGTGGGGCTGACCAACGCCGCGGTCATTACCCTGCGCCAATCCATGCCGGTGATCTTAGGGGCGGACATCGGAACCACGGTTACGGCCCAGTTGATCGCCCTCAAGTTCACCGATCTTTCCTTGTTGATCGTCGGTCTCGGCGCCCCCATCGCCTTCTTCGCCAAAAAGGACCACCACCAGCGCATCGGCCAGACCTTGGTGGGTTTTGGGTTGCTGTTTTTAGGATTGAAAATCATCGGCGATACCCTCAAGCCCTTGCAGTCCTCCCCGGCCTTCACCCAGGTCCTCCTTCTCGTCAGCCGCACCCCCCTATTGGCCGTGGCCGTTTCGGCCGCCGTGACCTTCCTCATCCACAGCAGCGCCGCCGTCATGGGGATCATCATGGTCTTGGCCGGCTACGGACTGATAGACCTTAAGGCCGCTATTTATCTTCTTTTGGGCTGTAATGTAGGGACATCCTTCACCGCCCTCTTGGCCAGTATCGGATCCCGCCGGGAGGCCCAGCGGGTGGCCCTGGCCCATTTCCTTTCCAAGCTGGGCGGGACGGCCCTCTTCTTTCCCATCGTCCCCTGGTTCGCCGCCTTTTTGAAGGCCTTGACCCCGGCCGTGACCTTTCAGGTGGCCAACGCCCATACTTTTTTCAATGTGGCCTTGACGGCCGTCTTTTTACCTTTCAGCCAATGGGGTTCGCAGCTGATCACCTGGCTCTTACCGGACAAAAAGATCCCCGAACAGGAGCCCAAATATCTCCGTGACGAGGTGATCAGTATGCCCTCCGTGGCCATCGGTCTGGCCCACAAGGAAACGATCCGCATCTCCGCCGGCACCTTACGCACGGTGTGGTATATCAAAAGGGCCTTGGAAACGGGCAAGACGGATTATCTGGACAGGATCGGCTTCCAGGAAAAGGTCATGGTCGCCCTCTGCCGGGCGGCCGTGGATTATCTCACCCGGGTCCTGCGTCACCCCTTGAACCAGGACGAACAAGGTTACGCCATGGGACTGATCAAGGTCCTGGACGGTTTGGAAAAAATCAACGATATGACCGAGCGGGATATCAAGTACCGTATCGAGTCCCGCCTCAACCTGGGGATAGCTTTCTCCCCCCAGGCCAAGGAAGAACTCCTCTTTTTGATCGAGGCCATTTTGAGGGGGATGCGCATGACCCACAAGGCCCTGGTCCAGAACAATTCCTGCCTGGCCGAGGATGCGGTGACCTGTCATCCCCGAAATGTGGCCCTGATCCTGGAGTTCAGACAAAACCACATCCATCGCCTCACCGGAGGGGGCAACGAAAACGAGGAAAGCAGCAATCTTTATCTGGAATTGCTCAACAGTTTCCAGCAGGCGAGCGAAATCATCCGCAACATTGATTTGATCATCTTCGACGAATTGTCCAAAGGGATCCGTTGCCTGGAACAGGCCTCTTCCGAGGCCTCTTCCCCTTCGGAAGAGGGCGAAGAAGAGAAAAACGGGGAAGAGAAACCCATGGCGGCCGCGGCCGGGTCATAGGATTTTCCGATTGATCAAGCCTATCTTATCACTCCTTCCTATTTGACAAATTCCGCTTGAATCCCCCACAATGACGTCATCATTTTGCCAGTGGGGGAGCCATATGGAAACCTTGAATTGCCGGGGCATGACCTGCCCCCAGCCGGTGATCGAGACGAAAAACACCCTCTTAAACCGTCCGGACATCCAAGAAATCAAGGTCTTGGTGGATAACCCCGCCGCGGCCCAAAATGTGGAACGTTTTCTGGGGATGCAAGGTTTTACCGTAACGATCCAAGGGGCCGAACCCGAATGGGCCGTAATCGGAAAGCGCCTGGCTCCGGATCAAGCCCCCGGCCCTGCTGAAAAAGATGAGGCGGAGAGCCCTCAAAAGACTTTGATCTTCATCTCCCGGGAGACCCTGGGCCGGGGAGATGACGCCTTGGGGACCTTGTTGATGTTGAATTTCCTCCGCACCTTGAAGGAGTTGGGTAAATCCCTCTGGCGACTGGTCTTCGTCAACGGCGGGGTCAAACTGACCATTGAAGGGGCCGAGACCTTGCCGGTTCTGAAGGAGCTGGAGGGGGAAGGGGTATCCATCCTGGTCTGCGGGACCTGCCTAAACCACTTCGGCCTCCTGGAGCAAAAAAAATGCGGACAAACGACCAACATGCTGGATATCGTCACCAGCCTGCAGGTGGCCGACAAGGTCATCAACCTTTGAAGGCTGATAAGACCGACCCGGGCGCCTCGTTTTTCCCTTCTTTCAAAAACTCTTCCCCCAGAAAATGGCCTAATTCCCCCTCATAAATGATCGTTCGCGTCCTGTGGGCGATCCATTCCGGATCCGCCTTGATCCTGGCCACGCCGGTCTCCATAGCCGCCTGGGCCACGGCCCGGGCCACCACCGGCGGTACGCGGAAGTCCATACTTTTGGGAATGATGTAATCAGGCTTAAGCTCCTCATCCGAGACCATGGAGGCGATGGCCTTTGCGGCGGCGATCTTCATGGGTTCGTTGATCACCTTGGCCCGGACATCCAAGGCCCCGCGGAACACCCCGGGAAAGACCAAGGAATTGTTGACTTGATTGGGAAAATCGGAACGGCCCGTGGCCACGATCACGGCCCCGGCCGCCTTGGCCTCCTCCGGAAGGATCTCCGGCGTAGGGTTGGCCAAGGCGAAGACGATCGGTCCTTCCGCCATGGAGCGGACCATCTCCCCGGTCAAGGCCCCGGCTACGGACAGACCGATGAAGACATGGGCCCCGCGGATCACCCGGGCCAGATCGCCTTTCCTTTTTTCCGGGTTGGTCACCTCGGCCATCTCTTCCTTGATCCAGTTCATCCCCTCCTTTCGGCCGGGATAGATGGCCCCCTTGGTGTCGCAGAGGATGATGTTTTTGACCCCCACCTCCAAGAGGAGCTTGGTGACGGCAATGGCCGAGGCCCCGGCGCCGTTAACCACCACTTGGAGGTCTTCCGCCTTTCGGCCGGACCATCGGGCGGCATTAAGCAGGGCGGCGGTGACGATGATGGCCGTTCCGTGCTGATCGTCATGAAAGACGGGGATGTTCATCTCCTCCTTCAGCCGCCTTTCGATGTAAAAGCAACGGGGGGCGGAAATGTCCTCCAGGTTGATGCCCCCGAAGGTGGCCTCCATCCGTTTGACGATCTCGACAATCGCATCGGCCTCCTGGGTGCCCAGGCAGATGGGAAAGGCCTCCACCCCCCCGAAGGTGTGAAAGAGAATGGCCTTGCCCTCCATGACCGGCATGGCCGCCCGGGCACCGATATTCCCCAGGCCCAAAACGGCGCTGCCGTCGGTGACGATGGCCACCAGGTTCCCTTTGCAGGTCAGGTCATAGACGGCCTCGGGATTTTGCCGGATCAATCGGGCAGGCTTCTCGGCCAAGGGAGGGAGATAGAATTGTCCCAAGATGTAATTGTCCCGAATGGCGATCTTGCTTTTGATCTGCAGCACCCCCTGGTACCGGCGATGCAGCTCCAGGGATTCCTCCTGGAGGCTGCGGGCCTTCCCCGAAGGCGGCGGCACCGGCCATTGTCCCTCATAAACATAGCGGCGGGTATTTTCGGCGATCCGGGCGGGATCAATGTCCCCTTTGGCCTCACCGGTGGCCACCGCCGCCCGGGCCACGGCCTCGGCGATCTTGGGGGCCACGCGGAAATCAAAGATCTTGGGCATAAAATAATCCGGCGACAGTTCATGAGGGCTGACGCAATCGGCCAGGGCCTGCGCCGCGGCCAAGGCCATGGCGTCGTTGATGTTCCGGGCCTTGCTGTCCAAGACCCCCCGGAAAAAACCGGGAAAGACCAGGGCCACATCGGTCTGATTGGGAAAATCGGACCGGTTGAAGGCCATGACCCTCACCCCGGCCTGACGGGCCTCTTCCGGGGTGATCTCCGGTATGGGCGTGGCCATGGCCAAGACTACCGGGTCCTTGGCCATATGCCGGATCATCTCCCCTTTCAAAACCCCGGGCGCGGACAGTCCGATAAACACGTCGGCCCCTTTCAAGGCCCCTTCCAAAGTACCGGTGAAATTTTCAGGGTTGGTCCTCTTGACGATCTCCCACTTGGCCCAGCTCATACCCCGTGGTCGGTATTTGTATAAGGCCCCGTCCCGATCGCAGACGATGACCTGCTTGATCCCGGCCTTGACCAAAAGATCGGCCGTGGCCAGACCGGCCATGCCCGCCCCGTTGATGACCACCCGGGCGTTAATCAAGTCCTTGCCGACGATCTTCATGGAATTGATCAGGGCGGCCAAAAGGGGAATGGCCGCGCCAATCCCGTGGTTGTTGAAAACCGGGATGTTCGCCCCCCGCTCCAGGTGATCGGTGATGGTGAAACTCTGGGGACTGGCGATGTCTTCCAAGCAAAAAGCCCCGAAGGTGGTGGTCAAGGCCAGGGCGGTGTCTATGAACTCATAGGGGTCCTTGGTCCTGAGACAGACCGGGATGGCGTCCACGCCGGCAAAGGTCTTCAGGATCACCGCCTTGCCTTCCATGACCGGCACGGCGGCTTCCGGCCCGGCGTGGCCCAACCGGAACAAGCCGGACCCGTCCGTAAGGATACCGACCAAATTCCCCCTCAAGGACAGGGAAAAGGACTGCACCGGATCCTTGGCGATTTCCAGACAAGGCTCGGCCACACCCGGCGTGTAGACCAAGCTCAGGATATTGACATCCTTGATCGGAATTTTCGGAATGATGCCGATGACCCCGCGATATTTTTTCCTGTAAGCCAGGGCCTCCTCCCCGGCTCCGTTCTCGAAAGACATAATAAGGATTCCTTTTCCGTCAGAAATAAATAATTCGTCGTTCGAGGCGCTCAAAAGTGCTCTTTTAACCTGACCCTAAACCCCGATTCATCCAAAACGGTAAAAAGAATCATCGCTGTTCAGGACCTTCGCCTTTTTTTCCAGGATGAGGACCATATCCTCCAGGCGCACCCCTCCCCAGCCCGGGAGATAGATTCCCGGCTCCACGGTCACGACCATCCCCTTTTGGAGGGGTTCATGTTTCACCGGACTCAAGCTCGGCAGCTCGTGGGTGGCCAGGCCCACCCCATGCCCCAAGGAATGCTTGAAGGTCTTCCCATATCCCCCCTTTTCAATGACCGACCGGGCCAATCCGTCGGCTTCGGCCGCACTCATCCCGGCCTTCAGCCCTTTTTCGGCCGTCACTTGGGCCTGCCGGACCAAGGCATAAACCTCCTTAAAACGATCCGACGGTTTGCCCAACACGACGGTGCGAGAGAGGTCCGAACAATAGCCCTTCCATTTGCTCCCGAAATCGAAGAGGATGGGTTCCCCCTGGCGGATCTCCCGCTCGGTGGGCTCGGCATGGGGCAAAGCGGCGTTCGGTCCGGAGGCGACGATCGGTTCGAAGGCGATGTCTTCCCCGCCCAGCTTGCGGATCAAATCCCTTAAGGCCCAGGCTACTTCCCGTTCCGTCTTCCCCGGCCTTAACCGACGAAGGACCGTTTGAAAGGCTTTCTCGGTAATGGACAAGGAACGGACAATGGCCTTGATTTCCGAGGGATCCTTCACGGCCCGCATTTCTTCAACCACCTGATCGGTGGGGACGAAGGCATTGCCCAAAGAACGGATCAACTTCAAAAAGCGGCGATAAGCGCTAAAACTTAAGGCCTGGGCCTCAAAACCCAATCGCTTTATCGGTCTTATGGACCTTTGGATCTCCGGCCAGGATTTTTCCAAACCTTTTCGATAGATAAAAGGGGTATAGCCCTTGGCCTGTCTGGCGGCCTCCTCTTCGAAACGGGGATCGGTCCCGATGAGGGCCAATCCTTTGCCGAGGATCAGAAAACCGGAGGATTCGTTTAATTGAGGATCCCCCGGACGGAAGCCGCTCAAATATCTTCGGTTCTCCGGCTGGGTGACCAGAAGCCCCGTAAGTTTTTTTCTCTTGAGCCGCTCGAGGAGGTGGGCCACCCGGCTCCGGTACGGTTCAGGCACCTGGGACAAGGCCTTGTTCATTTCCAGCGCTTTCCGTTTAATGGCTTGACTTTCTTAAAAAAAATAATTAAAATTATCAATAATTGGACCCTAAAGCAAGGGATCAAGCATGATCATGGGATGCAGGCATTTTTCTCCGGGAGAGATTTCCTGGGTGGACAAGGCCCTGGAGATCGCCGAAGACCGTACCTGTAATTATTACCATATTTCCGCCAGTAATTGGAAGAAATATGATTTCGAGGTCTCCCACCTCCCCCGGCTGAATCGGGAAGAAATCACTTCCCGGGGGCTGGCCCAGATCAGCCGTTATGTCTGCCCCTTCCCTTATTGGACGACGACGAAGCATCCGAGGGATTTCTATCGCATTTGCCTTCAGGACCACAACATCTTACAGGCCCTCGACCGTGGGGAAGGTATCGAGTTGTTCCCGCTCATGGTCTATATCCTGACCCACGAATTGGTCCATGTGGTCCGTTTTCGGAAATTCATGCAACGCTTTGACGCCGAAGAAAAGGAAAAGACCCTCGAAGAAGGTCGGGTCCATGAAACCACTTATCAGATCCTGAGGCCCCTTAAAGGGATAGGACTTGAGCCGGTTTTCGATGCCTACCTGGGCCATCGCTGCCCGGGTGAATGGTCCATATAGAATAGATTTTTCTGGAGGAGGTTAACCCTATGCCCGTTTATGAGTACGAATGCCAACAATGCCACCGCATCACCGAGGCCTTACAGAAATTTTCCGATCCTCCCTTGACCACATGCCCCCACTGCACGGGAAACCTGCGTAAATTGATCTCTCAAAGCACTTTTCACCTCAAGGGCAGCGGTTGGTATGTCACCGATTACGCCCGTAAAGGAGACCGGCCCGTTTCCAAAACCGACAAACCCTCCGATAATACATCCTCCAAAAGCGAAGGATCCGGATCCGACCATTCCTCTTCCGGTTCCGGGGGAAGCGGCCCGACCCAAGACTGATTAACGACAAGCCCGAGCCAGGGTCATCGAAATTACGGAGGAAGGGGGAACAGAGGATGGATAACAAAAGGGAGAAAGGGAAAAGACCGTTTTATCCGTTCCTCTCCCCCTGTCCTTATTCGACCCGATGACCGACGAAAAGAGATCCCGCCGCTACCTTTGCCTTCACGGCCATTTTTACCAGCCTCCCCGGGAAAACCCCTGGCTTGAGGCCGTAGAGGAAGAAGCAAGCGCCGCCCCTTTTCACGATTGGAACGAACGCATCCTGGCCGAATGTTACGCCCCCAACGGCCGTTCCCGCATCCAGGACGAACAAGGGCGGATCATCCGCTTCAGCAACAATTACGAAAAGATCAGCTTCAATTTCGGGCCCACCCTTTTGGCCTGGATGGAAGGGAAGGCCCCGGTCGCCCTTTCCACCATCCGCAAGGCGGATCAAAGGTCCCAAGAGGAAAGGGGGGGACACGGCAACGCCCTGGCCCAGGCCTACAACCATATCATCCTGCCTTTGGCCCGGGAACGGGATATCCTGACCCAGATCCGTTGGGGCCGGGCCGACTTCCGTAAAAGGTTCGGGCGGGAGGCGGAAGGGATGTGGCTTCCGGAGACGGCGGTCAATTCCAAGGTCTTGGAGCTTTTGGCCGCTGAAGGGATCCGCTTCACCATCCTCGCCCCTCATCAGGCCCGGCGAATCAGACCCTTGGGCGGGGGGGCCTGGATGGAGGTCAACGGCGGGATCAATCCCCGCCGTCCTTACCTTTGTCTGCTCCCGGGCGGCGGGAAGATCGCCCTCTTTTTTTACGACGGCCGTCTGGCCCACGGCATCGCCTTCCAGCATTACCTGCAAAACGGCGAGTTCCTCTACCGGGAACTCTTAAACGCCTTCGACCCTTCCGATCCCGAACCCCAGCTGGTCCACACGGCCACGGACGGCGAAACCTACGGGCATCACCGCCTTTTCGGGGACATGGCCCTGGCCTACGCCCTCGATGCGGTGGAAAAAAGGGGGGAGGCCCGTCTGACCAACTACGGTTGGTTTCTGGAACATTTCCCCCCCCGTTTCGAAGTGGAGATCCGGGAGAACACCTCTTGGAGCTGCGCCCACGGCGTTGAACGCTGGCGCTCCGATTGCGGCTGTCGTTTGGGGGGGAATGAGTACCAACAGCGCTGGCGGGCCCCTTTAAGAGAGGGATTGGACCGCCTGAAGTCCGAACTCGACCGTCTCTTTGTAGAACAGACCTCCCCCTTGCTAAAAGATCCTTGGCAGGCCCGCGACGCCTACATCGAGGTCATCCTCGACCGCTCTCCGGAAAGGCTGAACCGTTTTTTTGAGGAACAGGCCCGCCATTTCCCCCTCTCCCGGGAGGAACAGATCCGTATCCTCAAGCTCATGGAAATGGAGCGCTTCAGTCTGTTGATGTTCACCAGTTGCGGTTGGTTCTTCGACGAGATCAGCGGCCTGGAGACCGTTCAAGTCCTCAAATACGCCTGTCGGGCCATCCAGATCGCCGAAGATTTCGGGGTCTCTTTGGAACCCCTTCTCCTCTCTTACCTGGAAAAGGCCCCGAGCAACATCAAGGCCTACGGGACCGGAGCCCGGGTTTGGGAAGAAAAGGTCCGCCCTCTGCGGGTGGACCTCAAGCGACTCTTGGCCCACTCCGCCATCCAATCCTTGTTTGAGAAGACCCCGAAGACGCGGGTCTACTGTTTTCGCGTGGACCATACGGACCGGATCCTTCTGCCCCAGAACGGTAACCGCCTGGCCGTGGGGAGGAAAAAGGTCTCCTCCCTCGTCACCTTGGAAGAAATGGAAGGCGTTTACGCCGTCTTTCATTTCGGCGGCGTGGACTTTCAATGTCTGATCCGTGAAGGTTGGTCCCCGTCCGAATACGAATCCTTCAAAGAAGAATGCCTTCGCCTGTACAAGACCGCCTCTTTGGGCGATGTCTACGATTGGATCAAGGGGTCTTTTCCGGAGAGGCGTTTTTATCTCAAAGACCTTTTGGCCGAAGAACGGCAAAAACTGATCTACCGCATCCTGGAGGAAGGGACGGAAAAACAGGTCATCCTTTTGGAGGCCTGGGTCCACGAAGAATGGGGAACCTTGATCCGCCTGGCTCAAATGGGCGTACCCCTCCCCTCTCCCTTAAAGGCCGCCCTGGATCTCATCATGGAACGGGATCTGGAAAAAGGGCTCCGGGAGGCCTTCGCCCCGGCCTCTTCCCTGGAAACCTTGAAAAGGTTTTTTGAAAAATCCCAGGACCTCGGGTTTCCCTTGCCTTTGGATCGGGTCTTGAAGCGGATCGAAAGGAGGATGGAAAAAGAGCTCCGCGGCCTGCCGGGTCCGCCCGATCCGGCGCGGGTCTTTTCCACCGTCTCCGCCGTCCTTGATCTCTGCCTTAAGGCCGGGCAACCCCTTGGTCTCTGGAACCTGCAAAACGCCTTTATCGACGCCCTCCGCCGTTTGTCCCCCCTTTCGGCGGAGGAGCGCCCCCTCTACCTGTCCTTCGGCCGAAAGATCGAAATCCCCATAGAGGTCTTGGAAAGGGAATTATGATGAAGGACTTGATCGAGGCCTTGGTTAGGGGAGAACATCATGACCCCCACCAAATCCTGGGGCCCCACCCTCAGGGTCATGGGCCTCAGGGAGAAGTGATTATTCGCGCCTTCCACCCCGATGCGGTGGAGGTCTCGGTAATCATAGGCGATGAACGGGTGAAGATGGAACGCCTTCATGAGGGGGGGATCTTTGCAGGCCGGGTCGTTCATCTTTCTTGGCCCTTTCCTTATCGTCTGCGCTTCCATTTTCCCAACGGCGATGATTGGGAAACCGAAGACCCTTACCGTTTTCTTCCGACCCTCGGGGAGCTGGACCTCCATCTCTTCAATGAGGGCACCCACCTCCGCCTGTACGAGATCCTCGGGGCCCACCGGAAGACCGTGGAAGGGGTCGCAGGGGTAGCCTTCGCCGTTTGGGCCCCCAACGCCCGAAGGGTCAGCCTCCTGGCCGAATTCAACCGTTGGGACGGAAGGTTGTCACCCATGCGCGTCCTGGGGAATTCGGGGATCTGGGAACTCTTCGTCCCCGGCCTTGAGGAGGGGATCCTCTATAAATTTGAAATCAAGACCCGCGACGGCCATTTGAGGATCAAGACCGACCCCATGGCCTTTTCCATGGAAAGGCCCCCGGCCGTTTGCGCCCGTGTCTGGGACTTGGGCCGTTATCGTTGGAGAGATCAGGAATGGATGGCGCAAAGGCCTTTCCGGGATCACCGCCGCAGTCCCATGGCCATCTACGAATGTCACCTGGGATCCTTCCGCCGGGTCCCGGAGGAAAGGAACCGCCCCCTGACCTATCGGGAAATCGTCCCGTACCTGATTGAAGAGATGAAACGGTTCGGCTTCACCCATCTTGAGCTTTTACCCGTGGCCGAACACCCTTTCGACGGCTCCTGGGGCTATCAAGTCACCGGCTACTACGCCCCTACCAGCCGTTACGGCACGCCGGACGACTTTCGATATTTAGTGGACGCCTGCCACCAAGCCGGGATCGGGGTCATCCTGGATTGGGTGCCGGCCCACTTTCCCAAAGACGATTACGCCCTGCGCTGGTTCGACGGCACGGCCCTTTACGAACACGCCGATCCGAAAAAGGGGGAACACCAAGATTGGGGGACCTTGATCTTCAACTACGGCCGCAACGAGGTCAAAAATTTTTTATTGGCCAACGCCCTCTTCTGGCTGGATCAATACCACATCGACGGCTTGCGGGTGGACGCCGTGGCCTCTATGCTTTATTTGGATTACAGCCGTAAGGAAGGGGAGTGGATCCCCAACATTTACGGCGGCCGGGAAAATCTTGAGGCCATCGCCTTTCTCAAGGGCCTAAACGAAAAGGTTTACGGGCTTTTTCCCGGGTGTTTCACCATCGCCGAGGAATCCACCGATTGGGGAGGGGTGACCAGTCCGGTCTATCTGGGAGGACTGGGCTTCGGTTTCAAGTGGAACATGGGCTGGATGCACGACACCTTGGCCTATTTTTCCAAAGACCCGGTGCACCGTTCTTACCACCACAACGACCTCACCTTTTCCATGCTCTATGCCTACTCGGAAAACTTCATCCTCCCTTTTTCCCACGACGAGGTCGTTCACGGCAAGGGGTCCCTCCTGTCCAAAATGCCCGGCGATCCCTGGCAAAAATTCGCCAATTTGCGCACCTTGCTGGCTTATCAGTATACCCATCCCGGGAAAAAACTCCTCTTCATGGGGAGCGAATTGGCCATGGAGCGGGAATGGGATCACGACCACAGCCTGGACTGGCACCTGGCCGAGGATCCTATGCGGCAGGCCTTCATGCGTTTTTTGGCCGATTTGGGCAAACTTTATCGGGAAGAACCGGCCCTCTGGGAAAAGGACCATCATTCCGAGGGATTCCGTTGGATCGATTGTTCGGACTGGCGGCAATCGGTGGTCTCTTATCTACGGCGCTCGGAAAAGTCTTGGTTGGTGGTGGTCCTCAACCTCACCCCGGTCCCCCGCTTCGGCTACCGCATCGGCGTCCCCGACGCCCCATACTACCGAGAAGTCCTTAACAGCGATTCCCGCTGGTACGGCGGAAGCGATCTGGGCAACCTGGGCGGCATCTCCGTGGAAAAGGTGCCTTTCCACGGATACTCCCAATCCCTTAACCTCACCCTTCCCCCCCTATCCTGTCTGGTCTTGGCCCCGGTCCTGCCCGAACCTTGAATTGGGATCCAGGCCTCGATCCAACCATTCACATTTTTCATGGACAAGGCCCAAAAGAGTAGATACAATGGTCTTCCGTATCGCAAACTCATCTTCCCGCTCGGGTGAGGGACATGGCCATTCGCTGGACCATTCGGTTCATTGTCTGCTTCCTCTTCATCCTCGCTCTCCTGGCCGTCCCCCTCGACCTCTACCTGGCCTCGAAAGACCGCTCCTACCTATTGGATCTTGAAGAAAACCAGCTCAAAGGGAAAACGCACCTGGCCCTTTTGCTCGTAAAAGACAAGATGGGAAACCCTTCGGCCCCTGATCTCCAAGCGACCGCCGTGGAGATCGGCCGTTACCTCGGCCATAGGGTGACCTTCATCTCCCGGGAAGGTCGTATCTTGGGAGACAGCCACAGGAACCCGCAAGATCCACCCGGCTCGGAAGACCTCTCCTTCCGTCCGGAGATATTAGCGGCCAAGGCCCATGGCTACGGCCGAGCCGTGCGTTATAGCAAGGACTTAAGATCCGAAGCCCTTTTTACCGTCCTGGCCGTGGAGAAGGAAGGAAAACCGGTCGGCTATCTCCGTCTGGCCTCTTCTTTAGAGCCTTTGGAAAGGCGACGCTCCACCCAGCGCCGGGTCGTCTACGGTACGGCCGGGGTCGTGGCCTCCTTGGCCGTCCTGCTGGCCTTTCTCATGGGACGAAGGCTTCGCCGACCCCTGGAAGAACTCACCGACATGGTCCGGGGGCTGGAACAAGGGGAATTCCGCCAGCCCTTTCACCTGGTCAACGCATTTGAAACCCAGGGTCTGGTCTCCGCCCTGGAATCCCTGGCCAACGGTCTTTCCGAAAAAATGGAGCTTTTAGAAAAGGAGACAGGTGAACTCAAGACCCTCATGGCCGTCATGCGCGAGGGGGTCTTGGTCACGGACGAAAAGGGCCGGATTATTCTGATAAATAACTTTTTGAACGAGGTCCTGGGAGGTAGAATATCCTGGCTCAGGCGTTCCATCCAGGAGGCCTTTATGAGCGCCGACCTCCAAGACGCCGTGGATAGGGTCTTACAGGGCGTCCCTTTTCAAAGGACCCGGGTCACCATCGGCCGGGAGAACCCGCGACACTTCGAGGTCCAGGTAGTGGCCTTGAATCCTTCAAAGCGTCAACGCCGGGCCGTGGCCCTCTTCCATGAGACCACCGAACTCCTCCATCTCTTGGAGGTGCGGCGTCGTTTTGTAGCCAACGCCTCCTGGGAATTGGAAAAACCCTTAAGCGCCATCCACAGCCGGCTGGAGGCCCTCCAGCCCCGAATCCCCGAGGAAATGAAAGACCTTCAAGGGGAGATCACCTCGGTCCGGAAGGAAATCCGCCGCCTGATCCTTTTGGTTTCGGAGATGTTGGACTTGGCCCAACTGGATGTCCCGGACCAGACAAGGGAGAAACGGGAACAGGTCAAGGTAAGGCCTTTGCTCCTTGAGGCAGTGGAATGGGTCAAGGAGCCGGCCAAAGAGAAAGGGCTTACCTTTGAAGCGGATCTGGACAAAGTCCCAGCGGACACGACCGCTTTATGGGAAAGACCGAGGATCATTCAAGCCTTAACCCATCTTTTAGACAATGCCGTCAAGTATACACCCCCAGGGGGTAAGATCCGTCTTGCGGCCCGACGGGTGCAGCCCCCGGATCGGCCCGGCGAAAGGGGACTCGGTTTCGAGGCGCGGGAAAAGGCGGATTCCGAAACCGGTTCTGATTTCCTGGAAATCAGCGTGGCCGACACCGGGACGGGCATCCCCAAAGAGCACCTGCCCCGTATCTTCGAAAGGTTTTATCGGGTGGACCGGGAGTATTCCCGCCGCTTGGGCGGAACCGGTCTGGGCCTTTCCATCGTCAAACACATCATCGAGGCCCACGGCGGGACCGTCGAGGTCCAAAGCGAACCTGGGAAGGGGAGTGTCTTTACCGTCTTGATCCCTTTGGAAGGCGAAACCAAGATCCCGGCGCGCCGAAGGATGCTTCCGCCTTCTTGTCAGCTATAACCCCATCTTTTCTTCCAGTTTCCGGATCAGTTCTTCCAGTTCCTGTCGTTCCTTCGGGTCCAGGTCTTTTTCGGCCAATCTTTTTTTCAAGGCCAAAAGCCGCTGGGTTTCACGGTATTCGGCGCAAGAGACGGTCATAATTTTTCCCAGACTTTTCTTTCTTTTTTGGCCCTCTTGGACAAGTGGAAGGAGGCCCCTTTTTTCTTTTTTCTCCTGACTGAATCCTCTTCTTCCTCATCCGCGTCTCCTCCGCCGAAGCGTCTTTCCTCCACCTTCCGGGCGAAAGCCTCGGAACGGACGACCTCGGCCCCGTAGGATCGGCAGGATCGGGCCAATTCCCGATCCGAGGTGATGACCAAAAACCTTCCCCTTTCCCGAGCGGCCATCTTTTTGATGACCTCATCGGCCGTCTCCCCGGCGCGGGAATAGAGGATTTTAATGCCGCGAAAGAGATCCCTTTCTTCGACCGGGGATTCTCCTTTCCCCCCGTCAAAGACCACGGTGATAGGATGGAAAGCCGTCTTCCGGTATTCCGCCAGCCACGTCAGCAGGGCCTGCCGTCCCTGAGAAAAGTCCCTGGCCTCGGCCCGGGCCAACGGGGTATGGTTCCGGATCAGGTTATAACCGTCGATGAGGAGATGCAGTTTCATAGGCTGGGGTTCATAAACATATACATCAGAATCCTTACCGCCTGTCAAGAGGAGGCGGGAAAAAGCTTCCCCTTGACCGCTTAGACGGCTTCATCTATAGTCCTTCCATGTTCATCACCTTTGAAGGCATCGAAGGGTCGGGCAAAACCACCCAGATCCGAAGGCTCAAAAAGGCCCTTCAAGAGCGGGGAATCCCCTGTCTGATCACCCGTGAACCGGGGGGGACACGGATCGGCCGTCAAATCCGGGCGGTCTTATTGGATGAGAAGAACAAAAAGCTGACCCCCTGGGCCGAGCTGTTCCTTTATCTGGCCGACCGCTGCCAGCATGTCCAGGAAAAGGTTTTGCCGGCCCTGGCCGAGGGGAAGTGGGTCATTTGCGATCGCTTCTGGGATGCCACCACGGTCTATCAGGGCATGGCCCGGGGGTTGAACGGGAAGCTCCTTAAACACCTGCGCCCCAAGGTCCTGGGGACCTTATGGCCGGACAAGACCTTTCTTCTGGACCTGCCCGTGGAAACGGGGCTGGCCCGGGCCTGGGCCCGCATCCAGCGCTCTTCCAATAATCAACAAGAGACCCGATTCGAAAAGGAAACCCTGGCCTTCCACGAAAAGATCCGGCGCGGATACCTCTTTTTGTCCCGCCAGGAACCGGAACGGATATTTGTCGTAGACGCCTCCCGACCGGCAAGAGAAGTCCACCGGCGTATTATCGAGGTTCTTTTTCATTAGATATTTGGCTTAACCAATGCAGGGAACAATCTAAATCCATCACAATTAGAAAGACTTCTCCCTCCAAAAAAACCTGATACGTCTTCATTAAGATGACCTTTCAAAAAAAGCGGCCTTTCTCCTTATGAATTCCCATAATTTCTTTGCTTTGGCCTAAAATTTCATTTTTTTATACACGACTTTTAGGGGGGATATCGTCGAACGGACCGGCCCATGGCTGTTTAAAGCTGATTTTTGTCGGAATCGTTTACAGTTTCCCCCTAACTTTATAACTTATCGTAATCACTACAATTTTTCGCAAAAACAGCCTCGATCGTCTTTTTTTGTCTGGTTTTCTTTACACTTTTAAAATGCCCTCTCAATTTTTTTATAAAAATTTCAAATACTTAAAGATGGCATAATTTTTGCTTAAAAAAATTTTGATTATTGGGAAAGAAGTCCCTATCTTGAAGTACACTAAAGGAAACTATTTGTTGCCCAAGGAGAAAAAGGTGAAGAATTATTTAATGATCATCTTCTTCGTTATTGGACTGATGGGGATGCCCTTTGCGGGTAATTCCCGAGCCGACATCATCAACGGAGACTTCTCGAGCGGCTTGGACGGTTGGACTACTGCGGATAATATTTTAACAATTCCTTCTGCTTCCGTGAGTGTCATTAACGAGCAAGCCTTTCTTAAAACCCAGGGATATAATTCGGAAGTTACCTTGATTTCCCTTTTTCAAACCTTCACCTTTCCTGACTATGCCTACTCCTTAAGTTTCGACATCGGCTTTTTTCTTAATGGCCAAGATACCGGTTCAGATAACGGAGGAAACGGTCACGGTTTTTATGACACCGTATTCGTTTCTTATATGGATCAATTAGATTCCGCCTATAATCGGTCTTTTCTTGCTATGGATTCAATAGGTCCCTTTGATCCGAATACCTTAGTTCCTTTAACGCTTCCCCACCTCGGCGACGGCATGTATCGTTTTACCGTAGTTTTGGGATCCGGTTTTCAAAATCGGACAGGGACCTTGTATTTCGATCTTTATGACGACGATGATTTTTCTTACTCTTTGGTCAAGGTGGACAACGTCCAAATCAGCGGACCCCCGACACAGATTCCGGAACCCCTATCCCTGTTTTTGTTAGGCTGGGGGCTGTTGCATCTCTTTTTGTGGGTTATTTTTCAAAAAAGGCGAATGACGTTTATATAATTAATATAGGAAAAAGGTTCATGATCCGGTGACCTAAACGCCATCCCGCTTAAAAGCGGGCCTTCAATCAAAAAAAGCCTAAAAATGATCTCCGCATCGCCCGGGAGAGATAGACTGTATAGTCTATAATCTCGCCGGGCTTTATTTTTTTTTGCCTTTCGTAGTTCGACGGCTTTAACAATTTATTTTTACAAAACTTTCCCCTTAGGAGCCGAAGAATCCCCCAAATAACGAGCATTTTTTCAGGAGGGAAGAAGAATGAAGAAGCCTTTAACCTGGAAAATCTCGATCCCCCTACCCCATTTTTTTCTTTTGGTACTGACGGGTTGGTTTGCCTTTTCACCCTTTTCCCTCCCCGCCAGGGCCCAAGGCCCTCTCACGAATCTTAGCGATTATTTTACGGTCACCACGGCCAATGAGCGCTCCGTTTTGGACCGGCGGACGATGAAGATCACCAGCACCGCCGATGTGACCTTGACCAATGTATCGGCCAAGGCCGTCCCGGCGCCCCTCCATGGGGTGATCACGCTCCTGGGGGCCACCGGTCCGGTGACCATGCCCGAGGCCTTGGGCGGTCCGAGCACGGCGCCTTACAATAATTACTATTATGATCTGACTTCCAAACTGGTAGGCGGGCAGTTGGCTCCGGGAGGACAGGTAACCTTCACCGTTAAATTCGTCCGATCCGCTACCGTGACCTTCCGCTATAATCTGATCCCCTATGGCCTTCAGCCTTCCAATTTACCTCCCCTGGCCGATGCCGGGAAAAATCAAATCCTACAACTGGCCAGAGGACAGTCTTCAACCTTGGTGATTTTGGACGGCAGCGCCTCCCAGGATCCGGACGGGACCATCAGCCGATATACCTGGACCGGTACTCCCGACCCGGAGGATACAAGCAAACCAAGCCTGACCCTTTCTCCCGGGACTTATACTTTTTCCCTGGTAGTAACCGACAACGACGGAGCCCAAAGTGCGCCGTCTTTTGTAACCATAACGGTTTTGCCTCCCAACCAGCTTCCGGTGGCTAATGCCGGGCAAAACCAAATCATACAACTTTCCCCCGGGCAGACGCATACCTCGGTAACCCTTGATGGTTCCTCATCTTATGACCCGGACGGCACGATCACGAAATACTTCTGGGGAGGGATGCCGGACCCGGACAATGTGGTCCGACCGACCGTCAACCTCTCGCCCGGAACCTATACCTTCACCCTGATAGTTTTTGATGACCATAACGAGCAAAGTCCCCCGTCCGAGGTAACGATTACCGTCCTGCCTCCTCCCAATCAGCCTCCGGTGGCCGATGCCGGCTTCAACCAGACCTTGTATCTGAATCCGGGGCAGACTTCCATTACCACCCAACTGAACGGTCTGGGTTCGACGGATCCGGACGGGAAGATTATCGCTTACACCTGGTCCGGCAGCGGCACACCGACGACGCCGACTCCGGCCTCTGTAGCCAGACCCTCGGTTTCTCTCGGTCTGGGGACGCACACCTTTTCTCTGGTGGTCACCGATAACCAGGGGGCGGTCAGTGCTCCGGCTCAAGTCACAGTTAAGGTGCTTCAGGCCCATCCGCCGGTATTGACCGTTCATCCGTTGACATACTCCATCACTCAAGGCCAATCGTTGAATTTCGAGGTCAGCGCCCTCGATCCGGACGGCGACACGGTCACCCTGTCGGCCCAGCCGGTTCTGGCCAACGCCGTTTTCCATGCCTTAAGCGGTCCCACGGCCCGGGGGACGTTCACCTTTACTCCCGACTCCACCCAGACCGGTCGGCATTTCATCCAATTCAAGGCCCGTGATCCTCTGGGGCTTTCCGACAGCAAGATCGTTCAAATCGAAGTCAATAAAGTCAACCAGCCCCCGGTTCTCGACCTGCCGGAAACGGCCTCGGTTGACGAGGGCAAAATCCTTACCGTCCAGGCCGTGGCTTCGGACCCCAACGGCGATGTGGTCACCCTTTCGGCCTCCGGACTGCCGGCCAATGCCGTCTTCATCGCCGCCACCGGGACCCTGAGCTTTGCCCCCGATTATGACCAGGCCGGCGTGTATCCCATTACCATCACCGCCGGTGACGGGCAGGCCTCGACGGCTAAAACCATCCAAATAACCGTCCATGACGTCCCCCGCGGTACCGGGCCGGCCGAACTCTCCCTGCAGGTGGACCCTGTGGAAAGCCCCACGTTTCTTTCCAAACAACGGATCACGGGAACGGTCAATGCCCCCGGAGGGCCTCCCTCGGCGCCGAAAATGAAATCGGCCTTGATCACCGGCATGATCCCCACCACCGGGGAACAGGGACAAACCCTATCGGTTACCTTGACCGGCCAGGCCGCCGGTGAATACACCACCCATTTTGCCGCCAATGTCAGTCAAGCCGACTTTGGTCCGGGGATCGTCGTCAGGTCCATCAGCGTCTCATCTCCTCATTCGGCTACGGTCACCATAAAAATCGATCCTTCGGCCGCAGAGGGAACCCGATCGGTCAGTGTGGTCACCGGGAATGAAACGGCGGTATCGGTTTTGGCCTTCACCGTTCTTAAAGGAAAATCCGGCGTCAGCGGAAAGATCATCGACCCTAATACCAACCAGCCCGTCACCAGCGGTACGGTGGCCGTTCAGGGAACAACCCTTTCGGCGGCCATCGGGCCGGACGGCACTTTCACCTTGCTCAATGTCCCTGCCGGTCCTCAGACCCTGATCGTCAATGCACCGAATCATGAATTCTTGACCGTGCCTGTGGTTATCCAAAGCAATAGGACCATCGACCTCGGTGAACTACAAACCCAACCCACGGTTTTCGACCCCGATGCCCCGCCGTCCGTTTCCCTTCTGAGCGTAGCCGGCAGGGGGTTCGGCGAGGTCACCAGTGTTCGGGATTTGGGAGGCGCAAAAAAGGTGGTCACCGATGCCATTCTGCTGGTGGGCGGCAATGAGGCCGGGATATTCGATGAATACGGCAATCAGTTGAACCCCAAGGTGGAAGGGGCGGGGATGATCAGTCTGACTCAGGAAGGGGTCCGACTTCTGGCCCAGAAGATGCAGAGGGGAGGGGAAACGGTCAGTCTGGGCGAGCTTCTTTTTGCCTTTTCCCAGGGTTTTCAGTGGACGCAACACCAGCCCATGACCTTAGCCGAATGGCTGCCCCTGCTCCAGGAGTTGGTCAATCAGGCCTGGAGGGAACCCCAAAAACCGGAAAATGCCCTGCCCATCCTGATGTTCAATCGCGGGAACAACCTCTCACCGGATCCGCCCGAATTGTCTCCCTACACCCGGCTCAACCCGGCGCAGGCCTTTCTTTTTGCCTCCAGTCTCTGGAGTTATATTTTCCGGGCCCCGGAGCCCCAAGGGTCACAGCCAACCTATTTGGCCGCTGATTTCACTTCCGGGACGGATGCTCCCCGTCCTTTGATCCAACTGGCTCAGTTGAATCCGCCTCAGCAACCCCCTTCGTCGGGACCGAACCCCTTCACCCAATTCTGGCGGAACGCCTTTTCCGCCCGAACCAATGTAATCACCAGCAACCTAAATACAGCGATGACCAACTATTTAATGACCGTCAACGCCATGGCCCTCCCCTACTCGCTCAATCTCTATCCCTCTATGTTCGCTTTGGGAGTGGTGGTCAATCAAATGAACAATGCTTTGGCCGAGCTCAGGGCCTTCAACGCCATTCCGGAACCGCCCATGGCCAACAGCATCACCGCCAGGATTTCCACGGATCAGGCCGGTGTGCCCAATGTCAACATCACCTTCAGGTTGAGCAACACCCAAATCAACGGCAAAGACAATCTCACCCCCTATATCTACACCCTGTACCGGTTCGGGAGCGGAGGAAGCGACTGGAAGGTGGTCGATCGTAAGGCGGTGGAATATTTGACGGCCACCAGCAACACCCTGACTCTGAAAGATACGGAGCCCCTGCCCTTGATCAAGGTCGAGGGGCAGATGGTCCGCACCCCTTCGGCCACCTGGTTTTACACCATAACCGCCGCCAAGCTGAGAAGCGGCCAATGGGAGATGAGTGAAAAAGAACTGCGTAATGCCAACCCGTGGTGGACCCTGCCGACACAACCATTGAACCTCTCCAGCCAGTCCCTTCTGGCGACCAAACAAACATTGGTCAGCGACTATTCGGCCCCGATAGCGGTGACCGTCAACGCCTCGGGCGATGTTACGGTGGATGAAATCGAAGTGGATCCGGTCAAGGGGGATGTCTATTTAAGCGTCACCCGGGGAGGGGGTACGGACGATCAACCACGGTTTATTAAAATCGGCGAATTTGATGTCAGCAGCATTTTCGCTTACAGCGGGTTCAAATTTCCTCCGGGCCACCGGGGACTGGCCATCGACCGTTCGGGTAATCTCTACACGGACAATGCCGCCTCGGACGAACAGTTCGGGGGGCGGCTGTTTAAATTCTTCCAGCCCAACGGCCGCAGGGAATTTGTGGGCAACATCAATTATTTCAGCCAGCAGCTGATGTTTGCCCGTCCTACTTCTTCCGGACCCATGACCATGGGACCGGGGACGATGCCTTCGGTGTCCGCCGAAGATTTGTATGTGGTGGACGAATATGAGCAGATGGTCAAACGGGTCATGGTCAACGCCACCTTTGATCCTTTCCGCCGGGTGGGACAACCCTTTGCCAACATCCCCATCGCCGGGAACAACCTTGATCTGGAGGCGGATACGGAGGGAAACCTGTATCTTCTGAAAGAGCGGGTGGCTTCCAACGTACTGACCCTGGATGTTCAGGTCAGTAAGCATTATGTAGAAACGGGAGATACCTTTTCGGTCACTTTGACCGTCACCAACCCCAGTTCCTGGACCATCACTCAAGTCTCTCCATTGCCTATGAATATCACGGGAGAGGATTCCGTCCGTCTCATCGGACTACCCTCTGAAACCGTGATCGACCTGGCCCCTGGGGAAAGCAAAAACTTTGTCCACATCTATCAAGCCGAGATGAGCGGCCGGGTAACATTTGCCGGCCAGGTTCAGGGGTTAGACGGTGACGGATACACCATCAGCTCCCCCCTGGTCGCCGGTAAAACCGAAGTTCAAATCTTCCATATGGACCCCTTGGAGGTTTGGATTGAATTGACCAACAGGGAATATCCTTTTCTTCAGGTCAAGGGGAAAACCAATGTACGTTTGACCGTCCTGGCTTCTGCGGCTCTTAAAGGTGCGCTGACCGACGTTAGGTTCCACGGAAATCCCCTGACGATCAGTCCTAAGGGAAAACTTACCATTTTACCCGGCAGCCCCAATCCTCCTATCCCTCAAGATCTTATGGGGGTTCCGCTGCCCATGACCTTAGAACCGGGTGAAAGCCGGACCTTTGATTTTGAACTGGAAGGCCTGGAAAGGGGAAAGGTGGACCTCACATCCTTTGTAACGGCTATCGATCCGGATGGAAAAGTCTTGACCGCCACGGCCAAGGAGACCGTCAAGATTCACGCCCCCGTCCTCGAAGTCAAGATTCTGCCGAATCCCGAAGTCCTTCGATTGGAAACCGGCCCCGACGACAAACCCATCCCTAAAGAGATGCCGGTCAGGGTTACCGTCAAAAACATTTACAGCAAGCCGGTGGAGAATATCCATCTGCCCGGCAACCTTAATTTAAGCGCGGTTCAAGAAACCATCGGTTTTACCGCTATGCATTGCTCTCTGACCCAGATCAATCCCGACCCTCTTTTCCCCGCCCCGATCTTTTTGGGAACCTTGCAACCCGACGAATCCATATCGAGGGATTTCATCCTTCGAGCCGATGACGACGGGAAGTGCAACGTCTGGACGTTGGTCGCCTCAGCCGACCCCGAGGATCCGGCAGAAACCCTGCATACCCAGGGGGCTAAACGGGTGCGGGTAAGCAAAAAGATCCTGGATCTGGATATTGACTTCGAAAAAATATTGAAAATGTCCCCGGATGGGATCGAAATCGGTGCGACCCAACCGGTTTATAAGGGGGACTCCTTTATGGTCTTCGGTACGATCCGCAATCTTTCCAATGTAAAAAAAATCAACATCACGGACATTATCGGGTTCATTAAACCCGATTCCAACTCCTACACTTCGAAGCTTAAAACCCCCTTTGTATGGGGAGATGAAGAAACGAGCTGGTGTGACGGCTGCGGCATCAAACCGCCGACCCTTCTTGAACCCGGCGAAACTCAGATTTTCGAAGCCGAGGTGGTGACCCTTAAAGACAGCTTCTCCACTTCAACCTGGGTGGATCTGGTCTTTGAGGTTAAAGGAGAGGCTATCGATTATGATCCCAATGTGCCTGTGGAATCGGTCACCAGCGGTGTCGTGGAACGAAGAAAACCCGTTACTCACGAGGCCCCTCCGCCTCTAGATGAGGAGTCCGTCGCCGATCGGTTCACCTATGGATTTGTTGAAGCCTTTCTTGAATCCGCCTTGTTTCCTGCCGAACTGATCAAGGCCTTTTGGGAAGACAAAGAAAATAATCGAATCAAAAAGGCCGCTTACGACCAGTTCGACCTCGTCGTTTCCTTTTGGAGAGACCTTCCCTTCGAAGAGAAAAAAAGGTTGGTTAAGAAGTTCTTCAAAGAAGCCCCAGCCTGGGTTATCGAGGAGACTGTCAATAACTTTAATGCGGAAATGGAAGTGATCGCCGATGCCACAATCACCGGTAATTATAATGTGTTGGCCGAACAGGTGGGTAGACTTGCCGGGGCTGCGCCGATGAACTATGTCTATGGCGTGGCTTTTTGTGGGCTCACCAAAGCCATCCAGCAGGCCAGACGTTCCATGCGCCTGGCCAAGATGGGAATAGCCGCTGAAGAAGGCAATATCACTATCTATAAGACGTATGAAGATCTGATCAAGGCCAAAAATGTTTCCATCACGGCGATCAAGAAGTACCCCGGTAAAGACATCGAGGCCTTAAAAAAGCTGGTGGCGGCCGGATTGATTCACGAGGGGGAACGATTACATTATTTAAAGGACATCGAAGCCATTGGTCGGCTATGCAACTATTCAGAAAAAGAGATACAAGAATTGGTTCATGTCGCCAAAATGAAAAAATGCAATATTTATGCATTGAAGTGCAGTAAAGGTTCCGCGGATTTGAGGGCAAAGGGTTTGGCCTATCCCAAATCCGAGGAATTCAAATTAAAAACCTGCATCGATTTGGATGAAAAATTGGGCTACCCGGTGGACGGAAAACCGAGGCTCATGATTAGGACACGAGAACAGATGCGTTTGCCGGGATATGAACCGGCTGAGATCAAGGACCTGAACTTAGATGATGTGATGAAGCTTTCCAAGAGAGATCCCAAAATTTCCGATGAAAGTTGGCAAAACTTTTTGGAACGATATAGGTTCCGGGTCGAAGAGCTGGACAAAACAGAAACGAAGGCGGTCTTGGGCTATCTTGAAAAAGGAGAAGTAGATTTAGAGTTCAGATATGGTGCAAACGGTTTGCGTAAGGATCCCGAGTTGACCGGCAGGTATAAAATCCGTAAGCAGGAGGACGGTTCCATACAGCTTTGCCTTAAAAGTGAAAATGTTGACTGCAGTCCAAATTCAACGGAATGGAAATGGATCACCAGTGATATAGATCTAAAAATAATCGAACCTTTAGAACCGGCCAAATTCACCTATGCAGAGCGGTTGGATTTATATAAAAGGGTTCAAAAAATAGGAATACAACACGGGGAAAGCGCCACCTTCGTTGCTCCCATTAAGAAAAAACTGGAATATTTAAAATTCGCCAAGGGGCAGGATATGTTGATTTGTTTTAGTCCCGACGGTTATGTCAGAGGCGTTCACGTTGACCCCTACGCCAGTTGGTTTGACCCCTTGGATGAATATAAATTTAAAAATTTTTTCTTGGGCAGTCCTGTTCAGTTGATCAAATAAATGGGGAGTGGAATGATGAAGCGGCATCCGTTGTTGATATTTATTTTTTCCGGAACAATGCTTGTATTGGCCTTCCAGCCCCTTTTTGCGGCCCTGCCCACCGTAGCATTCTACCAAAAAACGGCCGAAGGGCAGGAGGAGGTTACCGACGTAAAGATAGAAGTCGTCCTTAGTGAAGCCTCCCCGGTCGAGGTGATGGTGGAGTACAAGGTTACCGGCGGGACGGCCGTTCAAGGAGTGGATTATAACCTGACCGACGGCTTTCTTACCTTTCAACCCGGGGAGACCAGCAAAACCATTTCGATTCAAATCATCGACGATACGGTGAAGGAAGAGGACAAGACCATCGCCGTCACGCTGTCCAACCCCTTAAACGCCGTATTGGGGACCAACAAGACCTTCACCTACACCATATTGGATGACGATACGGTTTTAGTCGGATTCACCTCTCCCACCTCCAGTGACTTCGAGAACGTTTCTCCAGTGGTTTTGGAAGTAAAGCTGTCTAAGGCCGCTCAGGAAACCGTAACAGTCAACTATACCGTATCCGGCACGGCTACCGGGAAGGGAGTGGATTACACCCTTCCCGAAGAGACCTTGACCTTCGCCCCCGGAGAGACCAGTAAAAAAATCATCATCGCCATTACCGATGACGCCTTGCCGGAGCCGGATAAAACCGTCGTGGTTACCCTGGTTTTACCGGAAAATTCCGAGGCCAAATTGGGGAAATTTTCCAGCCATACGCACTGGATCTTGGACGACGACGGACCGCCGGAAAATATCACCCTCTTCAAACAGGAAATCGAGTCTTTCGAGCCCGGGAAAAAGCTGGTTATTGTCGGGCCCAAGACCTTAACCATCAACCCCCGGGGCATGGCTATTGACAAATACGGTAATCTCTATATCTCCGATCAAGGACCGACCAGGGGTGAAAAAGAAGGATCCATATTGATGTGGCCCAAGGGGAAGAAACGAGTCTTACGCATCATCACCGGCCTGACCCGACCCGGGGATGTGGAGCTCAGCCCGGACCAGAAACAATTGATCGTGGCCGGACCCAAAGGGGACATCTACCGCCTTCCCCTCGGCCTCTCCCTCCGGATCGCCAATATCGACCCGGTAACCGGAAACACCCGCGTCCATCTCTTCAGTCAGGCCGTCGGAGAGATGGTGGCCAAAATTTCGCCAGACGGCTATTTTCATTTCCCGGGTCTTTTGGTGCACAACCAGGAGGAGGAAGTCTTCGTCGACATCGAACATGGCGGCAAAACCAAACGATTCAACTTGAGGTTGGGACAACCGGGGGAATCCGGGGAACCCTACGGACACGCGGTCATCGATTTGAATTTTTAAACAGAAATCTTGTGGGGCCTTTTCAAGCAATGGCTTCATCCAGTGCCGGGAGAAAGAGAGTAGACGCCGTGGGGTAGGAGAAGGGTCGGCCGCGAAAAATCTTATTTTTCATTCCTTCTCCGCCTTTTTCCTCTCCTTTCGGACAGAGGGAGGGCAAGAAGAAGAAAGGGCCGTTAATGGATCGGCTGATTGATTTCGGGGGAACAACGATGAACCACAACCTGATGATTAAAGGGTTTCCAAACCGTTTTGTTCACCACACCCCGATCTACTTCCTAATAGTGGTGACGGTCTTGTTCTTACTTCTGGGGAATTCCGCCTGGGGCGCCACCCGGGTAACCGCTTCCGGCCAGGGCGGAAAGGCCGATCAGATCCTCCCGGATATGGGAGGGGCCTTTGACCTGAATGTTCCCCTGACCAAAAACGCCGTCAATACCATCCTGGTCACCGCCGTGGATGCCTACGGGAACAAGGTTTCCAAAGAAATCTCGGTCACCCAGGTCTCGCTGAACGACATCGTCGTCTCCCGGGTGACCACCGAACGACTCACCGTTCAGCAGGTGGAACAGTTGGTCAGTGAAGGCGTCCTTAAGCTGGACAACCCGGAGAATTATCATGTCTCCAAATTTGACATCGTTTTGACCATCGCCAAAGAACCGGTGGCCATCAGCCTGCCCATCGCCGTTCCCAAGGAAGAAATAACGGGTTGGGAAACCTACCGCCTTCCCAAGGATGATTTGGGCTGGCAAAAACTGCCCCAAGAAAAACCGGAAATCATCGTCTTCGAACAAAAAGTCTCCCTGCCGGAGATGGAACCCCTTTCCATTCCCGGCGTGATCGTCATCGAAGGCCGGATCAAGAGCCTCAAGGAATTCTATTCGGTCCGTCTGCTCCTGTTAAACACCTCGGGGATTTTCACTCTGAAAGAGGTCATGGCCAATATCGAGTTTCCGGACGGCGGTCTATCCAAGATCCTTCCGGCCGACGGAATTATTGCTTTCGGGAATATCCTTCCCGGAGACGGGAACCAGCCCGGGCAGGTGGAAAAGGAATTCATCATCCGCGGTGACGAGATCGGGACGCGGCAGGTGAAGGTGAATTTCGGGGGTCTGGTCACTGGGCCCGGAATCCCGGAGGACAAGGCCATCCCCTTCAACGGAAGCGCCTTTTCCAGCGTGGAGGTCAAAGGCCCGCCGACCTTCAAAGTCAAGGTCTATCACCCCGATGTCGTGGCCGCTCAAATGCCATACGAATTGCGGGTGGACATCACCAACACGGGCGACATCCCGGCCATGTACGCCAGTCTAGAGCTGGAGGTAGGTGCCGACGCTGAACTGGTTACATGTGAAAACACCGATGGAGAGCCGAAGTGCAATCCCATCCAAGGTCCCGAAATCCGCAATTTCGGGCATATCCTCCAAGGTCAAACCGTCCGCTCCACCTTCACCGTCAACCCCCTGAAGAGCGGATTCATCTCCTCCTGCGTCGGGATTTCCGACCAGAACATCACCCTGCAGGTCCATGTCGGAAACCTGGGGTGTATGGTGGGGCACTTCCCCCCCGAGTTGGGCGCACCGGAAGGGATCCCCACGGTCACCGTCTTGCCGGTGGCCAACGCTACCGCCATCAGCATCGATTCGCCGGTTACGGCCCTTTTCAGCGAAAAGATGAACGAGCCCTCTATCACCACCGGGGACGGCGGGTCCTTTAATGTCTATGATCGGGGGGGCCGCCTTGTCCCCGGACAGCTCCGTTTCACCGTCATCAACGACAAAACCATGGCCATCTGGCAGGTGAACGACAACATCACCAACCGCTTGGCACCCGAAATGGAATATACGGTGGTCCTGACCCGGGATATCCTCGACCTCCAGGGCAACCGGCTCTTCAACGAATGGAGGAGCCGCTTCACCACCACCGGCATGGGGCTCAACGATACCACCCCACCCACCCTCACCCTGTCCATCGAGCCTCCGGTCAATCCTAATTACGTCCTGCCCGGACAGATCATCAAAGTGGACGCTTACGCCGCCGATCAAGGCAGCGGCGTGGCCCGCGTGGAACTGAGAATCAAGGACTTGTCCTTGTCCGGCGCCCCCTATGTGTTGATCGATCAAAAATCGGTTTTTAACGGCACCCCTCCCCCCTATATCTTCTCCATCGACTCGGCCCATCTGTCTCCGGGCCATTCTTATCAGCTTTTGGGCACGGCCTATGACGGCATGGGCAACACGCGGGATGCCACCATCGCTTTTGTTTTGGCGGCTACGGCCGATCCGCCAACGATCGCCCTGCCGGAAGACGATCCCCTTCCCACGGTGTTATACGGAATCACCGTCAACCTGACGCCGGTCAGGATCACCGGCGGGGTCCGGGAGGTCCGCTATTACCTTGACGGGGCTTCGGTCCCTTACGCCACGGTCACCCTCCCGCCCTATCAGGCCGGGCTGAAGACCTTGAACCTGGGTCTGGGTCTCCATACGGTACGGGTCGTGGCCGAAGACGGTTTGGGTCAGACCGGGGAGGACGCCTATACCTTCAACCTGGTGGAAAACCTGAACATGCCCACGGTGCAGATGCTCGGCATCACCAGCGGGGCCAATTTCCTGATCGGGTCTTCTTTTACCCTCAGGGGGGTGGCCGAAGACCCGGTGGGCATTCAATCGGTGCATTTCTACCTGGACCTGGTGGGGAGCACCCCTATTGCATCAGGGATCCAAACCTTCACCGTCAATACGGCCGGTCTTTCCGAAGGTCTTCATACCCTCTACATGGTGGCCACCAACCTTTTGGGTGTTTCCAATAACCCCGCCGATCCGGCCTCCCAGGTCCAATTCAATGTCCTGCCCCTGCCCAACGGCCCTCCTCCGGCAGCGCCTGTGGTCAGCACCCTTTCTTATCCGGTCAACGGCCAGGTTACCCTTTCGGGAATCTCCGTCCCCGGGGCGCGGATCGACATCACCAACAACGCCTTGGGGGTAAACCTGACGGTAAATGCCGATGCCGCCGGGGTCTTCACCGCCAAGATCGCCGCCGACATCGGCCAGACCATAATCCTTCAGGCCTCCGACTTCACTCAGTCCCAACAGCCCAGCGTACCGACGACGGTCCTCGTCCCGGCTCCGCCGGTCTTGACCCACATCACCCTTACACCTACGGACATCCTCTTTACCGCGGCCAATGCCTATCAAGATCTTATGGTGGTCGGCCATTTTGATGACGGAACCACGGCCAACCTGACTTCCCAGGCCGCCTTCTCCTCCAGCCATCCCGCGGTGGCTTCGGTCAACAAGGCCGGCCGCGTGGCGGCCATCGGAAACGGAACGGCCTACATCACCGCCGATGTGGAAGGCCGACAGGCCCAGGCGACGGTTTCGGTCAACATCGTCACCATGACCCGCCTTTCGGTCGAACCCGTTTCCCTCTACCTCGTCGCCCTCGGACAGACCCAGCCTCTGACGGTCACCGCCCATTACAGCGACGGCTCCTCTCAGGTCCTGACTTCGGGTATCGTTTTCGCCACAGCCGATCCCGCCGTGGCTACGGTCTCGACCTCCGGTTGGGTCACGGCCGTGGGCAACGGAAACACCCAGATCACCGTCTCCCGCTCCGGCCTGATTCCGGTGCAGGTGGAGGTGACGGTCAATACCGGCCTGGATCCGGCGCCGACGGTAACCATCTTGACGCCTCCGAATGGCTCGGAGGTGGAGCGAGGGCGGAACCTGGCGGTCACCGTGCGGGCCCAGGATGCCTTCGGAGGGGTCAAAAATATTTCCCTGGAAGTCTCCGGCGAGACTTCTTATTCCGAAACCAAGCAGATTGCCCCGGCTTCCTTGGATGTGACCCGTTCCTTCACCTTCTCCGTCTCGCCTACGGCCGTCGTCGGCGGGACCGTCACCGTCACTGCCCGGGCCGAGGACACCAGCGGGAACCTTTCCTTACCGGCCTCGATCCTTCTGCAAGTGGTGGATCGGACGGCGCCCACGGTCTCCATCACCCAACCAGCCCAACAAACGGCTTACAATTACGGGGATACGGTCCATATCTCCGTCTCCGCCGTCGATGCGGTGGGGGTCGTCCAGATTCGTTACCAGACCACGGGGGCCCTGACCTACTCGGGAATCCAAACCATCACCCCCGGCGCTCAGTCGGCCGAAGCCCATTTCAGTTTCACCATCCCCTACGGGGTAACCGATCCGCAGGTCAGGATCCAAGCTTATGCCCGGGACGCCCAGGGAAACGAAGGCGCGGCCGCACCGGTGGACATCATCCTGACCGATGCCGACATCACTCCGCCGGAAACACGGATCGTTTCCGCGGCCGATCCGGGGGCCGGTCCGGCCACCACCCTGACCTATGAAGTCCTTTCGGGATTGGCGGACTTGGATTATGTGCTCCTCTATTTCCGCCGAAACGGCATCGGGACCTTCAACCTTTACACAAACGCCGAAGGCGGGTATCCGGAAGGCAAATACTTTCCCCAGAACGGAAACATTGGGACCATTGTCTTCGATTCGACCAAGATGGGCGGTGACGGGACTTACGAGTTCTACACCGTCGGCGTGGACAAAGCCGGAAACCGAGAACCGGCCCCCTTGGTCGATGGGGTCTCGCCCAAGGACTACCCCGGACTCTTGGCCTACTATCCTTTCAACGGAACCGGCTGGGACGAAAGCGGAACCGGGGTTCACGGGACCCTTTACGGGGCCGTCTTCACGGCCGACCGGTTCGGGAAGGCCGACCGCGCCTTGCAACTCAACGGCAGCAGCGACTATGTGTCCATGGGAAAACCGGTTCCGACGGCTCTGCAGATCCAAAACGAAATCACCCTGGCGGCTTGGATCTATGTCTCCCAGTATCCGGCCTCCAATACGCTGGGGACCATTGTGGGTTGTCAGTACGACCCGAACCGTGTCGGATACGCCATCCATCTGGACGGAAGGACCAACCCTGACGGGCAGACCGCGCCGGCCGGCCATATCCATTTCCAGATCGGAGACGGAAGCTGGCATCCGACCCACGCCAACGCTCAAGTGCCGCTTAATCAGTGGGTTCATGTGGCCGCCACCCGAAAGGGCAATGAACCGGCCAAGATCTATTACAACGGCCTCCTCCAGACTTCCGCCGACGCGGCCTGGAGCGGAACGATCGGCTACACTGGAGCGGAAATGGCTATCGGTCGGCAATCGGATTACGGCAACCGCTATTTCAACGGCCTTATCGACGAAGTAGTCATTTACCAACGGGCCTTGACCCCCCAGGAGATCAAGGAGCTGGCCTCCTGGAATACGATCAAACCGGATAAAACGGTGGAATTCAACGCCGGCACGGTCTGGACGGTGATCACCACCCCCACGGTCATCGGGCCAGGGGACATCACCTATGACGACAAGAACCTCAGGATCAGCGGGACCACCGTCACCATCGACGGCGCTCACCGCTTCAAGAATGTGGAGCTGTTAAACGGGGCGGTCTTGACCCATCCGGAAACGAGCCTCTCCGTCGAATACGAAATCCATCTCGATCTCTGGACCCTGACCGTGGACGGCACAAGTTTCATCAATGTGGACGGCCGGGGCTACCTGGGCGGCAACCGGGAAGGCAACGACTGCAGCGGTCAGACCCAAGGCAATGTTGACGGCTCGACCTACCGCTCCGGAGGATCCTACGGCGGCGTAGGAGGGACGATCGAAGGCACCACCAATCCCGTTTACGGGAATTTCGCCATGCCCGCGGATCCGGGTTCGGGCGGCTCCTGTGGGATGTACAGTTCTCCAGGAGGGGACGGCGGGGGCAAGGTCCAAATCAAAGCGGTAAACATCATATCCGACGGAAGGATCTCGGCCAACGGCTCCCCGGGCGGAGGCTGGTCGGCCGGGAGCGGCTCCGGAGGCTCGATCTATTTGATCACCTCCACCTTGTCCGGTGTCGGACCCATGACCGCCCACGGCGGCGCCGGTGAAGTGGGCGGCGGCGGCGGACGCATCGCCGTTCACTTTGTGGATATGTCCACCAAAGACACTAAAGGCATTCAGGCCTTGGGCGGCCAGGGGAGTTCCCGTGCCGGGGCCAACGGTACCGTTTTCCTGAAAAACATCGCCCAGACCGGCGGTACCCTGGTGGTGGACGGTCGAAGCCCTTCCGATCCCTATACGTCCCTACCCATTCCTCCCGGCTACATATTTGACGGGATAGTGATACGGAACCAGGCGCGGGTGGTAGCGGATACGCCGCTGGTGGTGACGGGGAAGCTGTCGGTGGAGGGCGGGAGCATTCTGACCCATTCGCTGGGGTCGGAGGCGGGGCTCGTCATTCAGGCCGGCAGGGTGGAGGTGGACGAGACCTCTTCGATCGATGTCTCGGCCAAGGGTTACCGAGGCGGAAACCGGGACGGCAACGTCCATTGCGAAGGGGTGACCCTGGGCGGTTTATCCGGGGCGAGGTCTCGTTCCGGAGGAAGCTATGGCGGGCTGGGGGGTGTTCAGGATGGACCGGGGACCAATCCGGTTTACGGCCATCCGGCGGAACCGGCTTATTTAGGTTCGGGGGGCTCCTGCGGAATGTACAGTGCTTCCGGCGGCCACGGCGGCGGACTGGTCCGGATCGTGGCCACCGAGGCGGTGGTGGTCAAGGGGAGCATCAAGGCCGACGGTTCCCCGGGCGGAGGCTGGTCTGCCGGGAGCGGTTCCGGCGGTTCCATTTGGATCCGCACTTCGCTTTTGGACGGCACGGGCACCATCCAGGCCAACGGCGGCGCCGGTGAAGTGGGCGGCGGCGGCGGAAGAATCGCCCTCTATTATGATTACCTGGGAGATCCTGGAGCCTTCGGTTCCTTGCGGCAGATTACGGCCTTCGGTGGGCACGGGAGCAGTCGCTGGGGCAGCGCGGGCACGGTCTTGCTCAAGAGGAGCGATCAGGAGTATGGGGACCTCTATATCGACGACGATGTGAGCAATGCGACTTCGAGCCTCTACACGCCTTTGACCCTCATCGGCTACGGACGGATCCAGGGTCTGACGGCGGACACGCTCACCACCGACGGGGTGGTCCAGATGACGCCCAACGGGCTGAAGGGGCTGGAGATCAATCCGAACATGAACCAGGCCCAGACCTATCGCATCCTCTCCAACACGGCGACGACGATCACCGTGGAACTGGGCGGGAAGCCGGAGTTGACGGCCGTGGCCGCGGTGGGGGACATCTATGCCGGGGTGTATCGTTTTGACAATGTCTATTTCCGCAGGGGGGGCTTCCTGGTCATGGGCGATCCCCTGAAGGTGAGCGGGACCCTGCGGATCGACGAATACGGGCGGCTCACCCATTATGATGCGACGATGCATTTCGAATCTCTTTTGGACTTGACGGTAGGCCGTCTCGAGATCACTGCTACGGGTTCGATCCAGGTGGACGGTCGGGGCTACCTGGGCGGCAACCGGGAAGGCAACGACTGCACCGGTCAGACTTACGGCAACACCGAGGGCTCGACCTACCGCTCCGGAGGATCCTACGGCGGTTTGGGAGGAAAGGTGGATGGGGTCCCCAACCCGGTTTACGGCAGTTTTACCGATCCGGAAGGTCTGGGTTCGGGCGGCTCCTGCGGAATGTACAGTTCTCCCGGTGGGGACGGCGGCGGCTGGGTGAACATCCAGGCCGGGACCGTCGTCTTGGACGGGCTCATCTCGGCCAACGGCTCCCCGGGCGGAGGCTGGTCGGCCGGGAGCGGTTCCGGCGGTTCCATTTGGATCCGCACTTCGCTTTTGGACGGCACGGGCACCATCCAGGCCAACGGCGGCGCCGGTGAAGTGGGCGGC
>Ga0078972_1000600_pt1 | contig 147643 bp, 143 predicted proteins | sample YelNatPaOPGAMG01_FD_67568 | JGI IMG/M metagenome (GOLD analysis project Ga0078972, IMG submission 67568) | Hot spring thermophilic microbial communities from Obsidian Pool, Yellowstone National Park, USA - OP-RAMG-01 (SPADES assembly) (version 2) | ecosystem: Environmental > Aquatic > Thermal... | reverse complement strand
GGGCGGGCGGAGCCGGCGGGGCGGCCACCGGCAGCGACGGCACCGGCGGGAACGGCGGTCAAGGCGGCACCGCCGGGGCCGGCGGGGTCGGGGGGAACGCCGGATCGGCTAGCACCGGGGTACACAGCTACGGAGGGGTCGGCGGGGCCGGCGGGACGGCCGCGGCCGGCGGTGCCGGCGGTGTCGGCGGCGCCGGAACAGCAGTCGGCGGCGCGGGCGGCGACGGTGGACACGGCGGGAACGGCGGCGCCGGCGGCAACGGCGGCAACTCCACGCAGGGACCCGCCGGCAACGGCGGCAACGGCGCCAACGGCGGCGACGGCGGCAACGGCGGCAACGGCGGGGTCGGCTCCACCCCCGGCGCGTACGGCAAAGGCGGCGCCGGCGGCGCGGGCGGCGACGGCGGGGCCGCGGGCGTCGGTCAGCCCGATGGCACGCCCGGCACCACCGGCGAACCCGGCGCCGCGGGCCAGGACGGCCAGCCCGGCGAGTGACCGGCTATTGGTCGACCGCTGCCGGTCAGCCAGGTCTCACCCGCGGGTTTACCGACCGCGACCAGCAGCGTGAAGGTCTGGTCGCGCTCGCCGACCCGGGTGGTGAGCACGACCGGGTGGTATCCGTCGGGCACCGATTGCGCTACCGCGATCGCCACCGATCGCCGCGCTGATCCGTCGGCGGCGAACCGCCCCGACACCGGCGCCGCGGTGACCCCGTCGCCGTAGGACCTGGCGGTGATCGTGTAGTCGGCGGGGCCGTCGATCATCCGCTGCGCGTCGACGGTCACGGTCCCGGTCGCTCCCGGCGTGATCGCGACAACGGCCGGCGAGACGTTGACGGTCACGGCCAGGCTGCCCGCGCCGAACGACGGCGGCGCCGACGACTCGGCGCTGCCCCAGGCCTTGTTGGGTCGTGCCGACAGCGAATACACCAGCTCGCCGCCGATGCGCACGATCGACTCCGGCAGCGACGTCTGTTCGGATGGCCGGCCGTCGACTCGCAGCCCGTCGATGTAGCGCATCCGGTGGGTTCCGGAGGCTCCCGGAGCGAAGATCCGAATGGATTTGCCTGCCGGAATTCTGATTTCGATGTGGTCAAACAGCGGCGTGTTCAGGGTGAGAATCGTCGTGCCCGGGATGCCCGGGTACAGGCCGAGCGCGGCCCATACATACCAGCTCGACATCGCGCCGAGATCGTCGTTGCCCGGCTCCCCGTCGGGTGTGGGGCTGAACAACTCGCTACGTACCCGGTTGACCAGCGTCTGGGTCTTCCACGGCTGACCGACGTAGTTGTACAGCCAGGGCACCCCGAAGCCCGGTTCGTTACCGGCCCACAAGTAGGGCTCATCGGGGCCGACGTTAATGTGCTTGGTGAAGCCGTCGAGTCGGTCGGCCACGATCTGGCGACCGCCGAGCGCGGTCACCAGCCCGGCAGTGTTCTGCGGTACATACCAGAGATATTGCGCAGCGTTGCCCTCGTCGAACCCCGGCTGGCCGAAACAGCCCGGGGGTGGCGGCACAAATCCGGGACCGTTCGGGAAGAAACCGGCGACGTTGCGCGGCGAGATGTAGCGGGTGGTGGGATTGAACAGGTTTTGCCAATACTGCGAACGGTTTTCAAACTCCGCCGCGGTCGCGTGCTCACCGAGTGCGTCGGCGAAGCGCGAGATCGCGAAGTCGTCGACCGACCACTCCAGCGTGATCGAGGCACCCGGAATCGACCCGCTACGGCACTGGGTCGACGACACCGGTGCGTAGCCGCGCTCCAGGTAGGTGGCGATACCCGGCCGCTCGATGTACCCGCCCCGCCCCACTCCGCCAGTGGTGGCCGCGCTGAGCATGTAGCGCAGCGCCGCGCGCGTATCGAAGTCGCTGCCGCCGAACGCGTACAGACTCACGATCAGTGGCACCACGCTGTCTCCGGTCATTTCGGCGGTCGCTGCATTCGCCAGCGCCCACCGCGGAAACGCCCCGCTCTGCTCGGCGTCGTTGACCAGCGATTGGGCCATGTCGCCGGCACGCTCGGAAAACAGCAGCCCGTGCAGGGCGGCCGCACCCCGGTAGGTGTCCCAGTCGGAGAAGTTGGCGTACTGGGTTCGCCCGGCGGCCACGGTATGGATCGCGTCGTCGAAGCCGATGTAGCGCCCGTCGACGTCGTTGAAGGTATTGGGGTGTAGCAGCGCGTGATACAGCGAGGTGTAGAACATCGTCACGTCGCTTTCCTCGGCGCCGGCCACTGCGATGCGCGATAGCGCGGCGTTCCACTCGCGCGACGCGGCCGCACGCACGTCGTCAAAGCTCGTGTCGCTTTCGGCAGCAAGGTTCGCACGCGCACCGTCGACGCTGACATAGGACAGCCCGGTGCGTACCTCCACCTCCGAGCCGGCCGGGAAACTCACGTAACCTCCGCTGGACCCGCCGTAGCTCGAATATGCTTGGCGTGTAAAGGGATAGACCGAGAAGCCGTTCCAGACCCCGTAGTCGCTGAACGGCCGGCTGAACTTCATCGCGAAGTACACCGTATAGGTGTTGTTCTTGCCGCAGAAGCCGCCGCTGACCGCCCATCCCGTGATCGTGGTGTTGTCGTTGCCGATCTGGATGGTCGCCGCGGAGTTGCCCGCCAGCGAGCCACCGGAGCGCACGTGAAACATGGCGGGCGGGCCGTTGTTCGGGTAGCGAAACCGGCCGACGCCGGTGCGGGCGGTGGCAGTCAGTTCCGCCGTCACCATGGTCTTGGGGAAGCGCACGGCGTAATAGCCGGGCACGCCCACCTCGGTGCGGTCGTGGGCGATTTCCTCCCAGGCGTTCCACGGCGCCGCGCCGAGCGCGGTGGTGGTCGGCAGCATCGAGATGTCCCCGAATGCCGCGCAGCCCACCGAGGCATGGGTCAAGCTGAATCCGGTCGAGCTCTTGATGTCGTGGTCGTAGCCAGCGTAGGTCCCGACGGTGTCCGGCGAGTACTGCACCATGCCAAACGGCACCGAGGCGCCGGGAAAGTTGTTTATCTCACCCACCGTCTCGCCGCCGGTGCCGGTGCCTATCAAGGTGTTGACGTGCTTGACCGGGTCCGCGATGAACGCCGGCCGGTATTCATATGACGTGGGCGGAGCGGCGATCAGCCCGACGACGAGAAGCGCCGCCGCCAACAACACGGCGACGGCCAGCGCTGGCCGCGTCAGCATCGGATGCGCCGCTGAGTGCTGTCGACGTCGACAACACAGGTCAGCGCCGCCACGACGACTGCGCTCATATAGCGATATTAGGGTGTTGAGATCTACCGAAACCGCCGGTGTCCGGTGAGGTTGTCGACCAGCCGGTGAGAGGATCGTTGGGCCATGCGAGTCGACGGCCGCGACATCACCGTTTCCGGCAGCTTGCTGCAGCCGCTGATCCGACGGACCAACGACATCCTTCGGCTGGTGCTGGCGGCGGTGTTCCTGGCGTTGGTGATCACCAGTTCGGTGATCACCCGCTCGCAGTGGGTGGCGCTGGAGAAATCCATCTCACAGATCGTCGGGGTGCTCTCGCCGACCCAATCCGAACTGGTGTATGCGGTCTACGGCATCGCCATTTTGGCGTTGCCGTTCGTGATCCTGATCGGACTGATCGTCACCCGCCAGTGGACGCTGCTGGGCGCCTACGCGGGTGCCGGGCTGATCGCGGTTCTCGCGTTGTCGATCAGCGGCAAACGCTTCGCCGCGCCCCGATGGCACTTCGATCTCTCCGACCGACTCTCCACGGTGCCGTCCCAGTTTCTCGACGACCCGCGCTGGATCGCGATGGTCGCGGCCGTCCTCACCGTGTCGGGACCGTGGCTGCCCGCGCGGTGGCGGCGCTCGTGGTGGACGCTGCTGCTGGCGTTCGTGCCGATCCATTTGGTGATCAGCGCGGTAGTGCCGGCCCGCGCGTTGCTGGGGCTGGCGGTCGGGTGGTTGGTCGGTGCATTGGTGGTGCTGATTTCCGGTACTCCGGCACTGGAGGTGCCGCTGGACGGGGCGGTGCGCGCCCTGGCCCGGCGCGGGGTCGTGGTGTCGGGGTTCACGGTGATTCGCCCGGCCAGCCGGGGGCCGTTGGTGCTCTCGGCCGCAGCCGAACATCCGACGGTGGTCGAACTGTACGGCCCGCATCAACAAAGCGGCGGCGCGCTGCGCCAGCTGTGGCAGAAGGCACGGCTTCGCAATACCGAAACCGCGCCGCTGCAGGCCTCGATGCGCCGCGCGGTCGAGCACCGCGCGCTGATGGCAATCGCGGTCGGCGAACTCGGCGTGGCCAACACCTCGGTCGTCGCGCTCGCCGAACTACAGCGAAATTGGATACTCTATGCGCACCGCCCGGCTCGCGGCACCCCGATCGCCGACTGCGCGGTGGCGACGCCGGTCACTCGGGTGTGGGAATCGCTGCGGTGCCTATACGACCACCAGATCTCGCACGGCGACCTGCGCAGCACAAAAATCACCGTCGACGACGGCAGGGTGTTGTTCGGTGGATTCGGCAGCGCCGAATACGGCGCCACCGACGCCCAACTGCAATCCGATGTCGCCCAACTCCTGGTGACGACCACCGCGCTCTACGACGCAGCCTCGGCGGTGGGTGCGGCCATCGACGCGTTCGGCAAGGACGTGGTACTGACCGCGTCCCGACGGCTCACCAAATCAGCTGTGCCCAAACGGATCCAGCATTCAGTGCCGGATGCGCATGCCGTGACGACCGCTGCCCGCACCGAGGTGATGCGCCAAACCGGGACGGACCAGATCCAGGCCGAGACGATCACCCGGTTCACCCCGGGCCAGGTCGTGAAGCTGGTGCTGCTGGTGGCGCTGGTCTATGTCGCCTATCCCTTCATCAGCACGGTTCCGACGTTCTTTTCCGAACTGCGCACCGCGAACTATTGGTGGGCGCTGCTCGGACTGACGCTGTCGGCGTTGACGTATCTGGGTGCTGCCGCCTCATTGTGGGCCTGCGCCGACGGCGCGGTGAGTTTTCGCAGTCTGTCAATTCTGCAGGTGGCCAACACTTTCGCCGCGACGGCCACCCCGGCCGGTGTCGGCGGCCTGGCGCTGTCGACCCGGTTCCTGCAAAAAGGGGGTCTGAGCGCGCTGCGGGCCACCTCGGCGGTGGCGATGCAGCAGGCGGTGCAGGTGATCGTGCATGTCTCGTTGTTGGTCGTGTTCAGCACCGCGGCAGGCGCCTCGACCGACCTGTCGCACTTCGTCCCGGATGCGACGGTGCTGTACCTGGTCGCAGGTGTGGCGCTGGGGATCGTCGGCGCATTCTTGTTGGTGCCCAGGCTGCGGCGCTGGCTGGCGGCCGAGGTGCGCCCCCGACTCAAAGAGGTGACCGCCGACCTGGTTCAGCTGGCCCACCAGCCGAGGCGGTTGGGTGTGATCGTACTCGGCTGTGGCGGAACGACTCTGGGTGCGGCGCTGGCGTTGTGGGCCAGTGTCGAGGCCTTCGGCGGACATGCGACGTTCGTCACCGTCACAGTGGTGACCATGGTGGGCGGGACACTCGCCTCGGCCGCCCCGACACCGGGCGGCATCGGCGCCGTCGAGGCCGCGCTGATCGGCGGGCTGGCCGCCTTCGGCGTACCCGCGGCCGTCGGTGTGCCGTCGGTTTTGCTCTACCGGGTGCTCACCTGCTGGCTGCCGGTGTTCATCGGCTGGCCGGTGATGCGCTGGCTCGCCAAGAACCAAATGATCTAGCCATCGGCGCTACAGCCGCTGTGCAGACACGAACAGACTCCGCGGCGCGGAGTCCTCGAGGTCGGCGGCCGGCCGATGATACCCGGCCATCAGGTCTTCGGCCGACACCACCGACACCTGCCAGCCGTGTTCATCCAACCAGTCACCGACGTCGGCGCGGTCCTCGAAATACCACAGATCCCCGATGTCGGGAACCTCACGCGCAGCGCCGGTGCGGGCGATGGCGTCGCGCATCCGCTGCATCTGCGCGCGCTGGCGAGCCGCAACCTCGGGGTCGTTGAAATCCCGACCGGGCGCCTCCACCGCGATCCGGCTTCCCGGCGCACTGAGTGCATGAACCCGCTCGAACAAAAGGTCCTGCGCGGCCGACGTCAAAAACGGCAGCAATCCCTCGACCGACCAGGCGGCCGGTGCCGAGGCATCGAACCCGGCCCGCTGTAGGGCTTCCGGCCAGTCCTGGCGCAGGTCGACGGCGACGTCGACCAGCCTGGCCGTCGGCTCTGCGCCGCGCCGTTTCAGCGTCGATGACTTGAACTCCAGCACCTTGGGCTGGTCGAGTTCGTATACCGTGGTGCCGTGCGGCCACGGCAGCCGCCAGGCCCGCGAATCCAGCCCGGCCGCGAGGATCACCACCTGCCGTGCCCCCGCGGTGGCCGCGTCGATGAAGAAACCGTCGAAAAACGCTGTGCGCGAGGCCATGTAGTTGACCATCGACTGCATCCGCAGCGGCAGCTCGGGTTCGGCCTCGAGGACCTCGGCGGGCAGCTCGGAGGTAGCGAACCAGTTCCACACGCCTTCGCCGGCAGCATCGAGGAACACCCGCGCGAACGGGTCGTCGATCAGCGGGTCGACGCTCTCGGTTTCGGCGGCCCGGGCCGCCGCCACTCCCAGCGCCGTCGCCCCAACGCTTTCAGTGATCTCCCAGCTGTCATTTTCGTATCTCGGCATGTGATCCAGCGTACGCGAGGCGTCGGGCCACCAGCGCGTCGAACGAGCGGTCGGCTGAACGCCCAGCGCCGCGGTGCCCTGGTGCGCGCGTTGATCGAGAGCGCTCCACCGACCCGGCATCTGGCAGCTTCCGAACTCGTTATGCTGCAGCCACACTCGTCGGCGCATCCCGAGAACGCTACCGCTCTGCCGGGCTAATGATCCCCGCCTACCGTCAACTGGCACGGCTGGTCGCCAAGCGGCACCCGCGGGTGCCCGATCTGCGCACCCGAGCCAATCTCGGCTGGCCGCGAACCATATAAGAGACCGCGGTCAACGTGCTGCGCCAGGGCTTTACCATCGGTTACGATGCGTGTCGGCGCCCACGTCAGAGCCGAGCGCGTATTCGTTCGACGTGGCGCACCAAACGGTCGTAATGCGAACCGGCCCAATAGATTTTCCCGCAGCCGGTGCAGCGGCTGAATTTAGCGTAGTAGCGGCGGGTCAACGGCTCGAGCCGATCGGTCACCTCGTCTTTGCCGACTGGGACCAGCGGGCCGTTGCATAGCAGGCAGCGGGTCAACGGCGCCAGACGCTGGCGCAGATCCAGCCGCCGGATCACCTCGAACACCTGCTCCTCGGGATCCTCGGCGCGCACGAACAGCCCGTGGGTGATCGCGCGGCGCTTGAGTAGCCCGCGGTCGCGGGTGAGCAGAATACGGTGCTGACTCAGGCTGATATCGACCAGATTGGCGTCGTGGGCGTCACTGGACCACCACACGTCAAAGCCCAATAACCGAAGCTGCCACGCGAGTCGGCCGAGGTTGACGTCGACGACGAAGCGGGGATCGCGCAACGGCGCCGGGCGCAACCTAGCCACCGGGCCGACATCAAGCGCCTCGAACCTCGGATACCCGGCGATGCGGTCACCGAACGCCGGGCGCCAGGCAAAGTCCTGTGGGTCACCGTTCACCAAGATCACGTCGACCTCGGTGTGCGGAACGCCCATCGCCTCCACAACGTCCTTGACCGTCTGGTGGGGCCGAAACGGGCGACGCAAGGTGACGCCGCGCGATTCCGCCGGCAAGAAGTCGTTGAGCTCGGCGTAGACCCGAACCTCCACGTAGCCCCCCGGCGTGGTCATTGCTAGTCAGTCTAGGAGCCGCGCACCGTGCGCGGCATGGGTCCGGGTGATCATGGGCTGCGGATGACCGGTCGCCCGCACCGCCCGTCGCACCATCTCTGTGACTGCCTCCACGCGCTGGTCCGGCACCAGCGCGATCACGCAGCCACCGAAGCCGCCGCCGGTCATCCGGGCGCCCAGCGCGCCGGCGGCAACCGCGGTCTCGGCGATCAGATCGATGTGGCCCGTGGTGATTTCGAAGTCGTCACGCATGGACGCGTGCGACGCAGTCAAAATGCGGCCAGCCTCGGAAAAGTCTGAATCACCTATCGCAGCAACGAAATCCAGCACACGTTGGTTTTCAGTCAGTACGTGGCGGGCACGGCGGGCGTCGATGGGGTCACTGATCGCATCCAGCGCCGAAAGGTTGTCGACGTCGCGCAGCGACGACGCATGCAGCTCGGCGGCCGCGCGCTCGCAGGACGCCCGGCGTGTCGCGTATTCGCCACCGGCATGCCGGTGCCGGGCTCGGGAGTCGATCAGCAGCAGTACGACCCCACTCGCCCCGGGATCGAATGGTACCGGCGCGACAGTGAGGTCGGCGAAGTCGATCAGCAGCGCGGTCGACGGCTGCCCGAACAGCGCGGCCAACTGGTCGAGTAACCCCGTTGGAGCGCCGACGTAGTCGTTTTCGGCGCGCTGCGCGAGCCGTGCCTGCTCGATCCGCTCGATCTGCACACCGCCGGCCGTGGTGATAGCGCCCAGGGCCGCGCATTCCAGCGCCGCCGAGGACGACAGGCCCGATCCCATCTCGACGTTGCTGGCGATCGCCATCACGCCTCCGGGCACCGGGTATCCGGCGGTGCGCAGCGCCCAGATCACCCCGGCCACATAGGCTGCCCAGCCGGTCAGCCGGCCCGGGGTCGTGTCGAGCGGAATCCGTACCGATGCGTCCATCCGGTCGCTGTGAACCGTGACCGTGTCGGCGTCGGCGGGCGTGAACGTCACGACGGTGCATTGCGGTAGCGCGATCGGTAGCGCCAGGCCGAGGTTGTAATCGGTGTGCTCACCGATCAAATTGAGCCGACCAGGTGCGCAGTATCGCACCGTCATCGGAGTTCTCGAAGTCGCTCGGCCACATCTTCCGGGATCACGTCGCTGATGAACGCATCCATAGCCGACTCGGAGGCCGCCAGATACTTCAGTGCCGCGGCGCTGCGGCGGATCGACATCAGCTCGACGTGAAAGTAGCCGTCCCGCTGACCGTGGATGTCGGCGAATTGGTGCAGGGCCGACATGTAGGGCAGCGGGCTCGAGTACATCTGGTCGAAGCGCCGCAGCATGTCGAGGTAGATTTCGGCGAACCCGTCCAGTTCGGCGTTGTCGAGATCAAGAAGGTTGCGCACGAACCGGTTCGGGTAAATGTGGACTTCCACCGGCCAACGTGCGGCGAACGGCACAAACGCCGTGAACAGATCGTTTCGCGCGATGATGCGACTCCCATCGGCCACCTCACGAGCCAGCAGATCGGCAAAGAGGTTGATGCCGTGGCGTTTCCGATACTCACGAGCCTGTTCCAACATGGTGGCGGTCCGCGGTGTCAGGTACGGATAGCCGTATATCTGGCCGTGTGGATGTGACAGCGTGACCCCGATCTCCTCGCCGCGGTTCTCGAAGCAGAACACCTGCTTGATCCCTGGGCGGGCCATCAGCTCGGCGGTGCGGTGCCGCCACGCGTCGACGACAAGCCGGGCGTGCGGGGCCGTTAGTCCGGCAAACGACCCGGTGTGGTCGCTGGAAAAGCAGATCACCTCGCAGCGACCACGACCGGGCACAGAAACCAAGCCGTCGGGCATGGACGGTGCAATCCCGCCGGCACCGGATAAGCTCGGGAACCGATTCTCGAAGACGACGACGTCGTAATCGGACGCGGGCACCTCGCTGGTCAGCCCGTTCGGGCCCGGGCACAGTGGGCACTGGCCGGGTGGCGGTTTGTAGGTGCGGTCCTGGCGCCGGGGCGCGATGATCACCCACTGCCCGGTTGTTCGGTCGAGCCGCAGCTGCGATGAGTCCGCTTCGGCCGCCCGCAGCGGCCGGCGGTCTGCGACCGGCACCGGCACGTGACCGGGCAACGCGAAGAACAGCACGTCACGGCCATCGGCCAGCTTCGCTTGTGTCGGCACCGTCACGGTCTGACACCTTAACGCTGCCGGCCGCTACCAGACCCGTATCCAGTCGACAAGCATCTCCGCAGGATAAGTCCCCCCTCGCGGATCACCGCCCCCCGAACCGGCAACCGCCAGATTGAAGACCGGAAACAACGTGTAGCCGGGCTTGTTGAACGGCCAATCCGGGATGGAATCCGCTGCAACGGTGAAGTAGGGGGCCGCACCGTCGACATAGTCTTCCCAGAACCGCATCCCGGACTCATCCCATTGGCAGCGCCAAGTGTGCCACGCGCTGTCGAGTGTCAGGTTGTGCGTCGCCCATTGCGCGCCGTTGGCTTTGGTGTGAACGGTGGTAGCCGACGGCCAGTTGCCGTTGCCGTACCACTCGAGGATGTCGACTTCGCCGTTGTCGTCGTTGCCCAACCACCAGGCGGGCCAGCACCCGGCGGTGAGGCAGTTCAGTTGGATCCGAGCCTCCCAGGTGTGGCCGATGCCGCCGTGCCACGGGCTTTGTACTTTGCCGCTGAAGTAGGTGTTGCCGTCTTTTGCCGCCCGCAGGACCAGGTTGGACTTGCCGTCGAGGAACACGTTTTGCCGGCTGTCACGGTACTGCCCGACGTTCTCGGGCCGTTCCCAATACGTCGGATCCTTCATCGACTCCCGGGCCCGCGCCACCGTCCACTTTGCCGGATCAGGGGCCGAGCCGGCCGGTCCGTCGAACTCGTCGTGGAACAGATAGGAGCCGGTGGCGGAATTCCCCGGCGCGGCCGGCGATGGCATCCGGTCGGCCCGGACCCGCGGCAGCGGGACCGCGGCGAAAAGCGCGCCGATGCCGGTCATCAGCATCATCGCACGTCGATCCATCTCGGCCATATGTCGCCATGAAACCACGTGACCGAGGATGCGCGCATCCCAGGATCCGACCATGTGCACTGCGCACGTGACCGCAAGATGCTTGGATCAGGCTCGATGGGTGTCTGCTTTGCCGGCCAGTTATCACGTCGTGGCACGGTTCGCGCTGCCCGGATACCGCCGCCGGCCGTGCTGGATCCGCTGGTCATTGGTGTGCTGGCGGCCGCGATAAGCCTGGGCGGCGCCGGCCGCCCGTCCTTCTGGTACGACGAGGCAGCGACCATTTCGGCCTCATACAGTCGAAGTCTGGGTCAGTTGTGGCCAATGTTGCGCAACGTCGACGCCGTGCACGGGCTGTACTACCTGCTGATGCACGGCTGGTTCGACATTTTCCCGCCTACCGAGTTCTGGTCCCGCGCGCCCAGTGGTCTGGCCATCGGCGGCGCCGCAGCCGCAGTCGTGGTGCTGGGCAAGCAGTTCTCGTCTCGCACCGTCGCGCTGGTCGCCGGGGCGATCTGCGGGTTGTTGCCCCGCGCGACGTGGGCGGGCGTCGAAGCTCGCCCGTACGCCATGTCGATGATGGCCGCCGTGTGGCTCACGGTACTGCTGGTTTACGCTGCGCGACATAACAACGCTTGGGTCTGGCTGTCTTACGGCGTCGTCTTGGCAACGTCTATTCTGCTCGACGTCTATCTGGTGTTGTTGTTGTTGGCACACTCCGTCTTTGTCTGGGTCTTTTATTGCAAGCGAAGGATTTTAGTGCGCTTCGCCACGACGTCGGTTCTCGCGGGATGCGCGGTGGCACCGTTTGTGGTGGTGGTCATCAGCCAAGCGCACCAGATCGGCTGGATCGCGCCGATTGGGCGCCGGACGATCGAAGACGTCTTCATGCAACAGTATTTCGAAAGAGACCCCTCTTTCGCGATCGTGTGCGCTCTGGTGATCGTGACTGCTATCATTGTGCGGCGCTTTACATCTGCCCGATTGGTAAATGCAGATCGGCAGCTGCTGAGCTTAGCGATCGGATGGCTGGTGATACCGACCACGCTGATCGTCGTCTGGTCGGCGTGGGTACACCCGATCTACACCCCGCGCTACTTGAGCTTCACCGCGCCCGCGGTGGCACTGATCCTAGGCATCTGCATCGAGGCCCTAGCCCTGTCGCCGCGGGCAGCGACTGCTGTCGTCGTCCTGTTTGCTGTCGCCGCGGCACCGAACTACATTCGGGCACAACGTAATCCATATGCAAAATACGGAATGGACTACAGCCAGGTGGCCGATCTAATCGCCGCCAAAGCAGCGAAGGGTGACTGCTTACTGGTCAACGACACGGTGACGTTCATGCCCGCCCCGATGCGACCACTGATGGCGGCGCGCCCGGATGCCTACCGGAAACTCGTCGACCTCACCCTGTGGCAACAAGCGACGGACCGCAACGATGTCTTCGACACCAACCTGATACCGGAGGTTGTCGCCGAGCCGTTGAGCCGCTGCCGCGTGGTGTGGATCATCACCGAGGCCGACAAGTCGCGGCCTGCTCACGAGCAGGCTGCGCGGTTAGCGCCCGGCCCGCGCTTCGGAGCCACTCCCAGCTTCGCGGTTCCCCACGACCTGGGCTTCCGGCTTGTCGAGCGCTGGCAGTTCAACCTGGTCCAGGTTATCAAGGCTCAGCGCCCGTAGCGCTACCAGACGCGGATGTAGTCGATGAGCATCGTGCACGGGAACGTACCCAGCGCTGGGTCACCGCCGCCAACTCCACCGACAGCCAGTGTGAACATCGGAGACATCCAATAGCCGGGATCGTTGAACGGCCAACGCATGTCGTCAGGAGCGCCGCCGTAGACGTGGATCGGCTTTGGCGGAACGCTGAAGTATTGCGCCCCGTCACGCGAGAAAGCAAAACCCCGCTCATCCCAACGCATTTGCCAGGTGTGCCAACCGCCGTCCACCAACCCCGGAATCGATTTTCCTTCCCAGGTTTTCCCATTGGATGCCGCGTGAACGGTGGTTCCCGGCGGCCACTCGCCGTTGCCGTACCACTCGAAAATGTCGACCTCGCCGTCCGGCAGCGGATCCTCGTTGACAGCCCAGTAGGAAGGCCACATGCCGGGGAACAGACAGTCCAGCTTAATGCGCGCTTCCCAGGTGGTGCCGATAAGGCCCCGCCAGTTGCCGCGCACTTTACCGCTGAAGTACTGGCCGTTTTCCTGGCTGGCGAGCAGGACCAGGTTGGAGTTGCCGTCCAGGAACACATTCTCGGCGCGGTAGATCCCCTCTACCGGCGGGAACACGTCGTCTTGCCAGGTCTGCACCGTCCACTTGGCCGGATCTGGCGGTGCGCCTGCCGGGCCGTCGAACTCGTCCTGGAAAATGTAGGGTCCAGCGGCTGAGGCCGGCGCGGCCGGCGGCCCCGGGTACGCCCATGCCTCGGGGGCACAGACAGCGGCCGCCAGCGCGCCGATCCCGGTCATCAACAACATGCTGCGACGATCCATCTCAGACACCACCTCATCGATGAAACCGGAGCGTCAGACCGGGCGCAAATCCGCTTGCTGCGGCCGGCCCGCGTGCGCGGCGAACGTCACCGCCGGCAGACGACTGTTGGACAGGCGGGATGCGCACTACCTTTTCGGAGTCGTTGCAGGCATAGCCGGGCCCCGGAAAAGCCCGAAGAAGGCATGAGCGTCCGCTGCCAGGGCACGCCGGCCCCAGGCGTTGTCTCAACAAGGTCCGACCCGGGTACACGTGATGGACCAGTCATGGTTACGGTGACAGTGGAGGCTGTCATGCCGATGCCAGATAGCGAAGTCATCAAGAAGGTGGTGGGCTTGGCCTGCCGAGCCCCGTCCCTGCACAATAGCCAGCCGTGGCAGTGGCGGTTCGGCGGCGGTGAGCTGCGGCTGTTCGTTGATCCTAACCGGTCAATGCTCGGTGACCCGGCGGGGCGTGAACTTCTCATCAGTTGCGGCGCGGCGCTCGATCACCTTCGAGTCGCGATGGCTGCGGCCGGCTGGCAGACCGTTGTCGACCGGTTCCCCGATCCGAACGATCCTAACCATCTGGCGTCCATCGGTTTCACCCCGATCGATCATGTGACCGAGGAGTTTCGCCGCCGAGCTGACGCGATCTTGCTCCGCCGAACCGATAGGCTGCCGTTTGCCGCTCCAACAGATTGGGAATCGTTGGAACCCACACTGCGCAACGTGGTCGGCGTGATCGGCGCCGGTGCCGTGCACCTGGACGTCATCTCCGACGATGCGCGTCCCCAACTGGTGGAGGCATCGCGACTCGCGGAGTCACTGCGACTCTACGATTCATCGTATCATGACGAAATTGACTGGTGGACTGGGTCATTCGAGGCAACAGAAGGAATCCCGTATAGTTCCTTACCATCAGAGGCCGAGAGCAGTCGCGTCGATGTCGAGCGAACTTTTCCACGTCCACATCACAGTGAAAGACGTCTGGAAATTTCGAAGGACCATGCTGCGATTCTGGCGTTGTCCACCGACGATGACAGTCGCACGGCTGCGCTAGCGACCGGTGAAGCGCTTTCTGCGGTCTTGCTGGAATGCACGATGGCCGGTTTGGCCACCTGCCCGGTGACCCATGTAACCGAGGTCCGCGCCAGCCGTCAGCTTCTTGCAACGCTCCTCGAGCGTGACGCCGTGCCCCAAGTGTTGGTGCGGGTGGGTGTGATACCCACCCAAGAAGAAGTCCCCCCGCCGACACCACGGCGACCTCTCGATGAGGTGTTGTATATCGACAATTGAAGGAGTGCAAAGCCACCCGGTCAACGACAGAGTTCGATTCCGCGGCGTCGATGCCGACCAACAGGTCTGTCCGCGCACGATCATCCTTGCAGCACGACATGTTTCACGTCACGACACAATCGTTGGCGTTGAGACGGTTTCACGGAAAGGTTCGACGAAACGGTGTCAACCAAATCAGCGTCAAGACAGTTGCGTTTGTGGGCGTTCGGTGATGCGCACGTCGGGACCGACAAGCGCTTCGGCAGGCGTAGCCTGGCCGATGCTATTTCGCAGTCAGAATTTGGCGGATCGGAGGGTGGACCTGAGCACACCCGGTATTCGGGTGTTGACGCGAACGCACGCCGGTACCCGGTCGAGGGAAGGTGGGAACGGTATTCATTCCAGATCGGGAATCTTCTTTTTTTGATGATGAGCGATCGCAACGAGCCGACACAGAAAATCGGCCGAGGCACGCTTGGCGGTAACCCTGGTGGAGTAGTGAGCGACGAAACCTTCCAATGGTGGAAGACGATGGTCCTCGACAACCCCGAGGCGATCATCATCTCGGTTCACCATTATGTCCTGAAAGACACCACAGTTGCATCCGGCGAGTGGGAAGGCTTGCGCAGAAGCGCAAACGGCCAGTGGCGCACGCGATATCACCATTACTTTCAGCAAGGTACGCCGCAAGGTGCATCATATCTGTATTGGGTGGACAGCAAACCAGATTCGCATGCATTCGAAGATTTCCTGACCGAGCATCCACGTCGGGTGCAGATGTGGATCGCAGGTCACACTCACACTAATCCCGACGATAATTACGGCGGAAAGACCCATATCGAGCGGCGTTGGGGGACTTGGTTCATCAACGCAGCATCGCTGAGCCGCTACCATATGTCGCGCACAACGCTACCGATGAGCCGATTACTGACGTTCACCCCTGATAGCCGGCGTGTCCGTGTGCAGTGCTATCTGCACACCAGTCAATACGCACCCCAAGGCTGGTATCCGAAAGCGGAAAAGACGATAACTCTCGACATGCCGTTTCGCTGGTAGCCAACGCAGACCGGCCGGCCAGTCATCAGGTCGCCGCGTCGTTGAACACAGTCGCGATGGTTGACACGGGGTCGAGCGTGGCGGCTAGCCTTGTCGTGATCGAAATTTGCTCGATGAACCGTGAGCTAGCGAGAACTGGTGACTGCAATGAACGAACCCGAAAAGGTTGACACGATTACGTTGGGTGCGGGAGGCGGCGCTTATCCGGCTGCCTTCGCGCTGGCCCGGGCGGGTCAGCAGGTGGTGATGGTCGACCCGAAAGGCGTGCTGAGCGGTAATTGCCTAGCCGAGGGGTGCGTGCCGTCCAAGGCCGTCTACGAGGTCGCCGAGCTGCGCCGGCGGATCATGGCCGCGTCGATGAACCGGGCGCTCGGCACATTTGATGCGCCCCCCGACTATGCGCAGGTGGTCGCCTGGAAGGATCGGGTGCAAGAAAACCGCTATCGTCAGCATGACGAGGAACTGCAGGCGGTGAGTGCCAACCTGCGCCTGGTTCACGGCGCCGGGCGGCTGATCGATTCCCACACCATCGAGGTGAACACCGCGGGGTCAGCAAAGCGGTTTCGGGCCGCTCAGATCATCATCGCCAGCGGGGCCGATGTGTTCGTGCCGCCTATACCCGGTGCCGAGCTGTGTGTCACCAGCCGCGATCTGTTCGCCTTCGAGCCGACGGTCACCACTTTGCCTGCCCGCCTCGCGGTGATCGGAGGCGGCTACGTCGGCCTGGAGGTGGCCTGCATGCTGGGTGCTTTGGGTAGCCAGGTCACGGTGATCGAAGCCCTACCCGGGTTACTGGCCGGAATGGACCCGGATTTCGTCACGCTGCTCACCGCGGGAATCGACCCCACGATCAGCATCCGTGTGTCCTCATCGGTCACCGCCATCACACAGCACGACACTGGCGGTTTTACGGTGCACTACCACGACGGTAACGGCGACCGTTCGGTCGATGCCGACCTGGTGCTGATGGCGGTGGGTCGGCGACCGGTCATCCCCGAGGGGGCCGCAGAGCTGGGTCTTCCGATGGCCGGCCATGGTTTGGCGGTCGAGGCATCGATGCAAGTACCCGGCCACCCCCACCTGTATGCGCCCGGCGACGTGAACGGCCGATCCATGCTCTTCCACTCGGCGGTACGCCAGTCCTTGGTGGCCGCCCACAACATTCTGGCGGGCAATCAGGTGGTCGACCGGATGGATTTCGCTTCCGTGCCCGCTACCATTTTCACCGCCCCCCAAGGCGCCTACGTGGGGCTGACTCGCGCTCAAGCCGCCGAGCAGGCACGACAGGTGGTAGAGGCCGGTTATCCGATGGCCGATGACTCGCGGGCCCAGATCCTCGGAGAGACCTACGGGGAGATCCGGCTGTTTTGCGACGCCCAGAGCTTGCGGCTGGTCGGTGGCTGGGTGGTTGGCGTCGACGCTGCGCAGCTCATCGGTCAGATCGGCGAGGCGCTGGCAGCGGGACTGACCGCCCATGACCTGGCCCGATTTGCCGACCAACACCCCACCGCAGCAGAAGGTATCGGAAAAGCTGCCCGAACCCTGGTCGGCTAACCGATGTTGCAAACGCCGTCGTGAGTTACTCGCCGGGGAAGTGGTCCATGAGCAAGTGGGTGGCGGGCACTCCGAAGGCCGGGGGCTTGCCGCCGGTGCGAAAGTACATCTCTTTGAAGGCGAGCTTCATCGCGTAGGGCGCATGGCCCATCTTGAAGACGCTGGTCGTCCCGCCGTACCAGGTGTCGGAGTGGATGTAAAACCCCTGGTGCCCGCCGATGTCACCGAAACAGAGGATTTCGGGTTGGTATTCAGGGCCGGCGGCGTCGTGGCCGAGCGCCCCGACGGCGATCGCGATCTGGCGCGCAGCGATCTCGGCCTGCTGGTGACCGAGGCTGCCGAGCTTGGGGACGGTGAGGGCTGCGGCGTCACCGACTGCCAAGATCTCCGGATGAGTGGGGTTGTGCATCCGGCGATCGGTCAGCACGAAACCGCGTTCGTCGGTGATCGGCAGCTCCACCAGGAACTGGTGGGGCACCCAGTCGGGAATGATGATCTTGATCTCGGCCTCGAGGCTGGCTCGGGATTCGAACTCGATCCCATCGGCGTGCAGGCGCCGCACATCTTGGGTGTTGTTGAGGTAACCGAACCCCTTCTGCGCCGCCATCTCGAGGAATGGTGTGACGATAGCCTCGCCGGCGTCCTCGGCGATCATCTCCGCCGGGGTGAACAGCGTGATTTTGTGTGCGTCACCCAGATGGTGGGTGCTCAGCCAGTGCGCCATGGCCAGGCCCAGCTCCAGCGGCGGGCCCTCGCAGGCGGCTAATCCCACCGGCAGCCAGTCGGGCTTATCCTGCAAGCCTTGATGGAACCGGGCTGAGCCGATCACGATCGGACCACCCCGATACGCCGCCAGCCGCCGGCGCAACTTGTTGCCGTAGAACCCGCTGGACACCGTATCGCCGTGCTCACCGAACCCGGCGATCTGGTCGTAGGCCAGACGATTGCCCAGCGCGATCACCAGGTAGTCATACGACAGGCTCTCCGGTGCGGAGCCGGGACGGTCGCTGGGCACGATCTGCACCCGGCGCGTATCCGGGTCAAGCGCCACGACCTCCGCGTTCAAAAACGTGTTGCCGTCCTTGGCGTGAATAGCCGGAGTGTCAAGCAGCATCGTCTCCAACGGGTCGTGCCCGGCGAGGACCTCCATCTGGATATTGGGCACGAACGTCAGATACGGGTTGCGGTCGACGACCACAAGATCCACCTTGTCGCCGGCGTGCTTCCGGATGAACCGGGCAGTTGTCAGGCCGGCAAAGCTGCTGCCCAGCACCACCACCTTCGGCTTGGCCATGCTCATCATGCATCCTCTCTCTCGGTGTTGTCGCGGGATCACCGTCTAGAAAATCCCAGACCGTTCTAGAAACTCGAGACATTCCAGCCCTGCACGATCCTGGTACCCACCTCCACCCCTCCCCTGACCACATCAGCATCAAACATCTGGTCTCGGGTCAGCCCCAGGCTTGCCACAGATACCTCGCAGACACTGATATGCACACCCGCCTGGCGCAACGCTTTCAACTGCTGCTCGAACTGCGGGGAATTCTTTTGATTCGACCGCACGAACTCCACGCCGGGACCCAACAGCAACAACTCCACCGGCATCCCGCCGGTCTTGCACACCATCACCGTCATCTGCAGCACCGCATTAACCCGGACAAAGGCCTCCTGCGGGCATCATGTCTCATCGTCACAGAGCCATAAGGGACTGGATCGCGGTGTAACCGGCAACGGCGACGAGCAGCCAGACGAACCATCCGGTGAGTCGATCCGCCGACACCCGTGCAGCGGTCAGGCCGCCGATGAGCACACCAACCATTCCGGCCACCGTGAACGGGATGGCTACCCGCCAGTCGATCTCTTCGCTCGATAGGCGAAATAGCAGACCCTCAGCCGAGCTGACGGCGATCACCAGCAGCGAAGTGCCTATGGCGACGGGCATCTCGTAGCCCAGCGCCAAGACCAGCGCCGGCACGATCACAAAACCGCCGCCCACCCCGAAGAATCCGGTGAGGAAACCCACGATGCTGCCGGCGGTGACCACTTTCCCCGCGACGGCCAAAGCCGAGGACTTATGCCCCTCAGCGTTATCGGGCGCCTTCGGTGCCAGGCCTTCGGAGCCGGTTGCCAGGTCATCTAGCGCACCGGCCGGAATAGCAGCCAGCTGTTTTGCGCAGCAAGGCGTCTCCGTACGCCGGGTGTGCATGCGCCACGCGGCTATCAGGATCACGCCCGAAAACGCCAGCAGTAGCACGTTGTTGGGAATCGCCCTGCTCGCCAGGGAGCCGAGCAACGAACCGACTATGCCGATCAGCCCGAAGGTGAGCCCCGCGACGAGCCGCACCTGGCCCGTGCGCAAATACCCCATCATCCCCACCAGCGACGTGGCTCCCACCGCCACCAGCGAAGTCGTCGTCGCCGCATGGGCGCATTCGCCCACCCCATAGACCAGGGCCGGCACCGCCAAAATCGAGCCCCCGCCGCCAAGGCTGCCCAGTGCGAGTCCAATCACCAAACCCAACGGCAGCGAGGCGACGATGCCGCCCACGCCGACCGTCGCCAGGGATCCGCTGTGCACTATGCCCGCGGATTCTCGTTCAGGACACCGCAAGCATCGCCGGTCGGCTCACCCTCACCGATCACGGTTCTGAGCACGTTCGGCGACGGTGGGGATCCCCAGCCGATGCAACAGCACACTGGTGGGGCACCACCCCACCGCTGCATCGAGAAGCAGGTTTGCACCGACAAAAGCGGTAAGAATGCGCCAGCGACGAGAAACTACCCGTCCCAGTGTCAAGGTTGTGAGCACCATGACACCCGCCATCAGGTTCACCAACCGTTCAATCGTCCAGCCCTGTGGCTTGGGCATCCCGAATGCCCCTCGGGGTATCGGCGCCCGCTGTTGCTGATCGTGCATCGGCATCCTCCTTCGATTGTCGACCCACCGCATCTTCTGCGGCTGACTGGAACACCCGCCTCGACCGGTAGTACACCGTGACGTAGCCGAGAAGCCCGGCCGGAATGAGAGCCGTGATCAGCACTTCAGCCAGCGTCAGCGGCGTCGAAGTGCGATTATGGGTCACCAATGCAGCCAGCAGACACGTCGCTGTCGCACCACACCCAACGATGACCTGCAGTCGTGGCTCCTCTTGTGTCATCCGGACACCTTTTCGCTCGCGTTCCCGTAGACGATACGAGCCGTTGCAATCATCGAGATAAAGACAGCTATCGCGAACACCCAAGCGCTGGCAGCCATCTGCACGCCGCCACTGAGGATGTGCCCACTGGTGCAGCCGTCAGCCATCCGGGCGCCGAACATCAGCAGGAAAAAACCACCAAAGCTGCCCACCGCTCGCCTGAACCGACTCTGCCCGAACCTGTTACGCCACGACGGCGGGATGACCGGTCTGAAATTCTGAAAATGCCGACTGACAAACAAGGCCGCAATCAATGCGCCAAGGAAAGTTCCGATATCCGAAAAAGGCTCCCAGCCGATCTCCTGGAACACCAATTTACTGTATGAGAAATCAGGAAGAAACAGGTGCCCGACGAGCCACGAATATGTCGTTGATTCCCCGAAGATTTGATGTAGGAAAATTGCCAGCGTTATCACCAAGCCTACGAAAACATTGGTTCCTAACTTTACGGGCGAGTAGAAATTGCTTGTGGGCACGTCGGCTACCATGTTCTGCAGCCAGCTGGAAGTCGGCCTACCCAATCCACCTTCTGCCAGGTATGCCGCTGTATCCACAGTACATTCCCGATCCTGCTGATTAGTTGTTCCTCGCCACATTTGAGTCAGGCAATTAGTGCCACCGTGATAACGCGGCAGCAACGCCGCGCCCACAAGAAGGACAAGTGCGTAGACAATCGCGATAAGTAAAGTGAATATCGGCCGCATCTCGTCTATCGATCCCGAAGCGATAAGATCGCCATAATTGGCCGTATGGACTAACCAATGGCCCAGTCTCGTTTGATATACAAGGGTCCACGCTGCGGCACCGAGGAGGCCACCAGGAAAGGCGTAGAGCGCATCCTGCCGTCCTTCGCCAAGGGCCATCAATTCAGAACCTGGAACATATCCAGAAATAGCCATTCCGGCACCGAACAGAAGGCCACCAATCACCACGCCGACGATATATAATGGCTTCGGTGAAAAATGCATGAAAAACCCAAGAGCATGCAAGCCATATATGCTGACCGCGCCTACAGCGCACACAATAGCGATGCAACCCACTACCAGTCTATCCCTCCAACGAGCCAGCCGGATCAGGGTTTCGGGGTTTCCGATACCCCACAGCTCACCGATGCCGCCGAAAAGCATCCCGACGACCAGACCAACCCATAACGGGGCGGTGACAGTGATCATCGGTTCGTCGGCCCTCACAACGATCGGTCAGCCACCATCGGAGCTCGTGCTCACGATGCACAGCAGATTCGGCCGGCTTCGCAAGAGACCTTCCCGGCCCACGCGCGCAACCGAATCACTGCCTCGAACAATACCCCCGCAGGTATTAGCATGGAAACGGTCGATCTCGAGGTTTGAGGTTCACCGACGTCGGGAAGACCTGACGAAGGAGGTTTCGTGACCGCAGAAGCGCCACCTGCAACCACGTTGGACGTACGCCGCCCGTTCCCGGCCCGCCTGGGCCCCAAGGGCGCGTTGATCTACAAGCTGATCACCACCACCGACCACAAGACGATCGGCATCATGTACGTGGTCACCTGCATGAGCCTGTTTTTTCTGGGCGGTCTCATGGCGCTGCTGATGCGCACCGAGCTGGCCGCACCCGGTTTGCAGTTTTTGTCCAACGAGCAGTACAACCAGCTGTTCACCATGCACGGCACCATCATGCTGCTGCTGTATGCCACCCCGATCGTGTTCGGGTTCGCCAACCTGGTGCTGCCACTGCAGATCGGCGCCCCCGACGTGGCGTTTCCGCGGCTGAACGCCTTTTCGTTCTGGTTATTTTTGTTCGGTGCGCTGATCACCCTCGCGGGTTTCATCACCCCGGGCGGGGCGGCCGACTTCGGCTGGACCGCCTACACCCCGCTCAGCAACGCCGTGCACAGCGCCGGCCCCGGTGGCGATTTGTGGATCGTGGGTCTGATTCTGGCCGGTCTGGGCACTATCCTGGGCGCGGTCAACATGATCACCACCGTGGTTTGCTTGCGCGCGCCCGGGATGACGATGTTTCGGATGCCGATCTTCACCTGGGACATCCTGGTGACCTCGATCATCGTGTTGATCGCCTTTCCAGTCCTGACCGCGGCGCTGTTCGGTTTGGCCGTCGATCGGCACCTGGGTGGCCACGTCTATGACCCGGCCAACGGTGGACCGATCCTGTGGCAGCATCTGTTTTGGTTTTTCGGCCATCCCGAGGTCTACATCGTCGCGTTACCGTTCTTCGGGGTCGTCACCGAGATTTTGCCGGTGTTTAGCCGCAAACCGGTCTTCGGCTATACCACCCTGGTCTATGCCACCCTGGGTATCGCGGGGCTGTCGATCACGGTGTGGGCCCACCACATGTTCGCCACCGGCGCGGTACTGCTGTCGTTCTTTAGCCTCACCTCCTACCTGATCGCGGTGCCCACCGGGATGAAGTTCTTCAACTGGGCCGGCACCATGTGGAAGGGTCAGCTGACCTTCGAGACGCCGATGCTGTTCTCGGTCGGCTTTCTGGTCACCTTCTTGCTGGGTGGTCTGACCGGGGTGTTGTTGGCCAGCCCGCCGCTGGATTTCCACGTCACCGACAGCTATTTCGTCGTCGCGCACTTTCACTACACGCTGTTCGGCACCATCGTGTTCTCCACCTTCGCCGGTATCTATTTCTGGTTTCCGAAGATGACCGGCCGGCTGCTGGACGAGCGGCTGGGCAAGCTGCATTTCTGGCTGACTTTCATCGGGTTCAATACCACCTTTTTGGTGCAGCACTGGCTCGGCGACATGGGCATGCCGCGTCGCTACGCCGACTACCTACCCACCGATGGATTTCAACCACTCAACGTCGTCTCCACGACCGGCGCCTTCATCCTGGGGGCCTCGATGCTGCCGTTTGTATGGAACGTGTTCACAAGCTGGCGCTACGGCGAACCAGTGACCGTCGACGATCCCTGGGGATACGGCAACTCGCTGGAATGGGCCACCAGCTGCCCCCCACCGCGGCACAACTTCTACGACCTGCCTCGCATCCGCTCCGAGCGCCCGGCATTTGAGCTGCACTACCCGCACATGGTGCCCCGCTTGCGCGCCGAGGCGCATGTCGGTCGCCGCCAGGGACGTTCCGACGCTGCCGAAAGATCTCCTGAAATAAGCGCGAAACGCTGAATTGTTATACCTTCTGGAGTTTCATAAGAGTTTTCCTAAGATCGGAAAGGATACTGTGCCATGACCACTACCGCCGAGGGACCGGCGCCAGTTACAGCCATGCCGCGTATCGGGGATCCAGCGCCGGAATTCACCGCGGTCACCACCCAGGGTGAGATTCATTTTCCCACTGACTATAAAGGTAAGTGGGTGATCTTTTTCTCCCACCCGGCCGATTTCACGCCGGTCTGCACCACAGAATTCGTGACCTTTGCCTCGATGCAGCAGCAATTAGCCGCTTATAACACGGAACTATTGGGGCTCTCGGTCGATGGGATTGCCAGCCACCTTGCCTGGCTGCAGACCATCAAAGACAAGATCACTTTTCGTGATCACAAGAATGTCGATGTCACTTTTCCGCTGATCGACGACGCCTCGAAGCAGATCGCGCAGAAATATGGGATGATCATGCCGGGCGAGGACTCCACCAAAGCGGTACGTGCCGTGTTTTTCATCGACCCGAAAGGCATCATCCGCGCGATCATCTATTACCCGCTGATTCTCGGGCGCAACTCCGAGGAGTTGCTGCGTGTCATCAAGGCACTGCAGACCACCGATCATTTCGGCGTCGCCACTCCAGCAGATTGGCAACCCGGCGATCCCGTCATCGTACCCATTCCTGAAAACGTGAGCAGCATGCAAGAGCGAAAAGACGTACACACCAAGGGCACTACGTGTCAAGACTGGTTCTTTTGCACCAAGGAACTCCCCGCCGACGAGGTTGAATCCGCCATCCGGGCCAAGTAACCGACAACGACTCGGCTGCAAGGATGACCACGGCGTGCTGACAACCAAGTAATTCAAGACGTCATGGCCTTCACCGCAGTGGCAGGTCCAGGATTCGAACCTGGGTAGGCATACGCCGACGGATTTACAGTCCGCTCCCATTGGCCGCTCGGGCAACCTGCCGTGTGTGTTACGTCTAGCAGGGTACAACGAGCGAGCAGGCAGGGCACACGCGGCAAAACCGAGGGAAGGGACGGGCCATGGCGGAATCGTCGTTCGACATCGTCAGCAAGGTTGACCGGCAGGAAGTCGACAATGCGCTCAATCAGGCCGCCAAGGAGCTGGCCACCCGATTCGATTTCCGCGGCACCGACACCAAGATCGCCTGGAAGGGTGCGGACGCCATCGAGCTGACCAGCTCGACCGAGGAGCGGGTCAAGGCCGCCGTCGAGGTCTTCAAGGAGAAGTTGATCCGTCGCGACATCTCGCTGAAGGCGTTCGACGCCGGCGAGCCGCAGCCCTCCGGCAAGAGCTACAAGGTAACCGGCACCATCAAACAGGGCATCTCCGGCGAGAACGCCAAGAAGATCACCAAACTCATCCGCGACGAAGGCCCCAAGAACGTCAAGGCCCAGATCCAGGGCGACGAGGTGCGCGTCTCGGGCAAAAAACGCGACGACCTGCAGGCGGTTATCGCGATGCTGAAAAACGCCGACCTCGACGTCGCGTTGCAGTTCGTCAACTACCGCTAGGCCTGGCCCAATCAACCGGTGGGTGCCTAAGCTGGCGAGGTAGGTCATCGCCGGCACGAAGCGGGGTTTGTTGATGAACGTCACACCAGTGGACGCGGGATACTTCGACGTCGTGATCATCGGGGCCGGCATCTCCGGGCTGGGCGCGGCCTACCGCATCCGCGAGCGCAACCCCGGGACCAACTACGTGATCTTGGAGCGCCGCGAGCAGATCGGCGGCACGTGGGACCTGTTCCGCTACCCCGGAGTGCGCTCGGACAGCAGTATCTTCACGTTGTGCTTCCCCTACGAGCCGTGGACCCGCAAGGAAGGGGTGGCCGACGGTGTCCACATCCGCGAGTACCTGACCGAGACTGCACACAAGTACGGCATCGACAAGCACATCCGGTTCAACAGCTACGTTCGCGCGGCGGACTGGGACTCGTCGACCGACACCTGGACGATCACCGCCGAGCAGAACGGCGCGACAACGACGTACCGCAGTCGGTTCGTCTTCTTCGGATCTGGCTACTACAACTACGACGAGGGCTATACCCCGGAGTTCCCTGGCATCGAGCGGTTCGAAGGCACTGTCGTGCATCCGCAGCACTGGCCGGAAGACCTCGACTACACCGGCAAGAAGATGGTGGTGATCGGCAGCGGCGCCACCGCGGTATCACTCATCCCGTCCCTGGCCGAGCGCGCCGCAAAGGTCACCATGCTGCAGCGCTCACCGACGTATATGTTCTCGGCGTCGCGGTACAGTCCGTTGGCCGATCTACTGCGCACGGTGTTGCCCCGCAGGGTGGCCCACCTGGTGATTCGACTGCGTAACGCGCTGTTCGAAGGGGCGATCTGGTTTTTGGCGCGCAAGACCCCGGGCTTCATGAAGTGGTGGATCCGCCGCGTCGCGATCCATCACCTGCCCAAGGGTTACGCGGTCGACACCCACTTCAAACCGCGCTACAACCCGTGGGACCAGCGGCTGTGCCTGATCCCCGATGCCGACCTGTACGTCGCGATCCGCGAAGGCCGCGCCGAGGTGGTCACCGACCATATCGACCACTTCGACGCAGACGGCATCGTGCTGAAGTCCGGCGGGCACCTCGACGCCGACATCGTCGTGAGCGCCACCGGCCTGCAGCTACAAGCGCTCGGCGGGGTCCGCGTCAGCTTGGACGGCACCGAGATCAAGCCGCAGGATCGCTTCGTCTACAAGGCCCACATGCTCGAGGACGTGCCCAACCTGTTCTGGTGCGTCGGCTACACCAACGCGTCCTGGACGCTGCGCGCCGACATCACCGCCCGCGCGACGGCAAAGCTGATCGCCTACATGAAGTCGCACGGGTATACGCACGCCTACCCGCATCTCGGCGATGAGCCGATGCCGGAGAAACTGGCCTGGGACATCCAGGCCGGCTACGTGTTGCGGTCGCTGCATGCGCTGCCCAAGTCGGGCACCAAGCGGCCGTGGAATGTGCGCCAGAACTACTTCGCCGATGCGATCGACTACCGGTTCGACCGCATCGAGGAGGCGATGGTGTTCGGGCGGGCCGAGGACCGGGCGGCGCTGGCGGGTTAGCCCGGCTCGAGTTAGCCAACTGCCGGTAAACGGCGGCGCTCGGCAATACGCTGATCGCCATGGCAGCTATGCGCGAACCGAACGTCGTCGTGCTCGGCGGCGGGTCCTGGGGTACCACCGTCGCGTCGATCTGCGCACGGCGCGGCCCGACGCTGCAGTGGGTGCGCTCGCAGGACACCGCCGACGACATCAACACCAACCACCGCAACTCCCGCTATCTGGGCAACGACGTCGTTCTCAGTGAAAGCCTGCGCGCCACCACCGACTTCTCCGAGGCAGCCAGCCGCGCCGACGTCGTCGTGATGGGGGTGCCGTCGCACGGGTTTCGCGCGGTGCTGACCGAACTGGCCGCCGAGCTGCGCCCGTGGGTGCCGGTGGTGTCACTGGTCAAGGGCCTCGAGCAGGGCACCAACATGCGGATGTCACAGATCGTCGACGAAGTGCTGCCCGGCCATCCGGCCGGCATCCTGGCCGGCCCCAACATCGCCCGCGAGGTGGCCGAGGGCTACGCCGCCGCGGCGGTGCTGGCGATGCCCGACCAGCATCTCGCCGCCCGGCTGGCGCAGATGTTCCGCACCAAGCGGTTCCGGGTGTACACCACCGACGACGTGTGCGGTGTGGAGCTGGCCGGCGCGCTGAAGAATGTCTATGCGATCGCGGTGGGAATGGGTTACTCGCTGGGCATCGGCGAGAACACCCGCGCGATGGTGATGGCCCGTTCGGTGCGCGAGATGGCCAAGCTCGGCGAGGCGGCCGGCGGGCAGCGCGACACCTTCGCCGGACTTGCCGGCATGGGCGACCTGATCGTCACCTGCACCAGCCAGCGCAGCCGCAACCGTCATGTCGGCGAGCAGCTGGGCGCCGGCAAGCCGATCAACGAGATCATCGCGTCGATGAACCAGGTCGCCGAGGGTGTCAAGGCGGCCAGCGTGATCATGGAGTTCGCCGACAAGTACGGGCTGAACATGCCGATCGCCCGCGAGGTCGACGCGGTGATCAACCACGGCTCGACCGTCGAGAAGGCCTACCGCGGGCTAATCGCCGAAGCCCCGGGACATGAGGTCTACGGGGCCGGTTTCTGATAGCACAGGTCCGACAGCCCGCCTCGTAACCCGCAGCACCACAACCTCCCGGTAAGGTGTTGCAGCGAGCGTACCTGCCGGCGATTTTTTCGCCCTGACCGCACTGTCGACGACGAGACCCGCCGACGATGCGCGCTCGACGCCCGCCACGACGACTTCTGTCCAGTGTGAGCTTTCCGAGCCGGACGCTCAAGCGACCTTCAGCGCGGTATTCGGCGGTTCGTACCCGACGTGACGTCACAGCTCAGCCGCGCGCCATCGCTTCCAGCCGGCGGATCCGGTCGGCGACCGGCGGGTGCGTGGAGAACAGTGACCCGATGCGCTCACCTGCGCGAAACGGGTTGGCGATCATCAGGTGCGCCTGGCTGGCCAGCTGCGGCTCCGGCGGCAGCGGCGCCGCCTGCACGCCGTTGGTGATCTTGCGCAGCGCCGACGCCAACGCCAGCGGGTCACCGGTCAACACCGCACCGGACTCGTCGGCCTGATACTCCCGCGACCGCGACACCGCCAGCCTCACCACCGTCGCCGCAATCGGGCCGAGCAGCGAAACAAGCAAAAGCGCGAACGGATTTCCGCCCTGGCGGTTGCCGCCGAACATTCCCGCGAACACCGCCAAGTTCGCCAACGCGGTGATCACCGAGGCGAGCGCGCCGGCCACGCAGGAAATAAGGATGTCGCGGTTGTAGACGTGGGAAAGCTCGTGCCCCAGCACGGCACGCAACTCGCGCTCGTCGAGGATCCGCAGGATGCCGGTGGTGCAGCAGACCGCGGCGTTACGCGGGTTGCGCCCAGTCGCGAACGCGTTGGGCGCGGCGGTGTCGCTGATGTAGAGCCGCGGCATCGGTTGGTGCGCGGCGGTGGCCAGCTCGCGCACAATCCGATACATTGCCGGCGCCTGAACCTCGGACACCGGCTGCGCGTGCATGGCCCGCAACGCCAACTTGTCGCTGTTGAAATACGTGTAGGCGTTCATCCCGACGGCGAACAGCACGGCCAGCAGCAACGTCGTCTTGCCGAACAACGCGCCGACGAACACGATCAGGGTCGACATGCCGACCAACAGCGCGAAGGTCTTGGCCGCGTTGGCGTGCGGATGCCAGGTCATCAGCTTCCTCCTATGAACACCCGTGTCCTGCTGAAAGAACGCCTGCGGTGACCCGAGGGTTCCGCAATCGAGGTTAGCCGTGCCGGTTGATGGTGTAGTCGACGAGCGTTTCCAGCGCGTGTCGACCGGGCAGATCGGGCAGCTGTGCCAGCTCGCTGCGAGCCGCCGCCGCGTAGCGCGCCACCGTGTCCTTGGCCTTGACCAGCCCCGGCGATGCCCGCAGCAGCCGCAGCGCGTCGGCCACCCCCGCGTCGTCGACCGGGCCGGCCAACAGCTCGCGCAGCCGCGCGGCGTCGGCGCCGGGTTCGCGCAGCGCATAGAGCACCGGCAGGGTGTGCACACCTTCGCGCAGGTCCGTGCCGGGCAGCTTGCCGGACTCGTCGGGGTCGCTGTCGATGTCGATGATGTCGTCGGAGATCTGGAACGCGGTGCCGACGATGCCGCCCAGCCGGGACAGCCGCTCGACCTGTTCGTCGTCGGCGCCGGAGAACATCGCCCCGAACCGCCCCGCCGCGCTGATCAGGCAGGCGGTCTTCTCGTGCACCACCTTCAGGTAATGCTCGATCGGGTCGACGCCGTCGGCTGCTGCGTCGATGCCGCAGGTTTCCCGCATCTGCCCGGTCACCAGCTGAGCGAACGTCTCGGCGATCACCCGAACCGCGTCCGGTCCCAGCCGTGACACCAGCCGCGACGCGGTCGCAAACAAGTAGTCACCGGCCAGGATCGCTATGCTGTTGCCCCAGCGCAGGTTGGCGCTGGGCGCGCCGCGGCGTACCCGGGCCTCGTCCATCACGTCGTCGTGGTAGAGCGTCGCCAGGTGCACCAACTCGATGACCGCGCCGGCGATCGTCACCTCCTCGGCGTCCGGATGCGGGCCCAGCTGCGCGGACAGCACGGTGAACAGCGGGCGAAACCGCTTGCCGCCGGCCTCGAACAGGTGCAACACCGCCTCGATCATCAGCTCGTCGGCCGCGCGCAATTCCGTTTCGATCAGCCGCTCGATGCGGCCGACACCGTCGCGCACATCCGCGGCGAACGCGGCGTCGCCCAAGTCCACGCCCGCTACCACAGTCGCCGGAGTCCTCACCCGACCAACATACTGGTGAGCATGCACACCAGCGCCGACGTGGTGGTCGTGGGAGCCGGACCGGCGGGGTCGGCGGCGGCGGCCTGGGCGGCCCGAGCGGGCCGCGACGTGCTGGTCATCGACGCGGCGAGTTTTCCCCGGGACAAAGCCTGCGGCGACGGGCTGACCCCGCGCGCGGTCGCCGAGCTCGAACTGCTCGGCCTGGGCCAGTGGCTGGACACCCGGGTTCGGCATCGGGGTCTCCGGATGAGCGGATTCGGCGGCGAGGTGGAAGTCGACTGGCCGGGCCCGTCGTTCCCGTCGACCGGCAGCGCGGTGGCCCGCGTCGAACTCGACGATCGGATCCGCAAAGTCGCCGAGGACGCCGGGGCGCGGATGCTGCTCGGCGTGAAAGCCGTCGGCACCCGCCACGATCCGACCGGTCGGCTGGCGTCGCTGGTGCTGGCCGACGGCACCGAAGTAGGCTGCCGGGAGCTCATCGTCGCCGACGGGGCCCGCTCGCCGCTCGGGCGCGCACTGGGCCGGCGCTGGCATCAGGAGACCGTGTACGGAATCGCCGCCCGCGGATATCTGGCCACGCCGCGCAGCGACGAACCGTGGCTGACCTCACATCTGGAACTGCGCTCCCCGGATGGCGCGGTGCTGCCCGGCTATGGATGGATTTTCCCGCTGGGCAACGGCGAGGTGAACATCGGCGTGGGCGCGTTGTCGACTACCAAGCGGCCCGCCGACCTGGCGCTGCGGCCGCTGATGTCTTATTACACCGATCTGCGCCGCGACGAGTGGGGGTTCGTCGGCCCGCCGCGGGCGGTGTCGTCAGCGCTACTGCCCATGGGCGGTGCGGTGTCGGGGGTGGCCGGGCCGAACTGGATGCTGGTCGGTGACGCCGCGGCCTGTGTCAACCCGCTCAACGGCGAAGGCATCGACTACGGGCTGGAAACCGGGCGGCTCGCGGCCGAGGTGCTGGGTTCCGGTGACCTATCGCAGGCATGGCCGGCGGTGCTGCAATCGCACTACGGGCGCGGCTTCTCGGTGGCGCGTCGGCTGGCGTTGCTGCTGACGTTCCCACGGTTTTTGCCGGCGACCGGGCCGCCGGCGATGCGCTCGACGCGGTTGATGAGCATCGCCGTGCGGGTGATGGGCAATCTGGTCACCGACGACGACGCGGACTGGGTGGCGCGGGCCTGGCGCGGCGGCGGGCTGCTCTCCCGGCTGGCCGACCGGCGTAAGCCGTTCAGCTGAATATTCCTGGCGCGAGCGTGCGCAGTTGTACGGGCGTCGACGGCGTGTCGGCGAACAAACACGCACGCTCGCGGCAAGAAGGGGTCAGCCCGGCTTGCGCGCCGCGTGCAGCGCGACGACACCACCGGTCAGGTTGCGCCAGCGCACCGCCGACCACCCGGTGCCCGAGATCTCCTGGGCCAGCGCCGCCTGGTCTGGCCAGGCGCGGATCGACTCGGCCAGGTAGACATACGCCTCGGGGTTGCTCGACACCACTGCCGCCACCCGCGGCAACGCCTGCATCAGGTACTCCTTGTATGCGGTGGCGAACAGCGCATTGGTGGGCGTGGCGAATTCGCAGACCACCAACCGGCCGCCGCCGCGGGTGACGCGCGCCATCTCACGCAGCGCCGCAGTGCGGTCGGCGATATTGCGCAGTCCGAAGCTGATCGTCACCGCGTCGAACACGGTGTCGTCGAACGGCAACCGGGTGGCGTCCGCGGCGACTTTGGGCACGTCCCGGCCGTGGCCGGCGGCCAGCATCCCCACCGAAAAGTCTGCCGCGACACACCATGCCCCCGACTTCGCCAGCTCCACCGTCGACACCGCCGTGCCGGCGGCCAGATCCAACACCTTCTCGCCGGGCGTCAAGCCCAGCGCGGACCGGGTGGCGCGTCGCCAGTAGCGGTCTCGGCCCAGCGACAACACGGTGTTGGTCAGGTCGTAGCGGCGGGCGACGCCGTCGAACATCGACGCGACTGCGCGCGGATCCTTGTCCAGGCGCGCACGGTTCACGGTGCCGACGCTACACAGACTAAGCGGCTGCCTTCCGTCGGCTCCCCACTACCGCCTCGTAGTGGCCCAGCAGCTCGTCGCAGATCGTCGGCCAGGATCGACGCACGACGCTGCGGCGGGCCGCCGCCGAATAGCGCGCCCGCTGGTCGATCAGATGATCGACGGCAGCCGGCAGCCGGGACTCGAACTCGTCGACAGCCAGCAGCAGCCCGGTGTGCATGGGGTTGACCAGGTCGCGCGGACCGCCGGCGTCGGGGGCGATGACCGGCAGGCCCGACGCCAGCGCTTCTTGCACGGTTTGGCAAAACGTCTCGTGCTCACCGGGATGCACGAAGACGTCCATGCTCGCGTAGGCCGCGACGAGCTCGTCGCCGTAGCGTGCGCCGGTGAAAATCGCTGTCGGCAATGCCGATTGCAGCTTGGCCCGGTCGACTCCGTCGCCGACGATGACCAGTTGGATAGCGTCGTTGCGGGCCAGCACCGCCAGCCGCTCCACGTGCTTTTCCGGCGCCAACCGGCCGACGAAGCCCACGATCGGCTTGCCGTCGGGTGACCACTGCCGGCGCAACGCCTCGTCTCGGGCCGACGGCGCGAAACCGGTCACGTCGACGCCGCGCGCCCACCGGTAAACCCGCGGAATACGTTGTGCAGCAAGGATTTCTATTGCCCATGTGGATGGTGCCAGGGTGCGGTCGGCCAGGCCGTGCAGATGGCGGGTCCACGCCCACACCGCACGCGAGGCCGCCGGGACGCCGTAGGCGGCGGCGAAACCCGCGACGTCGGTTTGAAATACCGCAACCGCCGGCACTCCAAGACGCCGTGCCGCCCGCACTCCGCCGTAGCCCAGCAGCGCCGGTGAGGCCAGATGCACCACGTCGGGGTCGAATCCGCGCAGCACCCGCAGCATCCGGGGCACCGGCACACCCAGCGGCAGCGACGTCACCTTCGGGAACATCCGCGACGGCACCCGGTGCACCCGGATACCGTCGTGGATCCGCTCGGCACGGGGCTGGCCCGGCGGGTTGTCGGGGGCCACGACGAGTGCTTCGTGGCCCGTTCGCCGCAGATGCTCGAGGATGCGAACCACCGAATTGCTGACACCGTTGACGTTCGGGAGGAAGGACTCCGCCACGATGGCTACCCGCACACCCTCAGGGTGCCCGCACAGCCTGTCGCCGAGGTTGCCGACAGGCATACGGGGAGCAAACTTGGCGCGATGACCTTCAAGACCCCCGTTGGTGCGCCTTGCCGGCGGGGTGACGGTCCAGCCGCCGCTCCACCAGGGCCAGCGCGAACAGCACAGCGATGGCGACCAGCCAGCCGATCACTGCGATCGACCCGGCCGGGATGATCGCCAGCGCGGCGTTGCGGTGCTGCACCCGCACCAGGTTGGGGTTGAGCTTGTCGTACTCGACATAAATCCGCATTCCGGTGGCCAGCTCGGACGGGTAGAGCACGCCGAGTTCGGGACGGTACGTGACCCGGTCAGGGGTGACGAACTCGATCGTGGAGCGCCGGGGTCCGGCGCTGAGCACCTCGGCCTGGGCGACTCCCATATTGCGTTGGATCGATAGGTCATTGCGCCACGCGCCGGCCAGCAGGAACACCGACTGCACCGTGACCAGACCGGCCGCGATCAGCACCGCGATCCGTATCCAGCACAGGATGCGGCGTGTCCGGGTATCCGGAGCCGTGTCCAGACGGCCATGCACCAGGATGCGCCCGACGGCTTTCAGGAACGTCACAGCGCGGCCTTGATAGCGGCGTGCAGTTGGCGAAGCGAAGACCGGTCGGCCTTGACCTCGAGCACCTGCATCCCGTCGGCCGGATCGTCGAGAGCGTCGAGGAGTTCATCGACCTCGATCTGGCGACTCGCCACGTGATAGGCGCGGCACAACGCCCCGACGTCGACGTCGTGCGGGGTGCCGAAGATGCGCGCGGACACGTCGGAAAACCGCGGATCACCCTGCTCGAGCAGTTCGAAGATGCCGCCACCGTTGTCGTTGGACACCACGATGCTCAGCCGCCGCGGCACCGGCTCGGTGGGCCCGATCAGCAACCCGGAGCTGTCGTGCACGAAGGTCAAGTCACCGATCAGCGCGATGGTGCGGCCGCCGGCCGTCCGCTCGTGGGACCCTTCATGGGCCAAGGCGGCGCCGATCGCGGTCGACACCGTGCCGTCGATACCGGCGACGCCGCGGTTGGAGCGCACTGTGATGCCATGCGGGTTAAGCCCGACCAGCGCCGCGTCGCGCACCGGGTTGGAGGCTCCCAGCACCAGCTGGTCACCGGGGCGTAGCGCGTCGGCGACGGCAGCGGCCACGTGCAAACCCGTGGTCAGCGGGTGCGCGGCCAGCTGGCCGCGCACCGCCTCGAGAGCGTGCCGGTGCAGCTGCGCGCAGCGGCGCAGCCAGGCCGCGCTGGGCTCGCCCGCGGTGACCGCGCGAGTGCCGGTGGCTTGCGAGTTGCCCGACACGTCGGGCCAGCGCGGCCCGGTGGTCAGCGCGTAGACCGGGACCGTGGGGTCGGCCAGCAGCGCCGACACCGGGCGGTGCAGGGTGGGACGGCCCAGCATGATCACCTGCTGGGGGCGCAGCAGCGGCAGCGCCAGCGGGTGCAGCGGGTTGGCCACGGGCGGCGCGGTGGGCTCGGCGACCGTCGGCAGCGCCGCCAGGTTGGGGTGGGCGCCGGCGCCGTGGCCGGCGATGACGACGGTGTCGGCGCTCAGGTCGATGTCCACCGGCTGGTCGAAGCGGACCGGCGGGGTGAGCGTCCAGGGCAGGCCGCCGGGGCGCCCCGGCGGCGTGCTGGCACCGGAGCCGTCGGGGTCGGGCACCAGCGGTTCGCGCAGCGGGATGTCGAACTGAACCGGACCGGCGTTGGCGGTGCGGGCGCCGGTGGCGGCCGTCAACACCCGGCAGGTGGCCGAGCGCCAGGTTGCGTTGAGGGCGTCCATCCGCTCAGGGGCGTCCTCGGCCAGCCCCAAGCTGATCGCGGCCCGGACCTGGGTGCCGAAGTAGCCCAGCTGCTCCATGGTCTGGTTGGCGCCGGTGCCGAGCAGCTCGTAGGGCCGGTTGGCCGACAACACGATCAGCGGCACCCGAGCGTAGTTGGCCTCCACCACCGCCGGCCCCAGGTTGGCCACCGCGGTGCCCGAGGTCATCGCGACGCAGACCGGTGCGCCAGCGCCGATCGCCAAGCCGATCGCCAGATAGCCGGCGGTGCGCTCGTCGATGCGCACGTGCAGCCGCAGCCGACCCGCCCGGTCGGCGGCCTGAAGCGCGAAAGCCAGCGGGGCGTTACGCGACCCCGGGCACAACACCACGTCGCGGACCCCGCCGCGGATCAACTCGTCGACAACGACGCGGGCCTGTGCCGTCGAGGCATTCACCCATCCAGGCTATCTACCCCCACGTGTCGGCGAAAAACTCCAGCGCCGCGGCGTTGACGGCCGCCCCGCGCTCGAGGAACCCGAGATGCCCGGCATCGGCTATCTGCAGGTAGCGACCGTGCGGCAAGGCTTCAGCAACCTCGCGGCACAGGTGCGGCGGGGTCAACACGTCGTCGGCGAAGCCGATCACCAGCACCGGGTGCCGGATGTTGCGGTAAGCGGCCAGCCGGCTGCTGGCCGGCCCGATGTCGAGCTGGCAGCGCAGGCCGGCGGTGGGCTTGATCGGCCAGGTGGTAAACATGGCGATCCAGTCGTCCACGATCTGGTCGTCGTTCAGCGTCTTGGGTGAAAAATTTTCCAGCAGGCGGACCTTCGCTTCGTATTCGGCCGGCAGCTCGACACCGGCTGCGACCAGCGCGATCTCGGCGGTGTAAAAGAAGGAGCGGACGCGGTCCAGGCGCCCCCGGGTGGCCATCAGCACCGCGGAGCTGACCAGCTCGGGCCTGGCCAGCATGAGTTCCTGGGCGATGTAGGCACCCATCGACATGGCGACGATCCGCGCCGGGGCCGCTCCCAGGGTTTCGATCAGTGCCGCCGTGTCCTCGACCATGGTTTCGGTGGTGAAACCGTCGGCGTCAGCGGTGGCGCCGATCCCCCGGTTGTCGAACGTGATGGTCCGGTATCCGGCGGCCAGAAAGGCGGGCACCTGCTGCAGATGCCAGCCGCGTCCAGCGCCGCCCCGGCCAGCGATGAACACAACCGGCTCCCCGCTTCCCTGATCCTCGTACGCAAGGTCTGTCACGGAGGAAAACCTACGCGAGACCGCGGAATCGTTATTCCCAGCGGGCCGGACTACTTGCGGGCGATGTAGTAGATGTCGAGCGGGTTCGCCTCGATCTCGGCCGTCCGCACGTCACCGAATCCCGCGTCGGCGAGCATCGCGGTGGCTAACTGCTGACCCCACACCGTGCCCAGCCCGGCGCCTCCGTGGGCCAGCGACACCGTCATGCAGTGCATCGTCGAGATCGTGTAGAGGAACGGGGCGAACGGCATGCCGATGTTGTCTTCCAGCCGGCTCGACGCCTTGACATCGGCCATCAGCAACACTCCCCCGGGCCGCAACGCGCGATAGATGTTGGCCAGCACCTGCGCCGGCCGGGCCTGGTCGTGGATGGCGTCGAACACCGTGATCACGTCATAGGCATTGGCGAGGTCGAACTCGGCCAGGTCGCGGCGCTCGAAGGTGGCGTTCGACAGGCCCAGTCGCTTGGCCTCCGCAGTGGCCGCGGCAACGCCTTCCTCGGAGAAGTCCACGCCGGTGAACCGGCTGGCCGGAAATTCCCGCGCCATCACGTTGACCGCATGCCCGCTGCCACAGGCGAAGTCGGCCACGTCGGCCCCGTCGTGCAGTTGCTCGGGCAGGCCCTCGACCAGCGGCAGAATCGCGTCGACCAGCGCGGCGTCGAATACCGCGCCGCTCTGATCGGCCATCATCGCGTGGAACCGGGGATATTCGCTGTAGTGCAGCCCGCCACCGCGGCGGAAGCAGTCGATGATCTTCTGCTCGACCTCGCCCATCATCGGAATCATCTGAGCCATCCGGGCCAGGTTTTTCGGCCCCGCGGACCGAGTCAGCGCGGCAGCGCGATGGGCCGGCAAGACGTAGGTCGCCTCGGACGGGTCCTCGGATGGGTTGTAGTCGACGATTCCCCCTGCTGCCGCGCCACCCAGCCATTCGCGCACATAGCGTTCGTTGAGCCCGGCGGCGTCGGCGATCTGACGGCTGGTCGCCGGCGGCAGATCGGCCAGGACGTCGAACAGGCCGGTCTGATGGCCGATGCTGGCCAGCACCGCCAAGCAGGCGCTGTCGATCGCGCCGGCCATCCGTGCGACGAACTCGTCGGTGTTTCCGTCGTTGTGTGTCGTCATGTCCGTGACGCTACAGCCGGTGCGGATCTCGAAACCGTACGGCCGGCGGCCCAGCGGCCCGGAGAACGCCGTGCACCAGGTCATCAGACTGTGGAGAGCGCCGCCAGCGGAGACGACGCAGCGGCCGACTCTCAGAATCGGCGTGATCGCCAGCAACGTCTCGACACTCGCGCCGATAGACGCGAGCAGGAAGGTCGCGCGGAACCCGGGTCGCCATTTCAGCCAGGCGTCGGCCGCCTCGATGACGCCCAACAAGACCCGCGCCCCCGCGGATCCCCAGTCCCGCCACGTTGTGCGCCCGCTGATGGCCGCCGAACCTTTCTCGGGGCAACCCGGACGTGTCACTGCGCTGCGCCCGCGACAGTCTCTGGCCTATTTGGCCGCGCGCACGCCGGAACTCAGCAAAGCAACGGGTGGCACGCCCTGACTCGGTCGATCCACCACCGTCGTCGCGCCGGCGGCGCGGCCAGTGCCTGCAGCCGCGCCGGATCCGGCGTTACCGCGCCGACCGGCAAGTAACCGTCGACGGGGACGGCCGGTTGCGCGACGTCGTCGACGAACAGCCCGCCGGTGCCCAGTCCGCAGGCGTGGCGCAGTTCGGGCAGCGCGGCGGCCGCGCTCAGCCCGGTGGCGATGCCCACCGCCGAATCCAGTGCGCTGGAGATCACGATCGGGATGTCGATTAGTGCAGCGATATCGAGCAGAGCCGAAACCCCGCCCAGCGGAGCGACTTTGCACACCGCGATATCGGCGGCGTTGGCGCGCATCACCTGCAGCGGATCGTCGGCCTTGCGGATACTTTCATCGGCGGCGACCGGCACCTCGATGCGGCGGCGTAGCTCGGCGAGTTCGTCGACGGTTTTGCAGGGTTGTTCGAGGTATTCCAGCGGCCCGGTCGCGGTGAGCGCCGATGCCGCCTCGACGGCTTGCGCGACGGTCCAGCCGCCGTTGGCGTCGACCCGCACGGTGGGTATCACGGCGCGGACGGCCTCCACGCGGGCGACGTCGTCGGCCAGGGTCTGGCCGGTCTCGGCGACTTTGACCTTGGCGGTGCGCGCACCCGGGAAGCGGGCCAGCATGTCGGGCACCTGCGCTGCGGTCACGGCCGGAACGGTGGCGTTGATCGGGATGCGTGTACGCCTCGCCGGCGGCGGCGCGCAGTAGGCGGACTCGATCGCCGAGGCCAGCCAGGCCGCGGCCTCCGCCGGGCCGTATTCGACGAATGCGCCGAACTCCCCCCAGCCGGCCGGGCCGTCGATGAGCGCCACCTCGCGGGTAGTGATGCCGCGAAAACGCACCCGCATCGGCAGCGCGACGACGTGCAGCCGGTCCAGGATGTCGCCGAGCGGCGGCGGCTCGCTGAGAAGGACGTCGGCACCGGCCATATGCGGAAATCCTAGTGACTCGTGCGCCGGTGCCGGGTCTGGCCGAGTCAGATTGCAACACGTTCTAGTCTTGGCTCATGAACGACGAGCTGTTGCGCAACCCTACCCACAACGGCCACCTGCTGGTTGGCGCACTCAAGCGCCACAAGGACAAGCCGGTGCTGTTCCTCGGCGACACCACGCTCACCGGCGGTCAGCTGGCCGACAAGATCAGCCAGTACATCCAGGCCTTCGAGGCCCTGGAGGCCGGCACCGGGGCCGCGGTGGGGCTGTTGTCGCTGAACCGCCCCGAGGTGCTGATGATCATCGGCGCCGGGCAGACCCGCGGGTACCGGCGCACCGCGCTGCATCCGCTGGGTTCGCTCGACGACCACGCCTATGTGCTGTCCGACGCCGGGATCAGCTCGCTGATCATCGACCCCACCCCGATGTTCGTCGAGCGGGCGCTGGCCTTGCTGCACCGGGTGGAGTCGCTGCGGCAGATCCTGACCATCGGTCCGGTGCCCGGCGAGCTCAAACATGTGGCAACAGACGTGTCGGCCGAAGCGGCCCGGTACCAACCCCAGCCTTTGACGGCCGCCGATCTGCCGCCCGAGCAGATCATCGGCCTGACCTACACCGGCGGAACCACCGGCAAGCCCAAGGGCGTCATCGGCACCGCCCAGTCGATCGCCACGATGACGACGATCCAACTCGCCGAATGGGAATGGCCTGATCAGCCAAGGTTTTTGATGATCACCCCGCTCTCGCACGCCGGGGCGGCGTATTTCCTGCCTACCCTGGTCAAAGGCGGCGCAATGTACGTATTGCCCAGGTTCGATCCCGCCGAGGTACTGAAAACCATTGAGGAGAAACGGATCACGGCCACGTTCGTGGTGCCGTCGATGCTCTACGCGCTGATGGACCATCCGGATTCGCGCACCCGGGACCTGTCGTCGCTGGAGACTGTGTATTACGGCGCGTCGGCGATCAACCCGGTGCGGCTGGCCGAGGCGATCGGCCGGTTCGGCAAGATCTTCGCCCAGAACTACGGGCAGTCCGAGGCGCCGATGGCCATTACCTACCTGGCCAAGGGGGACCACGATGACAAACGGCTGACGTCGTGCGGGCGCCCGACGCTGTTTTGTAAGACAGCGCTGCTCGACCTCGACGGTAAACCGGTCAAGCAGGGCGAGATCGGTGAAATCTGCGTCAGCGGGCCGTTATTAGCCGGCGGGTACTGGAACCTTCCAGAGGCGACGGCGCAGACCTTCAAAGACGGCTGGCTGCACACCGGGGACATGGCCCGCGAAGACTCCGAGGGCTTCTACCACATCGTCGACCGGGTCAAGGACATGATCGTTACCGGTGGATTCAACGTGTTTCCGCGAGAGGTCGAGGACGTCGTCGCCGAGCACCCGGCCGTCGCGCAGGTGTGTGTGGTCGGGGCACCGGACGAGAAGTGGGGCGAAGCCGTCACCGCGGTGGTGGTGTTGCGTCCCGATGCGCCGCGTGAGGAGGCCGCGATCGCCACGATGACCGCCGAGATTCAGGCCGCAGTCAAAGAACGCAAAGGCCCGGTGCAATCACCCAAGCGGGTCGTCGTCGTCGACTCTCTACCGGTGACCGGGCTGGGTAAGCCGGACAAAAAGGCGGTGCGCGCGCGGTTCTGGGAGGGTGCCGACCGCGCCGTGGGCTAGGTAACCACCGCGCCGACCAGGTGACCGATCAGGTAGGTGATCGCCAGGGCCAGTCCTCCGCCGAGGAAATTGCGCAGTACCGCACGGCTTTTCGGCGCCCTGCCCAGGCCGGACGATATCACGCCGGTGAGCACCAGAGCCAGCAGCACCGCCGCCACGGTGACCGGAATCCGCAGTGTGGTCGGTGAAAGCGCGATCGCGGTCAGCGGCAGCAGCGCGCCGACACTGAACGATAGGGCCGACGACAATGCCGCCTGCCACGGGTCGGTCAGCTCCGAGGCGTCGAACCCGAGTTCTGCTTCGGCGTGCGCGGCCAACGCATCGTGATCGGTGAGTTCCTCGGCGACGGTGCGCGCGGTCGCCGCCGACAGTCCTTTGGCCTCATACAGTGCGGCGAGTTCCTCCAGTTCGGCAGCCGGGTCCGCGCGCAGCTCCCGCCGCTCTTCGCGCAGCAGCGCCCGCTCGGTGTCCCGCTGGGCGCTCACCGACACGTATTCGCCCAACGCCATCGACACCGCTCCCGCGGTCAACCCGGCGATGCCCGCGGTCACAATCGGGCCGCGTGCCACAGTCGCCGCGGCGACACCGACCACGATGCCCGCCACCGAAACGATCCCATCGTTGGCTCCCAATACTCCGGCACGCAGCCAATTCAGTTTGGCCGAAACCGAACTTACATGCGGCTCAGCTTCATGCCGCTCGATGGACATGGTGCCACACACTAGACAACCGACGCCGCGGCCGCCAGCCAACATAGCCTTGCCGAAGTGAACACCTCGGTCGCAACGCGGCGGGTAATGTCGCGGGTATGCCCCGCAGCAATTCAGCCGACCACCGCGCCTTGAGTACGGTGAACCGCGAAAGTGCAACTGGCGACGCCTACATTCGGGAAATAGGTCAGCAATTGCACTTTCGCGACCGCCTTTAATTACCATCGAGATGGAGTCTGCAAGCCTTGAGCGACAACCCCTTTGACGCCGGCGTGTGGCAGCCGGTCGACGGGTTCCTCGACCTGACCGACGTCACCTACCACCGGCACGTCACCGACGCGACGGTCCGGGTGGCGTTCAACCGGCCCGAGGTGCGCAACGCGTTCCGGCCGCACACCGTCGACGAACTCTACCGCGTGTTGGACCACGCCCGGATGTCCACTGATGTCGGGGTGGTGCTGTTGACCGGCAACGGGCCGTCGCCCAAAGACGGCGGCTGGGCATTTTGCTCCGGTGGCGACCAGCGCATCCGCGGGCGCAGTGGTTACCAGTACGCCTCCGGGGAGACCGCCGACACCGTCGATCCGGCCCGCGCCGGTCGACTGCACATCCTCGAGGTGCAGCGGCTGATCCGGTTCATGCCCAAGGTGGTCATCTGCCTGGTCAACGGCTGGGCGGCCGGGGGCGGGCACAGCCTGCATGTGGTGTGCGACCTCACCCTGGCCAGCCGCCAGCACGCCCGATTCAAGCAGACCGACGCCGACGTCGGCAGCTTCGACGGCGGTTACGGCAGCGCATACCTGGCCCGCCAGGTCGGCCAGAAGTTCGCTCGCGAGATCTTCTTCCTCGGCCGGGCCTACACCGCCGAGCAGATGCATGCGATGGGCGCGGTCAACGCCGTCGTCGACCACGCCGAGCTGGAATCGGTGGGTGTGCAGTGGGCAGCCGAGATCAACGCGAAATCACCGCAGGCGCAACGGATGCTCAAGTACGCGTTCAACCTGCTCGACGACGGGCTGGTTGGCCAGCAGCTATTCGCCGGCGAGGCCACCCGGCTGGCGTACATGACCGACGAGGCCGTCGAGGGCCGCGACGCGTTCCTGCAGAAGCGGCCACCCGATTGGACCCGGTTCCCGCGCTACTTCTAAGGTGCGCGTGATCGAGCGTCACGCCAGCGCGACTGTCGCCGGCCAGCGTCACGCCAGCGCGTCCCCCGCACGCGGGCGGTGCCCCAAGCTCAGCGCGACGAGGCTGGATTTGGCAGGCCCCCTAGACTCCCCACCTGTGAGCAAGAGTCCGCTTCGCCGAATCACCGAGCAGATCGCCCTGGCCAGCATGCGGCCGCCGATCGCGTCGCAACTGCGGCTTTACCGGCCGGCGGGTAAACCCGTCGACCTGGCCGGCAAACGGATCCTGCTGACCGGCGCATCCTCGGGCATCGGCGAGAGCGCCGCCGAAAAACTCGCCCGCCGCGGCGGCACCGTGGTCGCCGTCGCCCGGCGCAAAGACCTGCTCGACGCGGTGGTCGAGCGGATCACCACAGCGGGCGGCACCGCGACGGCCATCCCGTGCGACTTATCCGACCTGGATGCCGTCGACGCCCTGGTCTCCCGCGTCGAAGAGCAGTTCGGCGGGGTGGACATCCTGATCAACAATGCCGGCCGGTCCATCCGCCGCCCGCTGGCCGAGTCGCTGCAACGCTGGCATGACGTGGAGCGCACCATGGTGCTCAACTACTACTCGCCGCTTCGGCTCGTCCGCGGAGTCGCGCCAGGGATGCTCGCGCGCGGCGACGGCCACATCATCAACGTCGCGACCTGGGGGGTGTTCAGCGAGCCGTCACCGTTGTTCTCGGTGTACAACGCGTCGAAAGCAGCCTTGTCTGCGGTCAGCAGGGTCATCGAAAGTGAGTGGGGTGCAAAAGGTGTGCACTCGACGACGCTGTACTACCCGCTGGTCGCCACACCGATGATCACACCGACGAAAGCCTTCGAAGGCAAGCCCGCGCTGACGGCCCGCGAAGCCGCAGAGTGGATGGTCGTCGCGGCGCAGCACCGACCGGTGCGGATCGCGCCGCGCATCGCGGTCGGCATCAAAGCGCTCGACACCGTTGTCCCGCGCGTCGCCACCGCAGTGGCCAAGACGCGGCTTGTCTGACCGAGTTCCGTGATAGACAGAAGTGATGGAGATCCTGGCCAGCCGGATGCTGTTTCGGCCGGCCGACTATCAGCGGTCGTTGCGCTTTTACCGCGATGAGATCGGGCTGGCGATCGCGCGCGAATACGGGGCGGGCACCGTTTTTTACGCCGGGCAATCACTGATCGAGCTGGCCGGCCACGGCGCGCCCGACCACCCTGCCGGGCCGTTCCCGGGCGCGCTGTGGCTGCAGGTCCGCGATCTGGCGGCGACCCAGGCCGAGCTGGAGAGCCGCGGGGTGCCGATTGCCCGCGAGGCCCGTCGGGAACCGTGGGGATTACACGAGATGCACGTCATCGATCCCGACGGTGTGACGCTGATTTTCGTCCAGATACCCCCCGATCATCCGCTGCGCCGCGACACCCGAACCCGCGACGATTAAGGCCGCCCGGAAGTGCAATCTGCGTTCGACATTCCCGCGCAGCGAGCCCAGAATGAGCGGGTGGCGTTCCAATTGTTCCTGGTGATCGCGCTGTCTTCGGCGGTCGCGACCGGCACCTCACCCGGCAGGGCCGCCTCGTGAGCAGCTGGTTCGACTCCGCCGCCACGCTAAGGATCCTCGTCTTCGGTGTGCTGGTGGGTGCTGCGCTGCCGGCACTGTTCGCCCTCGGGGTGCGCCTGGGCGCCACCGGCGCCGACGCCAGCCACGACGCGGCCACGCGCAAGCACCCCGCGCTGATGGTGCTCAGCCGGGTGATTTTCGCGCTGGTGCTGGCAGCCGTCGTGCTCGCAGTGTTGTTCGTCGCGCGGGAGTTCATCGCACATCACACCGGGTGGTTCATCCTTGGCGTCAGACCCACCTGATATCGGAAGGCATCGACTGTTGTGAACGGATTTCTCAACTCGATTGTCGCGTGGTTGCGTGCCGGCTATCCAGAAGGCATCCCGCCGACCGACTACTTCCCGCTGCTGGCGTTGCTCTCACGCCGGCTCACCGACGGCGAAGTCAAGACGGTGGCTGAAGAACTGATGCGTCGCGGCGATTTCGACCACGTCGACATCGGTGTGATGATCACCCGGCTCACCCAAGAGTTGCCGTCGGCGGACGACGTCGAACGAGTGCGGGAACGCCTGGCCGCCCAGGGCTGGCCGTTAGACGACGCCCGCGAGGAGTGCTGATAGCCGTCCTGCGCGTACTCCCCGTCCCACCGGGCTCCGCGGTGCGTACTCTGCTGCCTGCGCTGGAAAGCATTCTATCCGGCCGTGATTCGGCGCTGTTGCCGCTGGCGGCCGGTGCGGAACCGCCTTCGGCGCTGCGGGTCGGTGCAGATATCGACGACGACGTCGCGCTGGTCGTGACGACGTCGGGGACCACCGGCGAGCCCAAGGGTGCGCTGCTGACCGCCGCCGCCCTGACCGCCAGCGCGTCGGCGACCCAGCACCGGCTGGGCGGACCAGGCCGCTGGCTGCTGGCATTGCCGGCGCAGCACATCGCCGGTGTGCAGGTGCTGGTGCGCAGCCTGCTGGCCGGCACAGTGCCGGTCGAGCTGGACGTCTCGACGGGCTTCGACGTCGCCGCACTACCTCGTGCGGTAGAAGGACTCGGCGCTGGTCGGCGTTACACTGCGTTGGTAGCCAGCCAGTTGGCCAAAGCGTTAACCGATCCGGCGGCCGCGGCGGCGCTGGCGTCATTGGACGCCGTCTTGGTCGGCGGTGGGCCGGCGTCCCGTCCGATCTTGGACGCCGCTGCTGCCGTTGGCATACCGCTGGTGCGCACCTACGGCATGAGCGAGACCGCGGGCGGCTGCGTTTATGACGGTGTCCCGCTTGACGGCGTGCGATTGCGGGTCGACGCCGACGGCAGAATCGCGATCGGCGGCCCGACGCTGGCCAAGGGGTACCGCAACCCGCCAGACCCCGACCCGTTCACCGAGGCGGGTTGGTTTCGCACGAACGACTACGGCGTGCTCGATGATTCAGGCGTGCTGACGGTTCTGGGCCGAGCCGACGAGGCGATCAGCACCGGCGGGTTGACCGTGCTGCCGCAACTCGTGGAAGCCGCGTTGGCCACCCACCCTGCGGTGGCCGACTGCGCGGTGTTCGGGCTCGCCGACGACCGGTTGGGTCAGCGGGTGGTCGCCGCCGTCGTCGTGGCCGACGGCCGTGCCGCACCGACGCTGGATGCGCTGCGGGCCCATGTCGCGGCCACGCTGGACATCACGGCCGCGCCGCGCGAACTGCACATCCTCGACACGCTGCCGAGACGCGGGATCGGTAAGGTCGATCGGTCCGCCTTGGTCCGTCGGTTCGGCGGCGCCGATGTGTGACGCTCGGGTACGAAATGTCCGCCGGCAATAAGCTGGGCGGTCGTGAAGATCGGGCGCAAAGAGGCCGTCGCGGCCGCAGTCGGGCTCGTTCTGGTTGCGGCAGCCTTCGTGTTGCCACGCCTGCAGTGGGGCATCCAACCGCGCATCCACGTTGCGCCGGAGCGGTTTGCCTGGCATGCCGGTGCCGCACCGATTTTCGGGTGGTTTGAAGCCCACGCCAGCTGGGGAACCGTATCGGCGGTTCTGATCGGGTTGGCCGCCGTGATCTGGGGTCCGACCGCCGCGCAGCGGCTGCCGTGGGGCGTGCTGACCCGGGTCACCTGGGCCACCGCCGCTGCCTGGGCGTTTTCACTGGCGATGATCGACGGCTGGCAGCGCGGCTTCGCCGGCCGGTTGACCGACAAGGACGAGTATCTCTCGCAGGTGCCCGGCATCACCGATATCCCCGCGATGCTGCACACTTTCTCCAGCCGAATCCTCGACTTCCAACCGGATTCGTGGATCACCCATGTGTCGGGGCATCCGCCGGCGGCGGTGCTGACCTTTGTCTGGTTGGACCGCATCGGCCTGGGCGGCGGTGCCTGGGCCGGGCTGTTCTGCCTATTGGCCGGCTCGAGCGCGGCCGTCGCGATCCTGATCACGCTGCGGGCGCTGACGGACGAGGCGACCGCGCGCCGCGCCGCTCCCTTTGTGGCGGTGGCACCTACGGCGATCTGGATCGCGGTCTCCGCCGACGGATACTTCGCCGCGGTGGCCGCCTGGGGAATCGCGCTGCTGGCCCTGGCGGTGCACGGCGCAGTCCGATGGCCCACCCTGACGGCGACCGGAGCGGGGCTGCTGCTCGGTTGGGCGATCTTCCTCAACTACGGACTGACACTGATGGCGTTTCCGGCGTCGGCGGTGCTAATCTGCGCGCCTGACTGGCGACCCGCGGTGCGGGCACTGCGCCCGACCGTGCTGGCCGGAGCAGCGGTGGTCGCGGTCTTCGCCGCGGCCGGCTTCTGGTGGTTTGACGGCTACACCCTTGTCCAGCAACGCTATTGGCAAGGGATTGCCAGTGAGCGCCCCTTTCGCTACTGGATTTGGGGCAATCTGGCGGCCGCGGTGTGCGCAATCGGACTGGGCGGCGTCGCGGGGCTCGGTCGGGTGTTCGACTGCGCGGCCATTCGGCGGCGCTCCGGTATTCACCTGCTCCTACTGGCCACGCTTGCTGCCGTGGTCTGCGCGGACCTGAGCATGCTCAGCAAGGCCGAGACCGAACGCATCTGGTTGCCGTTCACCGTCTGGCTAACCGCCGCGCCGGCGCTGCTGCCGCCGCCGTCACACCGGATGTGGTTGACATTCAACGTCATCGGAGCCTTGCTAGTGAACAGCCTGATCGTCACACGCTGGTAGCGGCGACGACGAGTCAAAGACCCGCCTTTCGGGTGACCCGGGCGAACCGGCTGGCCGGAAGACAGGCCTCCCGCACCGACGCAACATCGTCGACGGCGTCGAAATCTGCCAGCTCTTCGATCAACTTAACCTGAACTCCTCTGCGCTGCAGCGCTTTCAACGTCAAAGTCCCGGTATCCGATGTCGACATCGGGATGCTGCGCAGACACTCGGCGTGCGCCGGTGTGCGCACGCCGAGCGCCCACCACCCGCCGTCCCGAGCAAAGCCCAGCACGGCCGGCGCCTCGGTTAACTGCTGCGCGCAACCGGCCAGCAGCCCCACGCTGACTTGCGGTGTGTCCATGCCGATCTGCAGCACCGGCAGACCGTCTGCCGCGTCGGCGTGCGCGTTGGCCAGCCGATCGGCGAAGTCGTCGCCGCGCTGGTCGATCACCGTGAACGACGCCAGCCGGCGACTGATCTCCTCGACGCCCACGGCGTCGTCGAGCTCACCGGTGAACGCCACCACCCGGGCAGCGACCGGAGCTATCGCAACCGCGTCGAGAGTGTCCAGCAGGGCGGCAGCGGCGATCTCGGCAGCGACCTGCGCACCGACCGTCGCAGCCAGCCGGGTCTTGACCCGGCCGGGTACCGGCGCCTTGGCCACCACCAGCAGCGTCACCGGCACGACGCTCACGAGATCACCTTCCAGAAATCCAGGATCGCGATCACACTGCCCCGCAGCGAACCGCTGACCTTGGATTTGCCACCGGTCCGGTGCCCGTACGCGACGTCGTATTCGACCACGCGCCATCCGGCCGCGGCCGCTCGCACGAGCAGCTCCAGCGGATAACCCGACCGGCGGTCGGCGACGCCCAGGTCCAGCAGCGCGTCGCGCCGAAAGACGCGTATCGGCGCGATGTCGTGCACCGGAAAACCGTGCCGCGTGCGCAGTCGCCAGCTCATCATCGCGGTGCCCAGCCGGGCCACCCAGGGCCAGCGCACCCCCGGCAGCGGTCGGCGGCGTCCGGTCACCAGGTCGGCGCCGTTGTCGAGTTCGGCGACCAGCCGGGGCAGCTCGGCGGGGTCCAGCGACCCGTCCGCGTCGATGACCGCCACGATCGGCGTCCTGGCGGCCACCACACCGGCGTGCACGGCCGCCCCGTAGCCGGGTCGCGGCTCGGTGACGACCATGGCGCCATGGCGGCGGGCCACCTCGGCGGTGTCGTCGACGCTGTTGTTGTCGACAACCAGTGCCTGGTAGCCGGCCGGAATGGCGGCCAGCACGGCGGGCAACGACTCGGCCTCGTTCAAGCAGGGCAGCACCACTGTGACCAGATCGTCGGGCATGGTCTTCGACCCTAATGGGAGACAGCTTGTCAGACCTGTAGTGCATGGTGTCGGTAGGCACGACGAGAGGGGATGTTTGCGATGTGCTGGATGTGTGATCACCCGGGCGCCACCATCGAGGACTACCTTGACCATGTTGCGGACCTATTGCGCGGAAAGATGCGCAGACGCGGGTGGGCGATCCAGTACGTTGAAGACGCCCGCAGACCGTTCGCCTACACGATCGGCCTGACCGACCGCGGGTTGCCCGAACTGCTGGTGACCGGCATATCACCGCAGCGCGCGGTTGAGTTGTTGAGCGCCGGCGCCGAATTGGCCGCGCTGGACGGCGCGCTGGCGCCGGGCGAACAGATCACCCTTCCCAGCGGCCGGCTTGCCGAGGTGGTCGAGGTGGAATACCCGGATGCCCACCTGTGCGCGGCGATCGGGCTCTTCGGCCCGAAGGTGCGCGCACTGCAGCTGGTGTGGGCCGACTGGCGTGGTCGCTGGCCGTGGGCGCCGGACTTCAACGATGGCGGTGCCATTCAGCCGGTGCTGGGGGTGCGGGCTGCGGCATGGCGCAGGCATACCGGGCAGGATGGAAAGTCGTGACGGCAACCAACCCATCCGACCCGCCGGAGGCCGTGGACAATCTGATCGCGCTGCTCGCCGACGAGGGAGTGTCACACCTCTTCATCAATCCCGGCACCGATTCGGCGCCTGTCCAGGAGGCGTTGGCTGCGGCGCGGGCCGCCGGCACGCCCGCACCGCAGCCGGTGCTTTGCCTGCACGAGAGCGTCGCGCTGGCGGCGGCCATCGGTCATCACATGGTCAGCGGACGACCACAGGCGCTGATGGTGCACGTCGACGCCGGGACACTGAACCTGGGCTGCCAGCTGCACAACGCCCAGCGCAACCGAACCCCGGTGGTGGTGTTCGCCGGGCGCGCGCCCTACACCACGGCGCCCGAGGTCCGCGGTCACCGCGACGCCTCCATCCACTGGCAACAGGAGCAGCTCGACCAGCAGGCCGTCATGCGGGCCTACGGCAAATGGCACATGGAAGTCCCGCGCGGACGCGAGCTGGCCCCCATCGTGCGACGGGCGTTTCAGGTCGCGCAGTCCAGTCCTGCCGGGCCCGCCTACGTCATGCTGCCCCGAGAAGCCTTGATGGAGCCGGGCGCCGGCTCGCTGCCGCGGCGACTATACCCGGCTGTCCCGCCGGGCCCGGACCCGTCGGCGCTGGAGCGGCTGGCAGCGATCCTGGCGGATTCCGCCCGCGTGGTGATCGTCACGGCACGAACCGCCGCCGATCCCGACAGCGCGACTGTGCTGGCGCGGATCGCGGAGTTGCTGGGCGCGCCGGTTGTCGACCAGGGAGATCGCGCCAACCTGCCGGCCGGACACCCGTTACACAGCATGACCGACCCGACTCCGTTGCAGTCCGCGGACGCGGTGCTGCTGTTGGACTCCGAAGTGCCGTGGGTGCCGGACCAGGTCGCCCCGCCGGCAGACGCCCGGGTGCTGCAGATCGACGTCGACCCGGTCAAGGTGAGCATGCCGCTGTGGTCCTATCCGGTGGAGATCGCGCTGACCGCCGATACCCGAGTCGCGCTGCCGCTGCTGGAGCAGGCGCTGCTGCGACGCGCCACATCTGACCTCCGGGAAAAGTGGACCGCACGCCGGCGGGCGGTCGAAGCCGAGATCGCCCGACTGCGGCTGGAGGCGGACCGCAAGTCCGGATCCGATCTGCCGGCCGATGTGCCCGACGCGATGCTGGCCGCGTTGGACCGCGCCCTGCCGGAGGACGCCGTGGTCGTGGAAGAAGCGGTCACCAACCGGCCTGCGGTAAGCCGGCAGGTGCGTCGTCGACCGGGACGCTTCTTCGACACCGGCGCGCCGGGGCTGGGTTGGGCGCCCGGAGGTGCGCTCGGGATCAAGCTCGCCGGCCCCGAGGCGCCCGTCGTCGCGGTATGCGGCGACGGCGCGTTCAACTTCAGTGTGCCCACAGCCGCGTTGTGGTCCGCCCACCGCTACGGCGCCCCCTTCGTGACGGTTGTCTTGAACAACCACTCCTATCGGGCATCCAAGGTACCGGTGATGGAATTGTATCCGGACGGAGTTTCAGTGCGGGCCAATGATTTTCTTGAAACCCAACTCACGCCGGACATCGGCTACGCCGCTCTCGCCCAGGCCTGCGGCGGCGCGGGGCGGACCGTGCACACGCCGCAAGAAATGGATAGCGCCATCCGATGGGCGATCGCCGAGACCGACCGAGGCCGGTGCGCGGTATTGGATGTTGTTCTGCCGCAACCATAACGGCGCTTCAACCGCGCAGCGGCGCGAACGCGAAGTCGCACAATCCGGCCCGCGGGTCAACGGCAGCGCGGAAACCCAGCACGTCGGCGGCGCGCGCCGGATCGGCGACGATGTGGCGGACGTCGCCACTGCGATAACCGCCGGTGATCACCGGAGTCATGCCGTCGCCGCGCGCCCGGCAGAGCACCGTCGCCACCTGAAGGATCGAAATCGGCTTTCCCGAGCAGACATTGGCCGCAGTAAAGCCGCAGCGGTCAGCTTCAGCCGCCGCCACGTTGGCGGCGGCCACGTCGTCGACATGGACGAAATCACGCATCTGACCGCCGTCTTCGAAAACCTTCGGCGGCTGACCCTTTTCCAACGCCGAACGGAAGATCGCCGCCACCCCCGAGTACGGGGTGTCGCGGGGCATGCCGGGCCCGTAGGCGTTGTGATAGCGCAGCGCCACCACCGAGCCGCCGGCGGACTCCGACCACGCCAGCGCGTAGTGCTCCTGCGCGACCTTGCTGGCCGCATACAGGCTGCGCGGCCGCAACGGAGCATCTTCGTCGACACGTTGCCAGGCCACCTGGGCGCCGCAGGTCGGGCAGCGGTGCTCGAACACCCCGGCGTCGAGATCGGAGCGGCTCCGCGGCAGCGGCTCGACCGACCCGTGCACCGGACAGGCGTAACGACCCTGGCCGTAGACCACCATCGACGACGCCAGCACCAGACGCCGAATCCCGGCGGCGAACATCTGCGCCAGCAGCACGGCAGTGCCGAAGTCGTTGTGGCTGCCGTAGGTGGGGGCGTCGGCGCTATCGACACCGGCACCCACCACCGCCGCCTGATGGCACACCAGCTCCACCCCGGCCAACACCGGAGCCAGCGCGTCGGCGTCGCGGATGTCGACGCGGTGACAGCCGTCGGGCAACCGCGGGTCCGATCCGTGCGCGGTGCGCAGCATGGCGTCGACGGCGACGACCTCATGGCCTGCGCCGGCCAGCGCGGCGTGCACCCGGGATCCGATGAATCCGGCCGCGCCGGTCAACAGCACTCTCACGGCAGGTCGAACGGTAGTACGGCGCCGGCGTGCGAGCGACAGGCGGTGCAGCTGCGCTCGAGGGCGACATCGCCGATCGCCGCGCGCACCAGCCTCTTGAACGGCTCGATGTTCTTCTGGAATTCGCTGAACACGTCAACGACTTTCACCCCGCCGCCGACCTGGACGCCGGCGTCTAGGTCGGTGACCAAAGCGATGGCGGCGTAACACATGTCGAGTTCGCGGGCAAGCACAGCCTCTGGATAGCCGGTCATGTTGATCAGGATGAACCCGGCGGCGGCGTAAAAGCGGCTTTCGGCGCGGGTGGAAAACCGCGGGCCCTGGATCACCACCATGGTGCCGCCGTCGACTACTCCGGGCCGGCCGGTGACCGCAGACCGCAGCGTCGGACAGTACGGGTCGGCGAAGGCGGGATGCGCGCCGCCGGTCTCGAAGTAGGTGTCGGCCCGGCTATGGGTGCGGTCCACCAGCTGGTCAGGCACTACGACCGTGCCCGGCCCGAGTTGCGGTGTCAGGCTGCCGACGGCGCAGGGAGCGAAGACCCGTCGCACCCCCAGCGCGCGCAACGCCCAGACGTTGGCCCGGTAGGGCACGGTGTGGGCGGCGTGCTCGTGATGCACGCCATGACGGGGCAAAAAGGCGACCTCGTGCTCGCCAACACCGCCGACCGTGACCGGGGCGCTGGGCCGGCCGTACGGGGTGTCGACGTCGACGCTGTCCGCGTCGGACCCGAAGAAGCTGTAAAAGCCGCTGCCGCCGATCACCGCGAGCATTTGTCCATTGTGGTACAGCCCATGCGACGATCGAACCGTGGCTAGTTTCGCGCAGTGGGTCGAGGGCGCCCGGCTACGGACGCTGCCCAACGCGGTGGCGCCGGTGGTCGCGGGTACCGGCGCGGCGGCCTGGCTGCACGCCGCGGTGTGGTGGAAGGCGCTGCTGGCGCTGACCGTCGCAGTGACGTTCGTCATCGGGGTCAATTTCGCCAACGACTACTCCGACGGCATCCGCGGCACCGACGACGATCGGGCCGGCCCGCTGCGGCTGGTGGGGTCGCGGCTGGCCACGCCGCGGTCGGTACTGGCGGTGGCCGTGGCGAGCTGGAGCGTCGGCGCGGTGGCCGGGCTGGTGTTGGCGCTGGCCAGTGCGCCGTGGCTGATTGCCCTCGGGGCGGCCTGCCTAGCCGGAGCCTGGCTCTACACCGGCGGGTCGAAACCTTACGGGTATGCAGGTTTCGGCGAGTTCGCGGTGTTCGTGTTCTTCGGGCTGATCGGGGTGTTGGGCACTCAATACACTCAGGCGCTGCGGGTGGACTGGGTGGGGGTGGTGCTGGCGACGGCGACGGGTGCGCTCTCGGCGGCGGTGCTGGTGGCCAACAATCTGCGGGATATCCCGACCGACGCGCCGTCCGGCAAGCTCACCCTGGCGGTGCGGCTCGGCGACCCTGGGACCCGGACGCTGTACCAGGCGCTGCTGCTGTGCGCCGCGGTTTCGACTCTGACGCTGACCGCGGCCACGCCGTGGTGCGCGCTGGGATTCCTCGCCACGCCGTGGGCGCTGCGGGCTGTGCGGCCGGTGCGCTCAGGCAAGGTCGGGCCGGAGCTGATCCCGGTGCTGCGGGACACCGGGCTGGCGATGCTGACGTGGTCGGTCACCGTGGCGGCGGTGCTGGCGGCGTCGACTATGCGCTGAGGCTCAGCCGCGCGTCGTCGCCTGGGATCGGGGTGCCCTGCGCCAACCCCGCAGGCGTCACTGCTCGTCGGGCGCCGCGTCGCCACGCAGCCGGGCCCGCAGCTGCTCGCGGTCTCGGCGCCGACGCTCGCTGGCCGCCTCCAGCCCGGCGGTGGCCCTACGACGCAGCGGAGCGAACAGCCACATGCCCAACGGCATCGCGATCACCAACGCGAACAGCAGCGCGACGGCGACGGGAAACTGGTGCACACCGAGCAGCAGCGCGACCCCGTAGATGGCGGTGGCCAGCACGACCACCAAACCCAGTCGGGCCGCCGCATAGAGCAGGATGGCGACCACGGCGCCCCGGGCAATGCTTCGATCGTCTGACACAGTCCGAGCCTACGGCGCAGGTATATTCAGACCAAGGAGGTGTCGAGTGCTGTACCTGCTCCTCGTCCTGATTCTGGGGACGCTGATCTACATCGGTTTGCGCGCCGCCCGGTCGCATGCCAACCGACCCAAGACGCGCGTCATCGGACCAGACGACGATCCGGAGTTTCTGTGGCGGTTGGGCCGCGGCGATAACAACCCGCACTAGATGCCGCTAGATAAAAGCGGCGCTGCGTCCCTCGACGCTGGGAAACCCGTCGGCTACAACGGCTGCCAGTTCGATCAGCGCCTCCCGGGTATCCCGCTTCAGGCGCTCGAGGCTGATCTCGGCGCCCTCCTCCAAATGCGGGTCGAACGGTACTAGCCGCACCGCGCGGCAGCGCCGCGAGAAATGATCCACTACTTTCTGCATGTCGACCTTGCCGGAGCGCGGCCGCACCGCGTTGATGACCGCGATCGCTCCCCGGACCAAATCCTCGTGGCCGTGCGCGTCGAGCCAGTCCAGCGTCGCCGAGGCGCTCCGCGCGCCGTCGATCGATCCCGAGCTGACCACGATCAGCGCATCCGTCTTGACCAAAATCGCCGACATCGCCGAGTGCAAAAGCCCGGTACCGCAGTCGGTGAGCACCAACCCGTAGAAACGCTCCAGGATCTCCAGCGTGCGCGAGTAGTCCTCGGCGCTGAACGCCTCCGATATCGCCGGGTCGGTCTCCGACGCCAGCACCTCAAGTCGGCTGGGGCCTTGCGAGGTGTAGCTGCGCACGTCGCTGTAGCGCTGGATACCCTCGGCGTCGCGTAACAGGTGCCGCACGGTGGCCGTAGTCTCCAGCGGCACCTTCTGGCTCAGTGTGCCGCGATCCGGATTGGCGTCCACCGCCACTACGCGGTCCCCGCGGATCGACGCGAAGGTGGCGCCCAGGCACGCGGTGATCGTGGTCTTGCCCACCCCGCCCTTCAACGACAGCATCGCGATCTTGTAGCAGCCCCGCAGCGGGCGGTTGGCCTGCGCGACCAGGTCGTTGTAACGCATCACCCGGGGGCTCTCGCCCAGGTTGATCAGCTGGCCCGACAACAGATACAGCCACCGCCGCCAGCCCTCCGACGGCGCCGGCCTGACCTGCCGCAGCAACGTGCTGGTGGACAACTCCGGGTACGGCGAGGGATGCACGGGCGGCTGGCGATAGCCGGTCGGAGCCGACACGCCGGGCGCGCGACCACCGTAGTAGCCGCCGTAGGGCGGTGCGTCGACGACCCGCGGCAGCCCTTTGGCCGGGGTGGCTGCCCACGCTCGCGGCTCGGCGCGGGTGTCTGGCGCAAGCCCGCCCCGCGTCTGGGCGTCGCTGAAGCGACGCTCGGTACGAAATCCGGCGAAAGCCTTGGTCGGTGCAGCGCTGGCTTCCTCGTCGCCTGCCGCCGCCCCGGTGCCCCGGTTTGGGTGCTCAGACATGGTCACACTTCCCCTCGTTGCCGTGCACGGGTCGCTGCCGACGAACATATCGCAACGCGGGTCGACGCCACCTGACCTTGGGTTTAGCCCACACCCGCGTAGGAGTGCAGGCCCACGGTCACCAGGTTGACGAAGAACAGGTTGAACACCATCACCACCAACCCGGTCACGTTGATCCAGGCCGCCTTGCTGTCCCGCCAACCCGCCGTCGACCGGGCATGCAGGTAGGCGGCGTAGACGATCCACGCTATGAACGCCACCGTTTCCTTGGGATCCCAGCCCCAGTAGCGACCCCAGGCTTCCTCGGCCCAGATCGCGCCGAAGATCACCCCGAATCCGAATACTGGAAACGCAAAGATCGTGGTCCGGTAGGCGATGCGGTCCAGAGTCTGCGCGTCGGGCAGCCGCTGCACCATGTGCGCCAACGTGCCCGGGGCGCCCGGGGCGCCCAGCCGAGACCTCCGCAGCAGGAACAGGATGCTGGCCACCCCGGCCACCAAAAACACCCCGGAACCTAGGCTGACCACCGATACGTGGATCGGCAGCCAATACGACTGCAGCGCCGGCATCACCGGAGCGGCGTTGGCGTAAAGCCAGTGCCCGGACACCGTCAGCAGGATCAGCACCGGTAGCAGCAGGAACACCCACAGCGGACGATACTGCGGCCGGCGCAGCACGATCGCGCCGGCGATCAGGCCGCAGCAGCAGGTCAGATTGATGAATTCGTACATGTTGCCCCACGGCACCCGCGCCGTGGCCAGGCCGCGCAGCACGATGCAGGCCAGCAAAAACCCGATTCCGACGTACACCAGGGCCAGGCCGGCTCCCCCGATGCGTTCGTCGATCGGCCGCCGCGGTGCGTCGAGCACAACGCCGGGTGCAGCGCCGTGGGCGGCCGCGGGTCCAGCGGCCACCAGCTCCGGGTCGATGCGACGGGTGCGGCTGTACGCGAGTTCGACGGCCAGTAGCAGCAACGCGACGACTAGCACCAACACCGACGAGGTGAAGGCCCAGTCGGAGGTTCGCGCCAGCCCGACGTCGACGTGCAGGGTGTTCATGTGAGGTCCTTCTTTCCGGTGGCGACGACGGGCTGCGCCGTCGGGGTGTCCAATCCGGCCATCAACCGATCGGTCAGGCGTTCGAATTCGTCGCCCCAGCCGGAGTTGTCGGTACGCGCGAGGCCGCCCAGCTCAACATTCACCGTATCGGGCGCGTCCGCCGCCGCAAGCCTGACCCAAACCCGCCGTCGTCGCACCAGCAGAGACACCACCAGCCCGGCCATCATCGTGATCGCGAACATCAGCACCCAGAGCTGCCCGGGATCGTAGGAGACTTGGAGGTTGACGAACGGCACGGCGCCGTCGAAGCGGACCACGATGCCGTCTTGGGCGAGCCGCACTTGTTCGCCGGCGCGCAGGTTGACCCGGTTGACCTTGGTCAGCCGGTGCTGCTGGATCAGGCGGGGATCCAGCGCATACAGCGATTGTGGCCGGCCGGTGTCCAGGCCGGTGTCGCCGACGTAGATGTCGACCGCGACCGCGGGAGAGTTCAGCGCGGGAAAGCTTGACGACAGCAGCGCGCCGTCGAGCTGCTCGGTGGGTGCGAACAGGCCTTCGATGGCGATCTGGTGCCGGCGCCGCTGACCGGGGTTGGGATAGCTGCCGGCCGGCGGGTCGATGCGGACCACGCCCGACGACAGCAGGGTCTGCGGGTTGTCGGGTCGCCACTGCACGGTCGAGCTGCGGGTCTGTCCGTCCGGAAACGTCACCGTGAAGGTCGGCGCATAGCCGTGGCCCTGCAGATAAATCCGGTCGCCGCCGGTCCGCAGCGGGTGGTTGACCTCCAACCGGTACGGCCGCCAGCTGTCGGTGGCCAGGTCGCGGCCGGTCTGGTAGTCGATGTTCGCGGCAAACGACGTGGCCTGTCCGGACGGCAGGTAATGGGCCTGGAAGTCGTTGACGTGGACGCAGATCGGGTGCAGCGACGTGCCGTCGACGGTGTTGCCGGCACGAAACGAATCGAACGCGGCCGGCGATGCCGAGCAGAAGCCGGGGCCGCCGTCGGCGATGACGATCACGTTGCCCTCGTAGCCGAACAGCTTGCCGACGGCCACCGCGACCAGTAGGCCCAGCAGCGCGAAGTGGAAGGCCAGGTTGCCGAATTCGCGCAGGTAGCCCTTCTCGGCGGACACCTCGACGGCGCCGTCGGGCTCCCGGACGACGGTGCGCCAGCCGCGGAGCCGTTCGATGATCGTCGCGGCAAGCGTCCCGGGCGCACCGGTGAGGGTGGCGCTGGCGTGTTTGGGCAGCCGGGCGAGGTTGCGCGGGGCGGCCACCGGGGCCGCACGCAGGCTGCGCACGTGCTCGATCATCCGCGGAGTCAGGCAGCCGACCAGCGACACGAACAGCAACACATAGATCGCGGTGAACCAGAAGCTGGCGAACACGTCGAAGACCTGCAGTCGATCCAGCCACGGCCCGATCAGTGGATGAACGGCCAGGTAGTCCTCGACCTTGCCGGCGTTGAGGCTGCGTTGCGGCAGCAGCGCGCCCGGGATGGCACCCAGCGCCAGCAGGCACAGCAGCACCAGTGCGGTCCCCATCGAGGTCAGTGCCCGCCAGGTGTTGCGCACCTTGTGCGCGAGGAGACGCAGAATCGCACGGCGCGGCTTTGCCGCGTGCGATTCTGCGTCTGCTCGCGCACTCAAATTGGCAACCTCACGTCAGAAACCAGCGCATCGCGCAGCCACGCCACGACGTCATTCCATACCCCGGTGAGCAGCGCCGCACCGACCGCGATCAGCAGCAGGCCACCGAAAATCTGCAACGCCCGAGTGTGCCGGCGCAGCCAGCCCAACCCGGTCACGGCCACCGCCGAGCCCAACGCCAGCAACACGAACGGCACGCCCAAACCCAGACAATAGGCGATCACCAGCACGACGCCGCGAGCCACGCTGGCGCCGTCGGTGGCCGAGGCGACGGCGATCACCCCGGTCAGCGTGGGTCCCAGACACGGCGTCCAGCCCAGCGCGAACACCGCGCCCAGCAGCGGCGCGCCCGCGACCGTCGACACCTGCCGCGGAGTGAACCGGGCCTGGCGTTGCAGCGCCGGGACGAATCCGACGAACACCAGGCCCATCGCAATCGTCAGGCTCCCGCCCACCCGCTGCAACAAGAGTTGGTTGCTGATCAGCGCGGTGGTCATGCCGAGCACAGCGACAGAGCCCAGCACAAACACCGCGGTAAACCCGGCGACGAACAACGCCGCCGACCCGGCAACCCGCCACCGCACGGCGCGCGGGGCGCGGCCCATGTCGGAGTCATCGACACCGACCACCGCGGCCAGATACGACAAGTAGCCGGGCACTAGCGGCACTATGCACGGTGACGCGAACGACACCAGCCCGGCGAGCAGGCAAACACCCAGTGCGACCAGCAGCGGCCCGGTCGCGGCGATCGCGGTCAGCCCGGTGTTCACTGCGGGTCCGCCCGCGCAGAGTCGGCGGCATCATGCTCGGCGGCCAGCCGCTGCACGACGGGCTGCAGGTCCGCCGCGAGCACCTCACGCAAAAAGACCGCGGCAACCCGGTGCTGGCGGTCGAGAACCAACGTCGAGGGGATCACCGTGGCGGGGTATTTGCCGCCCAACGCGATCATGGTGCGCATCGCCGGATCGTAGATGGACGGGTAACTGACCTGCCGGTCGGTGATGAAGTCCAGGGCGGCCTGCCGGTTGTCACGGACGTCGATGCCCAGGAACGTCACGCCGTCACCACGGGTGGCTTCGTACACTTGCTGCAGCTGGGCGACCTCGGCCCGGCACGGGCCGCACCACTGTCCCCATACGTTGACGACGACCACCTTGCCGGGGAAGTCGCTGACCGACAGCGTGCGCGCCGGGTCCCTCAGGTCTGGCCCCGCTATCGGTCCGGGCCGGCCGCGCCGGCCGGGCGGGTCGTAGAAGATCTCGGTTTTGCCGCCGGGGGCGACGAACTCGAACGTGCCGCCGCGGGTTACCGCGTCGTCGCCATGCGAGCAGCCGGCCAGCGGGCCGGCCAGCAGTGCTGCGATGATTGCCAGCAGCCGCATCATCAACGGCCGGCCGGTTCGCAATACTGCACCCCGATCAGACGCTCACCGTCATAAACCAGCGAGGTCACCGACGCGACGGTGCATTGGCGGCGGCGCGGATCGTGCCAGAGCCGTTTGCCGGTCAGGTATAACCGCGCCGTCCACACCGGCAGCTGGTGGCTGACACAGACCGCTTCGCGGCCGGCGGCCCGGACCCGCGCCTTGTCGATCGCGGTCGCCATCCGCGCGGCGATCTGAGCGTACGGTTCGCCCCACGACGGGGTGAACGGGTTGCGCAAGTGCCACCAGAATCGCGGGTCGCGCCACGCACCGTCGCCTGGGCCGAAACGTTTGCCCTCGAAGACGTTGGCCGATTCGATCAAGTCAGGGTCGGTGTCCACGGACAGGCCGTGGCGCGCGGCGATGGGCGCGGCGGTCTCCTGCGCCCGCTCCAGCGGAGAGGCGATCACCGCAACGACGTCGTTGTGGGCCAGCGCGTCGGCCACCGCCTGCGCCTGGCGCCTGCCCTGCTCGGACAGGTGAAATCCGGGCAGCCGGCCATACAGTATGCCCCGCGGGTTATCCACCTCGCCGTGCCGCACCAAATGGATTCGGGTCTGTTCGGCCGTCACGGTTTGGGCTCTCTTGCGGCGGCTGCGGCGGCCGCGGGCAGCGCGGCGGCGATACGGTCGAACGCGACGTCATCGAGGGCGGCCGAGACGAACCATGCTTCGAAGGGACTGCACGGCGGATAGACTCCGGCGTCGAGCAGGGCGTGAAAGAACGCTGGGTATCGCCAGGTCTGGGTCGCCCGTGCCGAGGCGAAGTCGATCACCGGCGCCTCGGCAAAGAACACGCTGAGCATATTGCCGGCCCGTGGAATCTGATGCGGCACATGGGCTTTCGTCAACGAGTCGGAGAGCAGAGTGGCAAGCCGGTCAGCATGGGTGTCCAGCGCCGTGTAGACCTCGTCGGTGGCGGCCCGCAGCGTCGCCAACCCGGCGGCCATCGCCACCGGATTGCCCGAAAGCGTGCCGGCCTGATACACCGGACCGAGCGGCGCGAGCTGCTCCATCACCTCGACACGTCCGCCGAACGCGGCGGCGGGCAGCCCGCCGCTCATCACCTTGCCGAATGTGAAGAGATCGGCCTCCACGGGATCGATTCCATACCAACCGCTTCGGCCGACCCGGAAACCGGTCATCACCTCGTCGACGATGAGCAGCGCACCGTGTCCGGCGGTGACCTTCCGCAGCGCGGCGTTGAAGCCGTCCGCGGGCGGGATGACGCCCATGTTGCCGGGGCTGGCCTCGGTGATCACCGCGGCAATCTCCGCGCCGAACCGCTCGAACGTTTGCTCGACGGCCGCGAGGTCGTTGTAGGGCAAGACGATCGTGTCCGCGGCGGTGGCGCCGGTGACGCCCGGCGAGGACGGCAAGCCCAGCGTCGCGACCCCAGAACCGGCGTCGGCCAGCAGCGCGTCGACGTGACCGTGATAACAGCCGGAGAACTTGACGATCTTGGCGCGGCCGGTGAACCCACGGGCCAGCCGGACCGCACTCATGGTGGCCTCGGTGCCGGAGTTGACCAGCCGGATGCGCTGCACTGGTGGCATCCGGTCGATGATTTCGGCGGCCAACTCGGTCTCGGCCGGGGTTGGCGCCCCGAACGACAGGCCGGCGGCGGCGGCCTTGGCCACGGCGTCGACCACCGCCGGGTGGGCGTGACCCAGGATCATCGGGCCCCACGAACAGACCAGGTCGACGTAGCGGCGGCCGTCGGCGTCGGTCAGCCAGCAGCCCCGGGCTTCAGTAATGAAACGGGGCGTCCCGCCGACGGCCTTGAACGCCCGTACCGGGGAGTTCACCCCGCCGGGAATGACCGCACAGGCGGCGTCGAACAGCTTCGCCGACGCGGTGGTCAAAGCCTCGGCCTGGTCGGTGACGTGCATACCACCAGTGTCCCAGCTCCGGCGGCAGGGTCGCCTACAGGGTGTCTCCAGGGTGTAGTCCGCGTGCGAAGGCAGTGCCGGGTTGAGATCGGCAACGAACACCGAGTTGGATGGCGTCATGCAACTACCGCAACGCCTCGCTCGGTTCAACCGATACGTCACCAACCCGATTCAGCGGGTGTGGGCGGGCTGGCTTCCCATGTTCGGGATTCTCGAGCATGTCGGGCGGCGCTCCGGCAAGCGGTACCGCACCCCGCTGAGCGTGTTCCCCGCCGAGATCGACGGAAAGCCGGGGGTGGCAATCATGCTGACCTACGGCCCGGACCGCGATTGGCTGAAGAACCTCAACGCGGCCGGCGGCGGGCGGATGCGTCGCAACGCCAAAACCTTCGGCGTCACCGACCCGCGGATGGTCAGCAAGGCAGAGGCGGCCGCGCATGTCACCGGCGCGTGGCGGCGGGTCTTCGCCCGTCTGCCGTTCGAGCAGGCGGTGCTGCTGACCAAGACCGACTGACGCGGGTGCGCTGGCCGGCCGAAACCGCAATCCCCGGCCCAAGGGTCACGGTGTGATAACTGATCCGGCGTGGTTGTTCGGGCGAAAGCTGCCCGCCCCGGCATGATGTCGCACGTGCGTGAGCTGTCCCGTCGTGCCGTGCTGCGGTTGGGCGCCGGTACCACCGTCGGCGCCGCGGCTATGTGGGCGTTGGGCGCGTTGCTCGAGCCCACCCGAACACCGGCGACGCCCGCCTTGTTCGAAGCGGAGGCCGGCAATCCGGCGCCGACGCGGCTGTCGGGCTCGTTCGTCTCGGCGGCCCGCGGCGGCGTCAAAACCAACTGGGTCATTCTGCGGCCACCCGGTCCGACGGGGCCGTTGCGTCCGGTGATCGCACTGCACGGCAGAGGGGGCAGCGCGAACACGGTGACCGACCTTGGTGTCGACAACGTTCTCGCCCAGCTGGCCAGGGAAGGTCGACCGGCGTTTGCCGTAGTCGGCGTCGACGGCGGCGACACCTACTGGCATCGGCGCGCTTCAGGGCAGGACTCGGGAGCCATGGTGCTCACCGAGCTGTTGCCGATGCTGCACGCCATGGGGTTGGACACCTCGCGGGTGGCGTTTCTGGGTTGGTCGATGGGGGGCTACGGAGCGCTGTTGTTGGGCTCCCGGCTCGGTCCGCAGCGGACCGCCGGGATCTGTGCGGTGAGCCCCGCCCTGTTCACCTCGTATGCCGCCAGCACTGCCGGGGCCTTTGACAGCTATGACGATTGGATGCGCAACTCGGTATTCGGGCTTCCGGTGCTGTCGTCGATTCCGCTGCGGGTGGATTGCGGCACCGGCGACCGGTTTTATTCGGCCACCTGCCAATTCGTCGCGCAACTGCACACACCGCCGTCGGGCGGGTTCGCACCCGGCGGCCACGACGTGTCGTATTGGCGTCAGCAGCTGCCCGCGGAGCTGGCCTGGATGGCGTCGTGACCTCGCTTCGGGCCCCGCTGCTTACCCGCGGCCGAATCGGCGCAATCGCAGACTGTTGCCGACGACCAGCAGCGAGGAGCACGCCATCGCGGCACCGGCGATCATCGGGTTGAGCAGGCCCGCCGCGGCCAGCGGGATAGCGGCCAGATTGTAGGCGAACGCCCAGAACAGGTTCGTCCGAATTGTGCGCATGGTGCGCGCCGACAGCCGCAGCGCCGTTGGCACGGTGCGCAGATCACCGCGCACCAGCGTCAGGTCGCCGGCCTCGATCGCGGCGTCGGTGCCGGTGCCCATCGCCATGCCGATGTCGGCAGCGGCCAGGGCAGGCGAATCGTTGAAGCCGTCGCCGACCATAGCCACCCGGGCGCCGTCGGCCTGCAACCGCTTGACCGCGTCGGCCTTACCGGTCGGCAGCACGCCGGCGATCACGTCGGCAGGCTCGATACCGACCTCGTCGGCAACCCGGTGCGCTACCTCGGCGCTGTCCCCGGTCAACAGGACCGGCCGGATACCCATGCTGCGCAGATCCGAGATCGCCTGCGCACTGGTGGGTTTGACGCTGTCGGCCAGCCGGATGCTGCCACGCGGCCGATTCCCCCAGAGCACCTCGACGCTGGTGCGACCGTCAGACACCGCGGCCTTGCGCACGCTGACGGTGACGCCATCGACGTCACCGCAGACCCCGATGCCCGCCTCGTTGACGAAGCCGCTGACCGGCTCCAGGCGCAGACCCCGGGCTCGGGCCGCGGCCACGATAGCCACGGCGGCCGGGTGCTCGGAAGCCGATTCGACCGCCGCAGCCCGGGCCAGCACAACGTCGGGGTCCTCACCTTCCGCGGGTTCGACGGCGTCGACGGTCATGACGCCGGTAGTCACGGTTCCGGTCTTGTCCAGCACGACCGTATCGATGGTCGTCACGTTCTCCAGTGCTTGCGGGTCTTTGATCAGGATGCCCAGCTGCGCACCGCGTCCGATGCCGACCAGGATCGCGGTGGGGGTGGCCAGCCCGAGCGCGCACGGGCAGGCGATGATCAGGACGGCGACCGCCGCGGCGAATGCCGGGCTGGCAGGCTGCCCAGCCAGCAGCCAGCCGGTCAGCGTGGCTGCGGCCAGCACCAGCACCGCGGGCACGAACACCGCCGAGATCCGGTCGGCCAGCCGCTGGATGGACGCTTTGCCGTTCTGGGCGTCGGTGACCGCCTTGGCCATCCTGGCCAGCTGGGTGTCGGACCCCACTCGCACCGCACGCACCAGCACCCGGCCGTAGGTGTTCAGCGCTCCGCCGAGCACCTCGACACCAGGGCCGACGTCGACCGGCATCGGTTCGCCGGTCATCGCCGAGTTGTCCAGCGCCGAGGCACCGTCGACCACGACGCCGTCAGTGGCCACGCGTTCGCCGGGCCGGACCACGACCACGTCACCGACATGCAGGTCGGAGACCGGGATCCGGACTTCACCGCCATCGCGCAGCACGACAGCATCCTTGGCACCCAGCGTCAGCAGCGCCCGCAGCGCCGCACCGGCCGAGCGTTTGGCCCGCGACTCGGCGTAGCGACCGGCTAACAGAAAGACCGTGACGGCGGCTGCTACTTCGAAATACATCTGTCCGGAGCCGCGCAGCACGGCCACCGCCGACCACAGGTAGGCGGCCAGCGTGCCCAGCGACACCAGGGTGTCCATGGTCGACGCACCGTGGCGTGCGCTGCGCAGCGCCGCCCGGTGGAAGGGATAGCCGCCCCACGCCACGATCGGGGTGGTCAGTGCGAAGACCAGCCACTGCCAGCCGGTGAACTGCCACGAAGTCACCATCGACAATCCGACAACCGGCAGCGCCAGCACGGCCGAGCCGATCAGCCGCGGCCGCAGATGATCCGCCGGCTGCTCCGGGGTCTCGTCCGGGCGGGTGCCCTCGCGGTGTACCGAGGCCCGATAACCGGCCATCTCCACAGCGCGGATCAGATCGGTTGTCGACACCGTGGGGTCGTGCTCGACATGGGCGCGTTCGACGGCGAAGTTCACCGTGGCCCGGACACCGTCAAGCTGATTGAGACCACGCTCCACCCGCGCGGCGCACGATGCGCAGCTCAATCCGCTCAGGTCCAGGTCGGTGGTGGTCATGGCAGAAATGATACCCCTAAGGGGTATATGTGTTCGCGGTCACGGCCCGACGCAGCCGGGCGCCCCCGACCACGGCCAACACACCGGCGACCGTCGCCAGCAACAGCGTCAACAGCAACAAGTGGGGGTCGTAGGTCACCGACGTGGTAGCCGGCTGGCCGTCGATGACAGGCGCGACCGCCACCGTGGAGCGCACCCCCGACCAGGCGAACGCGCAGCCGATCACCGCTAGACCCGCCAAGCTGAGCTCGGTGACGGCGCGGCGACCAGCCCTCACCAGTCCGACCCGTCGTCGACGTCCGGAGGCGGGGTGACCGGTCCGACACGCTCCTCGACCAGCGGGATCAGCGCTGCGCGCAGCTGGCGATGCCGGCGCGCCCAGGCTTGAGCGGTGCGGCCGTGAGTGAGCCGCAGCCCGATGCCCACCCGGCCACGCGGCACCCCGACCAGTTCGCCAAGCGCGCGGGCGGACTGCCAGCGCTCCAGGTCCTTCGCGGTCACCACCGGACTGTCGGCCTCCGGGTAGACCTTCACGATCTCGGACACCTTGATCGTCTCGGTGCCCTGGCGCAGGGTTTCGGGGGTCAGCTCGACCGACGTGTGGATCCGGGCAGCTTTCACCTGCAGCCCGACAAATCCGGACACCAGCACCAAAAACACCAGCGGGACCAGCCATTGCCAGCCGTTGCCGCTGGATTTCTCGATCATCAGCATCGCCAGGGCCGACAGCGGGCCGGCCAGCACCCAGTACCAGCTGGCGCCGGCCTCGTAAAACAGCGGAGCCGGATCGGGATTCGTCCGTGCGGTCACCGACATCGCATCCTTCGATCTGCCCGCAACAACACCGCCTTAGGACCGCCCCAGGTCAACCTAACCGAAATTTAGCAGCACACCCTTGCCCGGTCTCAACGGGAAAAGTAGTCGTGGGCATCGCGGCGGTGCAGCAAAAACATCGCCCCGGCGATCAGCACCGACCCGACGATGCCGGTGACAGCACAGATGATCGCCGCGACCGGTGGCCAGTCCACGCTGAACAACCGGAGCATCACGTAGACGATCGTGGCCAGGCCCCCTCCGGTGGATACGGTTCGGGCCCATCGGTAACCGGCCCGCATCAGGATCAGGAAGGTCAGCACAATCGCGCACGCCACCGCGGCGAAGAGCCCCGCGGCCGCGTAGACCAGTACGGACCCTCGTCCGGCACCGGATCCAACCAGATCCGCGACGTACCCGATGACCATCAGCGGCAGCGCCGCCACCCACAGCCAAAACCCGGTGTCGACGTCCACCGGTCGGATCGGCGGCTGCGGCGGCGCGGGCGGACCCGGCGGCGTACTCGGCCAGCTCGGCGGCCTGCTCACGACAGCCAGCCCGCCGCCTGGGCGGCCCAGTAGGTCAACACGATGTCGGCACCGGCGCGACGGATGCTGGTCAACGACTCCAGCGCGGCCGCACGCTCGTCGATCCAGCCGTTGGCGGCCGCGGCGGAAATCATCGTGTACTCCCCCGACACCTGGTAGGCAGCCACCGGCACCGGCGAGAGATCGGCTGCAGCGGCCACCACGTCGAGGTAGCCCAGGGCTGGTTTGACCATCACGATGTCGGCACCCTCGTCGAGGTCCAGCTCAACTTCGCGCAGGGCCTCGCGGGCGTTGCCGGGCTCCTGCTGATAGGTGCGACGGTCGCCGGACAGGCTGCAGTTCACCGCCTCACGGAACGGACCGTAAAACGCCGACGCGAACTTCGCAGCGTAGGCCAGGATCACCACGTCGATGTGGCCGGCCGCATCCAAGCCGTCCCGGATCGCGGCGACCTGGCCGTCCATCATCCCACTGGGCGCTACCACATGGGCGCCCGAATCCGCCTGTGCCACAGCTAAATCTACATAACGGATCAGGGTAGCGTCGTTATCGACCCGGCCTCGCTCGTCGAGCACGCCGCAGTGCCCGTGGTCGGTGAACTCGTCGAGACAGGTGTCAGCCATCAACACGGTGGCTTCGCCGAGGTCCTTGGCCAGATCACGCAATGCGACATTGAGGATACCGTCGCGATCGGTGCCGACCGAACCGACAGCGTCCTTGTCTTCGTCGCGGGGCACTCCGAACAGCATCAGCCCTCCGACTCCGGCGGCCACCGCGTCGGCGGCGGCGCGACGCAGCGAGTCGCGGGTGTGCTGCACCACCCCCGGCATCGACGCGATGGGCCGTGGTTCGTCGATATCGTCGGCGACGAACATCGGCAACACCAAATGTCTTGGCTCCAAAGATGTCTGCGCTACCAAGCGGCGCATCGCCGGGCTCGAGCGAATCCGACGCGGGCGCTGCAAAGGGTAACCGCCGACGCGCTCTGGGTGGCGACCCGCTGCGCCGGGCTCCGCCGCCCTTGCGATCGCCACGCGCTCTGGGTGGCGACCCGCTGCGCCCGGCTCCGCCGCCCTTGCGATCGCCACGCGCTCTGGGTGGCGACCCGCTGCGCCCGGCTCCGCCGCCCTTGCGATCGCCACTAGCGCCTGCGGCTCTTCTTACGTGGCGGTGGCAGCGCACCCTCGGCGCGCAGCCGGGCGGCGTGCTCAGCCAGCGCGTCGACCAGTGGGCCCACCGCGGCCGTGTCAGGCTGCACGTCGACGCGCAAGCCGAACTCCGCCGCGGTCTCGGCGGTCTTGGGGCCGATGCAGGCCACGATGGTGCGCGCGTGCGGCTTGCCGGCAATACCAACCAGATTGCGCACCGTAGAACTGGAGGTGAAGCACACCGCGTCGAACCCGCCGGTTTTGATCATTTCGCGGGTTTCCGCCGGCGGCGGCGCGGCCCGCACCGTCCGGTAAGCGGTGACGTCCTCGATCTCCCAGCCGCGTTCGCGCAGGCCCTCGGCCAGGGTCTCGGTGGCGATGTCGGCGCGGGGTAGCAGCACCCGGTTCACCGGGTCGAAAATACGGTCATAGAGCGGGAATTCGTCCAAAAGACCCAGCGAGGACTGCTCGCCCGAGGGCACCAGCTCCGGGCTGACACCAAACGCGCGCACCCGATCAGCGGTCGCCTCGCCGACGCAGGCAATCTTCACCCCGGAAAACGCGCGGGCATCCAGACCGAACTCGTTGAACTTCTCCCACACCGCGCGCACCGCGTTGGTGGAGGTGAACACCACCCACTGGTAGCGGCCGTCGACTAGTCCTTTGACGGCACGCTCCATCTGCGCGGGGCTGCGCGGCGGCTCGACGGCAATCGTCGGCACCTCGATGGGCAGCGCACCGTAGCCGGTCAGCCGTTGGCTCATGTCGCCGGCCTGGTCCTTGGTGCGCGGAACCAGCACGGTCCAGCCGTACAGCGGGCGGCTCTCCCACCAGTTCAGCTTGGCCCGGTTGGCCACCGTCTTGCCGATCGTCATCACCACCGAACCGGTCAAAGGTCCGGCCGGGTCGGTGCCGCCCAGCACGTCCGAATCGGCCAACCCTCCCAGCGTCGACAACACCGAGCGTTGCGTGCAGGTCGTGCCGTTGGCGGTGACCACACACGGGGTCGTGTCGGCCAATCCGTACTCGACCAGCGTGCGTGCCGCGTCGGCTACACGCGATGCGGTGGCCAGCAGGATCAGCGGACCCGGACCGGCCGCCAGCGCCGCCCAGTCGTCGTCTGTGAGGTCGGCGCGCACATCGGCAACGGTGTGCGACGAGCCCAGCGGCAGCCCGGCGTAAGTCGGTACCACCGAACTCGGCGCCAAGCCGGGCACGATCTCAAAACTGAGGTGGCTGCGCGCAACGGCGTTGACCTCGGTGACCACCGCATCCACCGACAGCGGGTCGCCGGACACCAACCGCACCACGTCGGCGCCCGAACGGGCTTCGCTGGTCAGTGTTTTGGCTACCTCGGCCGGATCGCCCAGCGCCGGGCGGATGTCGGGCCCCAGCGACACCACGACCGAGGCGGCCTGATTGTCGACGCCGCCCTCGGTGGCCGAGGTCACCGCAGCCAGTTCAGCCGGCCCGGACACCGGGGGCAGATCCTTGCCGATCAGCGCCAGCACCGACTCGGGCACGTCGGGGTCCGTGAACACCAGGGCGGCATTGGCCAGTGCCGCAGCGGCTCGCGTCGTCAGCAGGCTCGGATCCCCCGGACCAGAGCCGACAAACATGATGCGGCCAGGCTTGGGCTTACGCCCTCGCCCGGCTACTTGACGAGTCATCCGTTACTCCTCCTGCCACGGTGGTGTCACCGCCCGCTCGACATGAGTTCTCGCGCGCCCAACGCGAACAGCTCCGCGGCCACCGAGAGCCCCAACTCCCGTGCCCGACTCGGACTGCCGATGCCGGACGTGCGGATCACATCGGATCCGTCCAGCGCCGCCACGCAGCCGCGCAGCGACAACTCCTTAAGGGCCCGGCCGTCCTCGTCGAGGGACTCGACCACTTCGGCGATCGCGCCCACCGGCGCGGAGCAACCCGCTCCCAGTTCGGCGAGCAGGGCACGTTCCGCGGTGACCGCCGCACGGGTGTCGGCGTCGTCGAGCTCGGCCAACAGTGCCGCCAGAGCGGTTTCTGCGGCTCGGCACTCGACCGCGAGCGCGCCTTGACCCGGAGCCGGCAATAGCACGACCGGCTCCAGCGTCTCGGTGACGGCGTCGAGTCGGCCCAGCCGGGCCAGGCCCGCCCGGGCCACCACGATCGCGTCGAGTTCACCCCTGCTCACCCTGTTCAACCTGGTATCTAGGTTGCCTCTTAGGGGGCGGATTTCCAAACCGAGACCCAATGCTCTAAGCTGTGCCGCCCGCCGCGGGGACGAGGTGCCCACCACCGAGCCGGGCGGCAACTGTCCCAGCGGAAGCCCGTCGCGGGCCACCACCGCATCGCGGGCGTCCTCGCGGGGCGGTACCGCTGCGACCACAAACCGCGGATCTTCGGCAGTGGGCAAATCTTTGTGCGAGTGCACCGCCACGTCGACGCGGCCGTCGGCGATGGCCCGCCGCAACGCCGCGGTGAAGACGCCGACCCCGATCGTGGCGATTGGCGCCGTGGACCGGTCGCCCTCGGTGCTGATCGGCACCAGCACGGCCCGATGACCGCGGGCAATCAGGGCATCGCGGACAGCGCCGGCCTGGGTGCGGGCCAATAGGCTGCCCCGGGTGCCTATCCGAATCACGTCGACCAAGCGGCTACTCGGCGCTCGGTCGGGCTCGGCGGGAGCCGTCGTAACCACTGACCGCGGGCAATTCGCCAGCGGTGGCGACGGCGTCGACGGCGGTCTGGTCGAGTTCGAACAGTTCGCGCAGCGCTTCGGCGTAGCTGTCGCCGCCGGGTGCACTGGCTAATTGCTTGATCCGCACCGTCGGCGCGTGCAGCAGCTTGTCCACCACGCGCCTCACCGCGCGGGCCACCTCGTCGCGCTGGATGGGATCGAGCCCCGGCAGCCGGTTCTCCAGGCGCAGCAACTCGCTCTCGACGACGTCGGCCGCACGCCGCCGCAGCGCGGTGACCGTCGGAGTCACCTCGGCCATTCGTTGTTCGGTCAGGTAGCGGGCAACCTCGGCGGCGACGATGTGGCGGGCGGCCTCGGCGTCGGCTCCCGCGGCCCGCGCCGACGGCTCCCGTTGGATGCGGTCCATATCGACAAGCCACACGCCGGGCAGCCCGGCCACCGCCGGATCGACATCGCGCGGCATGCCCAGATCACACAACACCAGAGGCTGGGCCACCTCGTCGCGGCGGGCGGCCGCCAGCGCGTGGTGCACGTCGGCCAGCGACACCACCGGACGCACCGCGCCGGTGCAGCTGACCACCACGTCGGCGCCACTGAGCGCGGCGGACAGGCGGTCGAGAGCGAGCGCGTCGGCCGGTACCCCGGATTCGCGGACCTTGCGGACCAGCCGCTGCGCCCGGGGCAGCGATCGGTTGACGACGTGAACGTGCCGGACGTCGGCGCGGGCCAGGTGGGCGGCCGACAGCGCACCCATCGCCCCGGCTCCGATCACCGCGGCGGTCTTGCCGGCCAGCCCACCCAACCGGGCTTCGGCCATGCCGAGCGCCACCGACACCACCGACGCCCCGGCGGCGTCGATCGCGGTTTCGGTATGCACCCGCTTGCCGACCGCCAGCGCGCGCTGGGCCAGCTCGTGCAGCACCCGCCCAACGGTGCGGTTAGCCTCAGCGGCGGCGTAGGCGCGACGCACCTGGCCGAGCACCTGCTGCTCTCCGAGCACCGCCGAATCCAAGCCGCTGGCGACGGCGAACAAATGCTCGACGGCGGCCTCGCTGTAGCGCACGTAGGCGTATTTGGTCAGATCGCCCAGCGACAATCCGGAGTGCTCGGAAAGCACCTGTCCGATCACCGACAGACCGCCGTGGAACGCGTCGACGACGGCGTAGCACTCGACCCGGTTGCAGGTCGACAACAGCATGGCCTCGGTGACCAGCGGCGACTGTAACACCCCGTCGAGGATTTTGATCTGACCGCATTCATCGGTGGACAGCTGTTCGAGGACCGAAACCGGCGCGCTGCGGTGCGACACGCCAAAGAGCAGGACACTCACGGTTGGATCACCTGGCCTGCTCCCTTGACTTCACCGGTGAACAAACTGCTTCCCACGGTAGTCCGTAACCCGGTGGGCCACCAAATTTGCTTGGGCGTCACCCGTTGTCACGCCAGATCTGCCCGCAGCCGGGCCTCGTCGACCTCCCAGTAGCTGTGCTCGCGGCCATCGAGCAGCACTACCGGCAGCCGGTCGCCGAATTCGGCGCGCAGACCCGGATCACCGGCGGCCGCCGCAGCATCGACATCGGTGACCGACAGTTCGAAGTCCAGTTCGGCAGCCAGCTCGACGAGCCGGGCGTACACCCGGGCACATACTGTGCAGCGGTCGCGGGTCAGCAACCGGACGTGGCGGCGGTTCACGCTGTCAGTGTGGCACCGGGTGCGCCGGCCACACCGATCCCCCGGCTGGGCTTGCCGAAGCGGTGAAAGCAGCTTGAGGGGCGCGGTTCTCACCGGAATTTTGCCAGTTATTCCTCATTGCCTGACAGCACCCGCCGCGTTGCTTGAGTGCACCACTGCGCAATCAGCAGACCATCTCCGGTGAGCAGCGCGAGACTCCGCCGCAAGATGAAGGCGGCGAAAGGCTATGCCTCAGTGAAAGGGCGCACCCACTCTGTAGCCGAAGCTGCGCCCATCGCTCACACGCGCAGCCCTGGCCATCACCGCACGCTGCAGCCCCTGGGCCGGATATGGTTGAACCCGTGACGGCGTCCCCCGACGCGGGCAGCGCAGATCCCGGTCGCATAAATCTTGAAGCACTGGCCGGCGACGCGAGTGCCGAACGCGCACTCGACGATTTGCGCCTCGATGCCGAGAAGCCACCGGTCGACCTCACCGCGGCCGCGTTTTTCGACGTCGACAACACCCTGGTGCAGGGCTCGTCGCTGCTGCACTTCGGCCGGGGTCTGGCCGTCCGCAAATACTTCACCTATCGCGACGTCATCGGATTCATCTATGCGCAAGCAAAGTTTCGGCTGCGCGGCCGGGAGAACAGCAACGACGTGGCCGCCGGCCGACGCAAGGCGCTGGCGTTCATCGAGGGCCGATCCACTGCCGAGCTGCAAGACCTGGGTGAGCAGATATACGACGAGATCATCGCAGACAAGATCTGGGCCGGCACCCGGGAACTGGCTCACATGCACCTCGACGCCGGCCAACAGGTGTGGCTGGTCACCGCGACCCCCTATGAACTCGCGGTCACCATCGCCCGTCGACTCGGGTTGACCGGAGCATTGGGCACGGTCGCCGAGTCGATCGACGGTGTCTTCACCGGTCGGCTCGTCGGCGAGATCCTGCACGGTGCCGGCAAAGCACACGCGGTGCGCTCGCTAGCCATCCGGGAAGGCCTCAACCTCAAGCGCTGCACCGCCTATTCTGACAGCTATAACGATGTCCCGCTGCTCTCGCTGGTAGGCACGGCGGTGGCCATCAACCCCGACTCCCAGCTGCGCAAACTGGCCCGCGAGCGGGGCTGGGAGATTCGCGACTACCGGACGGCGCGCAAGGCAGCCCGCATCGGGGTGCCGTCGGCGCTGGCGCTGGGCGCCGCCGGAGGAGCGCTGGCTGCTGCCGTGTCGCGTCGCCACGAGCGCGAGTAACGCGCGAGGGGCGCACCGACCGCAGTACACCCGTGTCGCGTCGCCACGAGCGCGAGTAACGCGCGAGGGGCGCACCGACCGCAGTACACCCGTGTCGCGTCGCCACGAGCGCGAGTAACGCGCGAGGGGCGCCAGCCGTTTCAACTTAGGCTCGCTGGCAATCACGCTGATAAGCTGCGCCGCTAGGCACCTATACGAGCGGAGAGCAGCAAGGTCATGCCAGTTCCCGAAGGAACCCAAGAACTCATCGGGACGCATTATCGGTTCCCGGACCACTTCGAGGTAGGCCGCGAAAAGATCCGGGAGTTCGCGGCTGCGGTCAAAGATGACCATCCCATGCATTTCAGCGAGGCCGCTGCTGCCGAGGCAGGTTATCCGGCTCTGGTCGCGCCGCTGACCTTCCTGGCAATCGCCGGACGGCGGGTCCAGCTAGAAGTCTTCACCAAGTTCGACATCCCGATCAACATCGCCCGGGTGTTCCACCGCGACCAGAAGTTCAAATTCCATCGACCGATCGTGGCCGGTGACCGACTGTACTTCGATACGTACCTGGACGGGGTCATCGAATCCCACGGCACGGTCGTGAGCGAGATCCGCAGCGAGGTCACCGACTCCGAGGGCCGCCCGGTAATCACCAGTGTCGTCACCATGCTCGGGGAGTCCGCTCACCAAGACGCCGGGACTGCCAGCGCGGCGGTGGCGGCAATAGCATCCATCCGAGCCGGAGCGTAATCTCGGCCACTATCAAACAGGGGGTGAGCCGATGGCCGCGAATCTGACGCCGCATTTCGACAACGTGCAGTCGCACTACGATCTGTCCGACGACTTTTTTCGGCTGTTCCTCGATCCGACACAGACCTATAGCTGCGCGTATTTCGAGCGCGACGACATGACGCTGGAGCAGGCCCAGATCGCCAAGATCGAACTCGCGTTGGGCAAGCTAGACCTACAGCCGGGGATGACGCTGCTCGACGTCGGCTGCGGCTGGGGCGCCACACTGCGACGCGCGATCGAGCGCTATGACGTCAACGTGATCGGACTGACCCTGAGCAAGAACCAGGCCGCCCACGTGCAGCGGATGTTCGACCAGATGGACAGCCCACGCTCCCGGCAGGTGCTGCTGGCAGGCTGGGAGCAGTTTCACGAGCCGGTGGATCGAATCGTGTCGATCGGCGCGTTCGAACACTTCGGCTTCGACCGCTACACCGACTTTTTCACAATGGCCTATCGGGCGCTGCCGCCCGGCGGGGTGATGCTGCTGCACACCATCGTGCGGCCAAGCGATGACGAAATCGCCGAGCGCGGCCTCCCACTGACCATGCGCCTGCTGCACTTCATCAAATTCATCATGGACGAGATCTTCCCTGGCGGTAACCTGCCCAAGGTCACCCAGGTCGAAGACCACGCCACCAAGGCCGGGTTCGCAATCACTCGCATCCAGCCGCTGCGGTTGCATTACGCCCGGACGCTGGATACCTGGGCGGCGGCGCTGCAGCAACACAAAGACGAGGCGATCACAATCCAGTCCGAAGAGGTCTATGACCGCTACATGAAATACCTGACCGGATGCGCCGACCTGTTCCGTCAGGGCTACACCGACGTTTGCCAGTTCACCCTGGTCAAACCGGCGGCCTGAGTGGCCGGGCAGGGCACGACGAACACCGGCGGGACTCAGCCGAAGAACATGTTGCGCCGTCCGGCCAGCAGCCGGTACAGGGTCTGCTGGATGGTCTCGCGCACCTGATCGGTCAGCTCGAAGGTGACCATCGGGTCGTCAGCGTCGGCGGTGTCGTAGTCAGCGGTGACGATCGGCTCGCCGAAGGCGATGTGCCATTTCGACGGAAGCGGCACCAGCCCCGCCGGGCCCGCCAGCGGGAACAGCGGGGTGACCGGGAAGTAAGGCAGGCCGCATAGCCGAGCCAGCAGCTTGACGTCGGCGAGCATCGGATAGATCTCCTCCGATCCGACAATCGAACACGGCACGATCGGTGCCTTGGTGCGCAGCGCCACCGACACGAAGCCGCCGCGGCCGAACCGTTGCAGCTTGTAACGGTCCTTGAACCGCTTGCCCAGCCCCTTGTAGCCCTCCGGGAATACTGCGGTGAGCTCGCCGGCGGCCAAGAGTCGGTGTGCGTCGGTGGTGCAGGCCATCGTGTGACCGGCCTTGCGCGCAGTCACTCCGATCACTGGTAGGTCGAACACCATGTCGGCGGCCAGCAACCGGAGGTCCCGGTGGGCCGGATGCTGGTCGTGCACCGCCACCGATGCCATCAGCCCGTCGAACGGCAGTACCCCGGCATGGTTGGCGACAACCAACGCTGCGCCGGCGTCCGGTAGATGCTCGATGCCGCTGACCTCGACCCGGAACCAGGACTTGAAGAAGAACCTCAGCAAAGGACGCACGATCGCGTCGTTGAAATGCGGATCAAACCCGAACTCGTCTACGTGGTAGTCGCCGGTCAGCCGCTGGCGCAGAAACTCGGCAGCTGCGGCGACCCGCCGCGCGAGGTCGGTGTCGGGGGCTCCGGGCACCGGTTTGTCGTCGGCGGTGCGACGGCGCTGATCGATCTGTCGGACGCCCGCAACGATCTGCTCGGACGACCCTTGCGCGCCGGGATCGGAAAGCAGCGAAGGATGCCGACGCGCTGTCTGAGAGCGTTGGCCGGCCCGTCGCTGAGCCGCTGCACGATTTGAACTTGCATGCAGCGGAATGACTTTTGCTTTAGAGTCGCCCGCCATATGTTTAGCCTCCCCACGCCTTAGCTGATTCCGGTTCGGCTGCCTAAGCGCTGCGCTGCTGCCACGGCTCGACCTTCAATGGAGCGTACCCACTGCGGGTCGATAATGGGAGTCAAACCTCGGCCGCGGACGTAATCGTCGAATGCTTCGGCAGTCGTCCACCTAGGGTGGTAGCCGAGTTCTTCGCGCATCCTGGTGGTGTCCATCACTCGTCCGTAACTGAGGTAGTCGAGTTGCTCGCGGTTGAGTTCGGTGTAGCGATTAGCCCGTCTCAGCGAATCGAGCGCCCACAGCCCAAACCCCGGAACCGGCAGCGGTATCCGGCCCGCCCGGCGGATCGCCTGCGACAACATGATGATGCCGTCGCCGCCGACGTTGAAGGTGCCGGGCTTGCCGGCCATCGCGGCGCGCTCCAGTGCACCCAGCGCGTCCTGCTCGTGCAGCAACTGCAGCCGGGCGTCGCGACCGACGATTACCGGGACCAGCGGCCCGGTCAGGTATCGCGACAGCGTAGTGTCCATCGCCGGGCCGATCATGTTGGCCAGCCGCAGAATGGTCACCGTGATGTCGGGGCGGCGCCGGCCCAGACCACGCACGTAGCCCTCGATGTCGAGGCTGTCCTTCGGGAAACCTTCCCGGAATGGCCGGCGGCTGCTGCTGTCTTCAGTGAACATCACCGGATCGCGAGAGCTCGACCCGTAGACCTCCGAAGTGGACTTCAGCACGACACGGCGCACCGACGGCGCCTTTTGGCAGGCCGCGAACAGTTGCATCGCACCCATCACGTTGATTTCCTTCAACGTCGCGCCGCCTCCCGAACGCGGCGCGTACGACGCGGCGGAGGCGTGAACCACCGTGTCGACATCGCTATTTCGAATGACCTTGGCGATGAAAGGGTTACGAATGTCGGCACGTACGAATTCGGCCCGGCCCATGCGGCGCAGCATGTCCTTGCTCGGTGCGACGGCGTCCACTGCGATGACCCGGTTGACAAACGGGTTCTGCGCAAGCCGGGCGGTCAAATACCCACCCAGAAACCGGCACGCACCGGTGACCAACACGACTTTGGGGTAATGGACGGTATCGCTACGCTTGTCCGAGCCTGCACCCGGCTGACCGTTGGACGAATCCACCTCGACAGCCTAACCACCGCCGGCCGCAGCGGCATCACCAGCGAACGTCGGTCGCCGCCGGTCGCATTACTTCCCGAGTTTTCTGCGCTGCACCCGGGTGCGGCGAAGCAGCTTGCGGTGCTTTTTTTTCGACATCCTCTTACGCCGCTTTTTGATTACTGAACCCATAACTCCGCTATCTGTGTGGCCACCCGAGTTCGGCCGTGGCGGCCGATGAAACGACCCGCATACTGTACCGGGCGAGGCTAACGAACGGAAAACCGTCCACCGTGCGGCCAGCGTGACGCGACACGACGGGCACCGCCCGTCGCGCACGGCTCACGCCGCAGGCTCACTCTCACCACCACCCCGTGCACTGCCCGGGGCCGTGGAGTTGTTAGCCCGCGTCGAAGTATGAGCTCTCCAGCATGTCGTGCACAGCCCTGGCATGTACGCGGAATGATCGCCCGACGCGGACTGCGGGCAATTCACCATTGTGAACCAACCGGTAGACCGTCATCTTGCTCACCCGCATCAGCGCCGCCACCTCAGCCACCGTAAGAAATTGCGTCCTCGGCTGCTGGCCGTCGGTGGCCCCGCTGTCCCTAGTCGATTTGCCAGCTGAATCCCGTGCAGATGGCCCGTTCATAGACGTCATCGCAACCCAATCCGTCAGGCACATGCAGTCCCAGTGGCTTCCCCTCCGCTGGCACCCACATGCGCATACACAAAGGAGAATAGCGGGACTAGTGGGGTTACTGCGACGGGTGTGGGAAAATCGTTGCACATTGATTAATCACTCCGATGTGATTCGCAGCTGTTCAGACCGCGTTTTTGCAGCCTGCACCGCGTTGTCGACGGTCGCGCGAAAACCGCCGCGCTCGAGTTCACGCAGCCCAGCGGCGGTAGTGCCGCCCGGCGAGGTCACCGTGGCCCGCAGCCGGGCCGCGGTCGATGTGTCGGGGGCCGCGCCGCCCGGCTCCCGGTCTTGTTCCATCCGCTCCAGCAGCATTGCCGCCGAACCCGCCATGGTCTGCACAACGAGTTCGCTGGCGACTGGGCGGCTCAAGCCGACGGCGACGGCAGCATCGACCAAAGCCTCGACCATCAGGAAGAAATATGCCGGACCTGAACCGGACACCGCGGTCACCGCGTCCAGCTGCACCTCCGGGACAGTCAGCACGCCACCGACGGAGTCGAACAGGGCGGCGACCTCCTTGAGCTGTTCGGGGGTGGCGAAGCGGCCCGGGGCCAGGGCGCTGACTCCCGCACCGACCAGGGCCGGCGCGTTGGGCATCACCCGAATCACCGAAGTCCCGGCCGGCAGCCTGGATTCCAGGTAGGTGGTGGTGACGCCGGCCGCAACGGTGATGAACACCTGCTCGGGGCTGTTTTCCTCGGCCTGGGCCACTAAATGGGCGATGTCGTCGACGACCGATACCACGTCGGAGGGTTTGACGGCGATGATGACAAACGTTGCGCTCTCCACCGCGTCCCCCAACGAGGTCACCAGCACCGCATAGGTGTCAGCCAGGTATTTCGCGCGGTCGGGCAGTCGTTCGGCCACCACCAGGTCCTTAACCTGCCGTCCCGCCCGCAGCAGGCCCGACAATAACGCCTCCCCCATGTTCCCGCCGCCGACGATCGCGATTCTGGCCATGCTGGCAAGCATGGCAGACCAGGCCCGGGCGATCGCAAGCGCGGCGCAGCCGGGCGCAGCGGGTCGCCCGCCAACCAGCCCGGCGATCGCAAGCGCGGCGCAGCCGGGCGCAGCGGGTCGCCCGCCAACCAGCCCGGCGATCGCAAGCGCGGCGCAGCCGGGCGCAGCGGGTCGCCCGCTATCGGGCGGGCACCATCGCGAGCTGGCGGGTCTGCACCACAATGCGGCCATCGCAGTCGACCACGACGTGGTCCTCGTCAAACCAGTCCTGCCCGATCTGGGTGCAGGTGCATAGGACGCGTAGCCAGCCGTCGGCCGGCAACCCCCGCAGGTAGGCGGTGAGCTGCACGGTGGGCGCCCAGCCGGTGCGGCCCACGGCGAAGCTCACCGGCGCCGAGACGTCCCCGCACATCAGCGCGAACAGCACGTCGGGTGCCACGCCGCGCGGTCGTACCCACAGTTGGATCAGCGGCGGCCGCCCGTCGGTGGGCGCCAGCGTCGCGACCAGGGGCCGCACATCACAGCCCTCGGCCAAATTCACCAGCCCGGCCATCGGATGACCCGGCCCGATCGGCACCACATCGTGCGGCGGTTCGGGCGCCATCAGGTCGACTACCGGATTGGCCGACAGCAGCGGCGGCACCGCATGCTCCGGCTCCCCGAGCGTGACCACCGCGTGCACGGCGGTGCGACCACCCTGGCTGAGCTCGACGTCGACGACACCGATGCGCCGCCCGCGCTTGCGGATCGACGTCACCAGCCGCATCGGGCCGGGGTCGGGCGCCCACAGGAAGCTGCCGGACACCGAGACCGGCTGAACCACTTCTGGTCGCCCGGCTTGGTCGCCACCGCTCGCATGGTCGCCGGGCGTCGAGCGATCATAGGCGGTGCGGGCGGCGTTGGCGCACAACGCCAGCATCGCCCCGCCGTGCACCTTGGGCCCGATGGTCCAGTGCTTGGTCAACTCTGCGTCGAAGACACGATGGACACCGTCGAACTCAGCCTCGCTCAGTTGCATCGCGGTGGTGAATAGCGGGCGCATCGATATCCTTGTGGGTCCTGGTTTCCTGTGTCCTCAGCGCAACAGGTGCGTCCGGGCGAACTGCAACGACTCGGCGAGCATGGTCTCGCGCTCATGGGTCGACCGCGCGCTCGAGGTGGACACCTCCAGCACGACATGGCCGGCGAAGTCACCGGCGGCAAGCATCTGGCACACCTCGACCACCGGCTGGGTGCCCCGCCCCGGCACCAGATGCTCGTCGGCCGGCAACCCGCTGCCGTCGCACAGATGCAGGTGCACCAGACCCGAACCCATCCGCTGCGCCATTTCGACCGCGTCGGTTCCCGCGGTCGCGGTGTGCGACAGGTCCAGCGTGTAGTGCGCGTGGTTGCCGTCCAGCGGATCATAAGACGGCGCGAACGCCGAAAACCCCGGGCCGGGTCCGCCGCCGCGTTTGCGCATCCGCTCTTCTGCCTGACCAGCCCCGAACAACCGGTCCGCCCGGAACGGGAACATGTTCTCCACCGCCACCAGCACCTCGCTGGATTTCTCCAGCGTGGAGACCTGCTCGGTGAATCCTTCGGCATATCGCCGCTGCCAGCGAAACGGTGGATGCACGACGACGGTTTGGGCGCCGAGCCTTTCAGCGGCCCGTACGCTGCGCGCCAGTTTGAGAACCGGGTTGGCGCCCCAGACCCGTTGCGAGATCAGCAGACACGGCGCATGCAACGACAGCACCGGCACCCGATACCGCCGAGAGAGCTTTTCGACGGCGGCGATGTCCTGACTGACCGATTCACCCCACACCATCAGCTCGACGCCGTCGTAGCCGAGCTTGGCCGCATACTCGAAGGCGGCCTCGGTCTTCATCGGGTAGACCGAGGCCGTCGACAGACCGACCTTGATGGCTGGGCGCACTGAGCGGCTAGCCGGATTGCAACAAGGCCAGCGGCCCGAGCGTGACGAATGCCCCCACCGCGACCGCGATCAGCGTGCTGACAATGTCCTCGGTACTGCGGACTAGCCGCACCGCCACCACCAGCCCGAGAATGACCAGCACCGATAGCACCAACGCCACGATGTTGTTCCACCTCCACAGCTGATCGAACGCGATGAACAGTCCGGCGCCAAACGCCACCGCAAGAATCGACTGCACGACAACCAATCCGCCACGCAGGATGGTTTCGGCGCGGCTCGGCAGCGGGTGGCCGTCGACGTCAGTGGCGAGATCCGGGTAGGCCGCCGCGTCCGCGATGTCGGTGACGTCGTCGGTGATGTGGCCGGGCACCACGTTTTCGTCGGCGTCGGCTTTGCGGTCCTCGGCGGCGGTCTTGCCGCCGAAGAACAGGCCCGCCGACGGACCCAGATATGAGCGCACGTAGGCAGAGTCCTCGGTTGGGGGAACGGCTTCTCGCACCTCGGTGTCCATCACGTCGACCGGTATCCCGGCGTAGCTCTCCAGCGGGTCCGGGCTCATCCCCTCGGCACCGGGTTGCGCCTCGGATCGGTCGGCGCGGTCCGTGTCAACCCGGGCGGACCTACGCAACGGCAGCGGGAAGGGGCTGCGCTCGGGCCGCGACGCACCAGGTTGTTGCCGCGGGGATTCGGGCCAGCGCGGCTCCGGTTCGGACCACCGTGGCGCCTCCTCGACGGCGTCCTCGGCGAGGGTCGCGTCGTTCGCCGCGGTCCGGTTGGCGCGGCGAGCGTGCGTACCCGGACCGCGATGCGGCGTCTCCGCATCCTCGGCAGCGGCGCCGATCACCGGAATCTCGCCGGTCAGTTCGGCGACCGTTACCGCGTCGGCGTTGCCGCGCCGACGGCGACGGCGCCCCGCGACGGGCGGCGGGGCACCGATACTGCCGTTTCTGGCCAGCAGTTCGGCCACCGAGATCGGGCGGGTGCCCGAGCTGTCCTGTGGTCCAGTCATGATGTGCCGCCTCTCGATCGGCCAACCGACGTCCGATCACCTTGCTGGCCGCTAGCATCACGCGCAGGCGTCTCGACGAGAGCGGTTCCGTCGGCTTCGCTGTCGAGCTTGCGCAAGATCACGCCCTCCCGCAGCGCCCACGGGCAGATGTCCACGGTTTCGATCGACAGCGCTCGCATACTCGCCTCCGCCACCAAAGCTCCCGCAACGATTTGCGGCGCCCGTTCGGCACTTACTCCTTCCAGCTCAGCTCGGTCAGCGGTCGTCATCCTAGAGATGAATGCTATGACCTGTCTGAGACCGCTGGAGGTAAGTGTCCGCTTTACCCGCGGCCCCGCGGCCGAGGGTGCCGCACCGGTGAGCCGCGCCAACGAGCGGAAGGTCTTCGACGTTGCTACCGCGAGGTCGGGGGGGCCCGCGTCCAAGACGGTCACCGCGGCACCGGCCAACTCGGCGTCGAGCCAATCACGCAACATTTCGACCCGACGCCGGCCGGGTGGATCCTCTTTGAGCCATTCGCGGGTCAGCCGGCCGGCGCCCAGCGGCAACGACAACGCCACCTCGGGTTCCTCGTCGACGCCGTTGGACAGCTCCAGCGAACCACCGCCGATGTCGATGTTGACGATGCGCCCGGCGCTCCAGCCATACCAGCGCCGCACCGCCAGAAACGTCAGCCGCGACTCGTCGACTCCGCGCAGCACCTGCAGCTCGACTCCGGTCTCGGCGCGCACCCGGGCCAGCACCTCCTCGGCGTTCTTGGCGTCGCGGATCGCCGAGGTGGCGAACGCCATCAATTCGGCGCAGCCGGAGCTGACCGCGATCTTGCTGAATTCGGCGATGGTCGAGATCAGCTCGTCGGCACCGCGGCGGGTGATCTTGCCCGAGCTGTCGGTGGCCTCGGCCAGCCGCAATGCCGCCTTCGTCGAACTCATCGGTGTCGGGTGTCCGCCGCGATGGGCGTCGACAACCAGCAGATGCACCGTGTTACTGCCCACGTCCAGTACGCCCAATCGCACGAAACACAACCTAACTGTTGAAGGCGCAGAACGCGTAACGCGCTGAGCCGGATGTTTTCGCGTTGCGGGAACTTGACCCGACCAAACTCCAGCGCGGTCTCGGGCGGGCCGAACTTTGGTCTACCGTAGGGGCGTGACAAGCTCACAGTCCGACCATCCGGGCGAGGTCGAATTAGACTTCGCGCGCGAATGGGTGGAGTTCTACGACCCGGACAATCCTGAGCACCTGATCGCGGCCGACTTGACCTGGCTGCTGTCGCGCTGGACGTGCGTCTTCGGCACCCCGGCCTGTCGGGGAACGGTGGCCGGACGGCCCGACGACGGATGTTGTTCGCACGGGGCATTTTTGTGCGACGACGAAGACCGCACCCGACTGGACCGGGCCGTGCGCAAACTGACCGACGGCGACTGGCAGTTCCGCGAGAAAGGCCGCGGCCGCAAGGGCTACCTGGAGCTCGACGAGCACGACGGCGTGCCGCAGTGGCGGACCCGTAAACACAAGGGGGCGTGCATCTTCTTGAACCGGCCAGGGTTCAAAGCCGGCTCCGGCTGTGCACTGCACGTGGCGGCGCGTCGCCTCGACGTGCACCCACTGACGATGAAACCCGACGTGTGCTGGCAGCTGCCGATCCGGCGCAGCCAGGAGTGGGTGACCCGGCCCGACGGTAGCGAGATCCTCAAGACGACGGTCACCGAGTACGACCGCCGCGGCTGGGGCGCTGGCGGCGCCGATCTGCACTGGTACTGCACCGGCGATCCAGCCGCGCACGTCGGCGCCAGACAGGTGTGGGAAAGCCTGGCCGCCGAGCTGACCGAGCTGCTCGGTGAGAAGGCCTATGCGGAGCTGGCGGCGATGTGCAAGCGGCGCAGCAAGTTAGGTCTTGTCGCGGTACACCCCGCGACGCGGGCCGCCGAATAGCCTGCTGAATCGGTGCTCATGGCCGTTGGCGTCTGGATTGGTCTGGCCACTTGACCTCTGGCCTCTAACCCGTCACACTGCTGGGCATGGCACTGCAGCCGGTGCACCGCCGATCGGTTACCGAAGCGGTCTTCGAGCAGATAGTCACCGAGGTGCTCAGTGGCGAGATGCTGCCCGGTGAGGCGCTGCCCAGTGAGCGCCGGCTTGCGGAGTTGCTGGGGGTCTCTCGCCCCGCGGTGCGCGAAGCTCTCAAGCGCCTTTCCGCTGTAGGCCTGATCGAGGTGCGCCAGGGCGATGCCACAACGGTGCGCGACTTCCGCCGACACGCCGGCCTGGATCTGCTGCCGCGGCTGCTTTTTCGCGACGGCAAGCTCGACGTTTCGGTCGCCCGCAGCATCCTCGAGGCCCGGTTGCGCACAGGCCCGAAAGTCGCCGAGCTGGCAGCCGAACGGCACAAACCCGAATTGCCGGCGCTACTCGCCGATTCGGTGCGCGCACTGGAGACCGAGACCGACCCCTTGCAATGGCAGCGCCTGGCACTCGAATTCTGGGAGCATGTGGTCGACGGTGCTGATTCGATCGTCTTCCGGTTGATGTTCAACGCTTTTCGCGACGCCTACGAGCCGGCGTTACCCGTAATGACCACTGGGATAACTGCTGAGGCCGCACACCCGGAGGCCTACCGGAAGTTGGCCGAAGCGCTGTGCGCCGGCGATCCCGCCGAAGCGAAAAAGCTTGCCCACGACTTGCTCGAACTCGCGAACACCACGCTGGAACCGGCACTGCAGAGCCAAGGGGAGCAGCAATGACGACATCGATGACCACCGACGGCGCGCTCACCAGCTATATCCGCGACCAGCTGCGGCCCGGCGCCGAGGCCGTCGGTGGCTTCTACCGGATGTGCGTGCTCGCCGGAAAGGCGTTAATTAAGCCGCACTTTCAGTGGCGCGAAACCATCCTGCAGGGTTGGTTCATCACGAGCGTCTCGCTATTGCCGACGCTGGCGGTCGCGATTCCGCTGACCGTGCTGATCGTGTTCACGCTCAACCTCCTGCTGGCCGAGTTCGGCGCCGCCGACATCTCCGGGGCGGGCGCGGCGCTGGGTGCGGTCACCCAACTCGGACCGCTGACAACCGTGCTGGTGATCGCCGGCGCCGGCGCCACGGCGATCTGCGCCGACCTGGGCGCCCGCACCATCCGCGAGGAGATCGACGCGATGGAGGTGATGGGAATCGACCCCATCCACCGGCTGGTAGTGCCCCGGGTGGTGGCGGCCACCATCGTGGCCACCCTGCTCAACGGGGCCGTGATCACCATCGGCCTGGTCGGCGGCTTCGTGTTCGGCGTCTTCATCCAGCACGTTTCGGCCGGCGCCTACGTGAGCACGCTCACTCTGGTCACCGGCCTGCCCGAGGTGATCATCTCGGTGCTCAAGTCGGCCACCTTCGGCCTGATCGCCGGCCTGGTCGGGTGCTACCGGGGGCTCACCACGAAGGGCGGGGCCAAGGGCGTCGGCACCGCGGTCAACGAGACTCTGGTGTTGTGCGTGCTGGCGCTGTTCGCGGTCAACGTCGTGCTGACGACGATCGGCGTGCGGTTCGGGACGGGGCGCTGACGTGGCCAACGTCTCCGCAGCCGCCGTCCTGCGCGCCCGCTACCCGCGAACAGCAGCGAACCTCAACCGCTACGGCGGCGGCGCAGCCCGAACACTGGAAGAGATCGGCACTTTCGCGCGGTTCACCCGGATCAGCGTCGGCCAGACCTGGTGGGCGCTGCGCCGCTACCGCCGCGAAACGCTGCGGCTGATAGCCGAAATCGGTATGGGCACTGGCGCGATGGCCGTCGTCGGTGGCACCGTCGCCATCATCGGCTTCGTGACACTGTCGGGTGGATCGCTCATCGCGATCCAAGGGTTCGCGTCGCTGGGCAACATCGGTGTCGAAGCGTTCACCGGATTCTTTGCCGCGCTGGCCAACACCCGGGTTGCCGCACCCATCGTGGCAGGCGTCGCGCTGGCGGCCACAGTCGGCGCCGGCGCCACCGCCCAGCTGGGTGCCATGCGGATCAGCGAGGAGATCGACGCACTGGAAGTGATGGGCATCAAGTCGATCGCGTTCCTGGTGTCCACCCGGGTTCTGGGCGGGCTGGCGGTGATCGTGCCGTTGTACGCACTGGCACTCGACATGGCGTTCACGTCTGGACAGGTGGTCACCACGGTGTTCTACGGACAGTCCAACGGCACCTACGAGCACTACTTCCGCACCTTCCTGCGCCCCGAGGACGTCGCTTGGTCGGTCGTGCAGGTCATCATCATCGCGGTGGTCGTGATGCTCACCCACTGCTACTACGGCTACACCGCCAGCGGCGGGCCGGTGGGCGTCGGCAAGGCGGTCGGCCGGTCGATGCGGTTCTCACTGGTCTCGGTGGTCGTCGTGGTCTTGTTGGCCGAGCTGGCGCTCTATGGCGTCGACCCCAACTTCAACCTCACGGTGTGATTCGCCATGACGACTGCGAAACGGAGAAACTCACACTTTCTGCTGTACCTGGAAGGTGTGGCTCTACTGCTGACATGCGCATTGGTCCTGGTGCTGGTGTACATGCAGTTTCGTGGGGACTTCACCCCGAAAACCGCGCTGACAATGATCGCTTCTCGGGCGGGGTTGGTGATGGAGACCGGCGCAAAGGTCACCTACAACGGGGTTACCATCGGCCGGGTTGCTGTCATCTCTGAGATCGAGCACGACGGAAAACCCGCTGCGAAGCTGCTGCTGGACGTTGATCCCAAGTACATCAAGCTGATTCCGGCAAATGTGGAGGCCAACGTCGAAGCAGCCACCCTGTTCGGCAATAAGTACGTCGCACTCACTTCTCCGGAAAACCCTTCTCATCAGCCGATTTCATCACATGACGTGATCGATGTGCGATCGGTGACCACCGAGTTCAACACCTTGTTCGAGACGATCACCTCGCTGGCCGAAAAGGTAGACCCGATCGACCTGAACGCGACCTTGTCCGCGGTGGCGCAGGCGTTGGATGGGCTGGGAGGCAGGTTCGGCGAGTCGCTATCAGACGGCAATACCATTGTGGCGCAGCTAAATAAGCGGATGCCCGAGATCCACAATGACGTGCGGCGGGTAGCCGATCTGGCCGACGTCTATGCCAAAGCGTCACCAGACTTGTGGCAGTTTTTGCAGAACGCGCTCACCACCGTGCGCACCCTCGACCAACAACAGGACGACCTGGATGCAGCGTTGCTGGCGGCGGTGGGCGCAGGCAACGTCGGCGACGATGTCTTGCGGCGCGGTGGACCCTACCTGTCGCGCGGGGCCGCCGACCTGCTGCCCACTGCCCAGCTGCTCGACACCTACAGCCCAGAGGTGTTCTGCATGATCCGCAACTTCCACGATGTGGCTCCGAAGGTCGCGAACGCAGTCGGCGGCAATGGCTATTCGCTGGCCGGTGCGGGAACGCTCACAGCCGCGCCCAACCCCTATGTCTACCCGGACAACCTTCCCAGGGTGAACGCTCGCGGCGGGCCCGGCGGCACACCCGGCTGCTGGCAGACCATCACCCACGACCTGTGGCCGGCACCGTATCTGGTCATGGACACTGGCGCCAGCATCGCGCCGTACAACCACTTCGAGCTCGGCCAACCGATGTTCACCGAGTACGTCTGGGGTCGTCAATACGGGGAGAACACGATCAACCCATGACGAGGAATCCATGAAAGTCACTGGTACCGCGATCAAGCTGGGCATCTACTGGTTGGTGCTGCTGATGTTTACCGTGATGATCATCGTGGTGTTCGGGCACCTGCGGTTCAACCGCACCGTCGGGTATTCCGCACTGTTCAGCAACGCCAGCGGATTACGTGCGGGGCAGTTTGTCCGCGCGTCGGGGGTGGAGATCGGCAAGGTCTCCAAGGTAACGCTGATCGACCACGACACCCAGGTACTGGTCGAGTTCAACGTGGACCGCTCGCTGCACCTGGATCGCGAAACAACCGCTTCGATCCGCTACCTCAACCTGATCGGGGACCGCTATCTGGAACTCGCGAAGGGCGCCAGCGACCAGCAGCTCGCCCCGGGCGCCATGATCCCGCTCGAACACACCCGACCAGCTCTGGATCTTGATGCCTTGATCGGCGGATTCCGCCCGCTCTTCAAGACACTGGACCCGGACAAGGTCAACACCATCGCTTCCGCGATCATCACCGTATTCCAGGGTCAGGGCGGCACCATCAACGACATCCTCAACCAGACAGCCTCTCTGACAACAACCCTGTCCGATCACGACCGAGCGATCGGCGAGGTGATCGCCAACCTCAACACCGTGCTGACCACCACCGTCAAACACCAGAAGGAGTTCGACCAAACCGTCGACAATTTCGAGAAGCTGATCACCGGGTTGAAGAACAGAGCAGATCCGTTGGCCTCGGCAGCGGCCTACATCAGCAGCGCGGCAGGAACTTTGGCCGACCTGCTCGCCGAGGACAGGCCATTGCTGCACAGCACTGTCGACTATCTACAAGGCATCCAGCAGCCTCTCATCCATGACCTGCCAACTCTTGACGACGAGCTGGAGAAGCTGCCGGACGCCTACCGTCGCATCGGGCGGACCGGCGGTATCTACGGCGACTTCTTCAACTTCTACCTGTGCGATCTCTCGCTGAAGGTCAACGGTTTGCAGCCGGGTGGACCGGTCCGCACGGTCAAGCTCCTCAGTCAGCCGACGGGACGGTGCATGCCGCAATGAGAGTGCTGACGGAATTCAACCGCGGCCGTGTCGGTGTGATGGGCATCGTCGTCACGGTGCTCGTCGTCGGCGTGGGCCAAAGCTTCACCAGCCTGCCGATGCTGTCTGCCAGCCCTACCTACTATGCGCAATTCGCCGATACGGGTGGATTGAGCGAGGGCGACAAGGTTGAGATCGCCGGGGTAGACGTCGGTGTCGTGCGCTCGCTTGCGATCCAGGGTGACAAGGTACTGGTGGGATTTTCAGCGCCCGGCCGGACGATCGGGACAAAGAGCCGCGCCGCGATTCGCACCGACACCATCCTCGGTCGCAAGAACATCGAGATCCAAGCTCGCGGAGCGGATCCGCTGCGGGCCAACGGTGTGCTTCCATTCGGACAGACCAGCACCCCATATCAGATTTATGACGCGTTCGTCGACGTCACCAAGGCGGCAACCGGCTGGGATGTCGACGCGGTCAAGCGCTCGCTGAAGGTGTTGTCGGAGACGCTCGACGAGACCTCGCCGCACCTGGGTGCCGCCCTCGACGGGGTCAAGGGATTCGCCGATTCCATCGGTCGCCGTGACCAACAAATCAAGCAATTGTTGACGAATGCCAACAAGGTCGCCCACGTGTTCGGCGACCGCAGCACGCAGATCAACACGCTACTGGTCAACACCGAAACACTGCTGGCCGCCGTCAAGCAACGCAGCCAGGCGATGAACGTTCTGCTGAGCAATGTTTCGGCGGTGTCAGCCCAGGTTTCGGGTCTGATCAAGGACAACCCGAACCTCAACCGGGTACTGGGTCAGCTGCGCACGGTCAGTGACGAGTTGGTCCACCGCAAGAACGAACTTGCCGAGACGTTGGTCATGCTGAGCAGGTACACCGCATCGCTGAGCGAGGCCGTCAGCTCCGGCCCGTACTTCAAGGCGATTGTGGTCAACCTGCTGCCCGCTCAGGTTCTGCAGCCGTGGGTTGACGCTGCGTTCAAGAAGCGCGGCATCGACGTTGAGGAATTCTGGCGCAGCGCCGGGCTGCCGGCGTTCCGGTTCCCCGACCCCAACGGCACCCGATTCGCCAACGGCGCACCGCCGGCGGCGCCGCCGGTGTTGGAGGGCACCCCCGATCACCCGGAGCCGGCCGTTCCGCCCGGATCGCCCTGCTCGTATACCCCGACGCCGGAAACCCTGCCGCGACCCGGCAACCCGCTACCATGCGCAAGTCTCGAGCAAGGCCCGTTCGGCCCTGCCCCAGGAGGTTCTCCCGGGCCGGTGGACGTCGTCACGTCAGCGCCGAACCCGAACGGGCTACCACCGACACCGGGCATTCCGATCGCCGGCCGACCCGGTGAGATGCCACCCGACGTTCCCGGCACACCGGTGCCGATCGCACCGGGACCACCCGGCGCGCGCAGCGAGTCGCTCGGACCGCCCGGACCGACCCCGCCGCCGGCAACGCTGGCGCCGCCGCTGCCACCGGCGCCACCGGCGCCACCGGGGCCCGGGCCGCAGCTGCCCGCCCCGTTCATCACGCCCGGCGGCACCGGAGGGAGCAATCAGTGAGCACCATCTTCGACATCCGCAGTGTTCGGCTGCCGAAGCTGTCCCGCAGAGCGGTGATATTCGGCTCGCTGGCGGTGATTTTGGCCGTCGTCGCAGCGGGCGCCGGTGTTCAGCTCTACCGGAAGCTGACAAACACCACGGTGGTCGCATATTTTCCCGAAACCCTTGCCCTCTACCCCGGCGACCGGGTGCAGATCATGGGTGTGCGGGTCGGTGCGATCGACAAGATCGAGCCGGCCGGCGACAAGATGCGAATCACGCTGCACTACAACAATAAGTACAAAGTGCCGGCGAATGCGACCGCGTCGATCCTCAACCCCAGCCTGGTGGCATCACGCACCATCGAGCTGTCACCGCCCTACACCGGCGGGCCGGTGATGGCAAATGGCTCGGTGATCCCGATCGAACGCACCCAGGTGCCGGTCGAGTGGGACCAGCTGCGCGAATCGCTCAACGGGATCCTGCGGCAGCTCGGTCCCACCGCGCAGCAACCGAGAGGACCGTTCGGCGACCTCATCGAATCAGCCGCAGACAACTTGGCGGACAAAGGCAAGCAAGTCAACCAGACGCTGAGCAGTCTGTCTGACGCATTGACCGCACTGAACGAAGGCCGAAGCGACTTCTTCGCGGTGGCCCGAAGCCTGGCGCTGTTCGTCACCGCGCTGTACCGAAACGATCAGCAATTCGCGGCGCTCAACCGCAATCTCGCGGAAGTCACAGGCTGGTTCAGCAAATCCGACCATCAACTGGCCGATACGATCACGCGCGTCGACGAGGTGCTCGGAACCGCCCGAAAATTCGTTGCCGATAACGGATCGGTGCTGACCCACGACGTTGACAACCTCTCCGAGGCGACCACCACGCTGCTGCAACCCGAGCCGCGAGATGGCCTGGAGACCGCGTTGCACCTACTGCCCACCTACGCAGGCAATTTCAACAACCTCTACTACCCGGTGCACGGCGCCCTGGTGGGCATGGGGGTATTCCCGAACTTCGCCAACCCGCTGCAGGGGATTTGTAGCGCGATCCAGGCTGCCAGCCGGCTGGGCTACCAGGAATCAGCGGAGCTGTGCGCGCAGTATCTGGCGCCGATCCTGGACGCGGTCAAGTTCAACTACCTGCCGTTCGGCGTGAACCTGTTCAGCACCGCTGCCGCGCTGCCCAAAGAGGTGGCGTACTCCGAGGAGCGGCTGCGCCCGCCCCCCGGGTACAAGGACACCACGGTCCCGGGGATCTTCTCCCGGGATACTCCTTTCTCACATCGCAATTCCGAACCGGGCTGGGTCGTCGCTCCCGGGATGCAGGGAACCCAGGTGCAGCCGCTCACCGCGAACATGCTCACGCCCGAATCGCTGGCCGAGCTGATGGGTGGGCCCGACATCGCGCCGCCGCCGCCGGGGACCACTATGCCGGGCTCACCGGATGCCTACGACGAGTCGAGCCCGCTGCCGCCGCCGTGGTATCCGCAGCCGCCGCCGCCCCCGGCCCCGGCCCCGGGAGTGATCCCCGGACCGGCGCCCGGGCCGCCGGCTGAGCACACCGGGGCCGACCGGTGAGCGCGCTGAGGCGCGCCCTGGTCGACATCGGCCGTCGCGGGCTGGTGCTGCTGCTGGCGGCGGCGGCTTTGAGCTCGTGCGCCTGGCGCGGGATCGCCAATGTGCCGCTGCCGTTCCGGCAGGGCACCGGTCCCCACCACATGACGATCTACGTGCAGATGCCCGACACGCTCGCGTTGAACACCAACAGCCGCGTGCGAGTCGCCGATGTGTGGGTCGGCGTCGTGCGCGACATCAGCCTGCGAAACTGGGTCGCGACGCTCACACTGGATGTGGACCCGACCGTGCGGCTACCGGCCAACGCGACCGCCAAGATCGGCCAAACCAGCCTGCTGGGCACTCAACACATCGAGTTGGCCGTGCCACCGCACCCCTCGCCGCAGTTGTTGCGGAGTGGGGACACCATCGGCCTGAAGCACTCCTCGGCTTATCCCACCGTGGAACGGACACTAGCCAGCATCGCGGTCATCCTCAACGGCGGCGGCATTCCGAATCTGGACATCATCGAATCCGAGGTGGTCAAGGTCCTTGACGGTCGCGTCGACCAGATCCGGGAATTCCTCACCCGGCTGGACACCTTCACTGCCGGACTGAACCGCCAGCGTGACGACCTCACCCGGGCCATCGACTCGACCAACCAACTGCTGACGATCGTCGCCAACCGCGACGCCACGCTGAATCGCGTGCTCACCGAAACCCCGCCGCTGGTCGAACATTTCGCCGATACCCGCGATCTGTTCGCCGACGCCGTCGAAGCGCTGGGGCGGTTCAGCGACGTCGCCGACCGGACGCTGTCGGACACCCGGCCCAACCTGCACCAGGACTTGCAGTCGCTGCAGCGGGCGCTCAAGCAGCTCGGCCGGGCCGCGCCGTATGTGGTCGGCGCGCTGAAGTTGGGCCTTACCGCGCCGTTCAACATCGACAATGTGGCGAAGGTGGTCCGCGGCGATTACGTCAACGTATCCGGGGTGGGTGATCTGACGCTGAGCACCCTGGACAACGCGCTGTTGAGCGGGACAGGATTCTCCGGGATGTTGCGGGCCCTGGAACAGTCGTGGGGACGTAATCCCGAAGACATGATCCCCGACGTCCGGTTCACCCCGAACCCCAACAACGTGCCCGGCGGCCCGCTGGTGGAAAGGGGTGAGTAGCAGATGCTGACGCGCCTGGTCAAAACCCAGCTGGTGTTGTTGGCAGGGCTGGCGGTTGTCGCTGTGGCGGTGTTGGGCTGGTACTACCTGAGCGTGCCCAGTCTGCTCGGCGTCGACCGCTACCGGCTCTATGCCGATCTGCCCGGGTCCGGCGGCCTGTACCGAACGGCCAACGTGACCTACCGCGGAATCACGATCGGGAAAGTCACCGCCGTCGAACCCACCAAGCGGGGTGCGCGGGCGACGATGAGCATCGACGACGGCTACCGGATCCCGGCCGACGCATCGGCCAACGTGCACTCGGTGTCGGCGGTCGGCGAACAGTACCTCGATCTGGTGTCGACCAGTAACCGCGGCCCGTATCTGCACAATGGGCAGACGATCACCAAAAGCACGGTTCCCGGCCTGATCGGGCCCGCGTTGGATGCCGCCAACCAGGGACTGGCCGTGCTGCCCAAGGGAAAGATCGCGTCGCTGCTGGGTGAGACGTCGCAGGCGGTGGGCGGGCTGGGACCGTCGCTGCAGCGCCTGGTCGACGCCACCGGCGCGATCGCCCACGATTTCAAGGAGAACCTGGGCGATGTCGACGACATCATCGTGCATTCGGCACCCATCATCGACAGCCAAGTGAATTCCGGTGATTCGATCGCGATCTGGGCCGCCAACCTCAACACCCTGGCCGCGCAGACGGCGCAGCAGGATCAGGCGGTGCAGGCCATCCTGACCAACGCCCCACCGACCGCTAATCAGGTCGCTGCGACGTTCCGCGACGTGCGCGACTCGTTGCCGCAGACACTGGCAAACCTCGAGGTCGTCCTCGAGATGCTCAAGCGCTACCACACCGGCGTCGAGCAGGCGTTGGTGTTCCTGCCGCAGTCCGGTGCGATCGCCCAGGCGTCGCTGTCGGCCTATCCCGACCATGCATCGGTAGACGTCGCGTTCGACATCAACCAGCCGCCGCCGTGCTTGACCGGCTTTCTTCCGGCGTCGCAGTGGCGTGCTCCGGCAGACACCAGCGTCGCGCCGCTGCCTGCTGGCACCTACTGCAAGATCCCGCAGGACACTCCGGCGAACGTGGTGCGCGGGGCCCGCAACGCCCCATGCGTGGACGTGCCGGGCAAGCGGGCGGCGACCCCGCGGGAGTGCCACAGCAAGGCGCCCTACGTCCCGTTGGGCACCAACCCGTGGTACGGCGACCCCAATCAGATCCGCAACTGTCCGGCGCCGGGCGCCCGCTGCGACCAACCGGTCAATCCCGGCGAAGTGATCCCGGCGCCCTCGCTCAACAACAATCTCAACCCGCTGCCCGCCGACCAGGTGCCCGGGACACCGCCTCCGGTCAGCGATCCGCTGCAGCGGCCCGGTTCGGGGACCGTCCGGTGCAACGGGCAGCAGCCCAATCCGTGCATCTACATCCCGGCGGGGGCGCCCAGCGCGATTTATGACGCACAAAACGGTATCGTCACCGGACCCGACGGATCGAGGTATTCGGTGCAGAATTCCGGCGACGTCGGCGACGAGGGCTGGAAACAGATGCTGGCACCAGGCTGATCGCTCAGTCGCGGCGGGCAGCCTGCTGATAAGACTCGACCATGCGCAGCGCGCTGGCCCGCAGGTAGCTTTCTACCCTCGCGGCGGCCGTTGCCGCCTCGCGCGCCGCCACCGCTTCGGTGATCGCACGCAGCTCGGTCACCACGGTATCGGCGTCGTCGTAGGCGCCGGTGAGCTCGTGTTCGCGACCACCGAAGGCATGCTCGACCCAGCGGTAGAGCAACCCCAGCGCCCGGTTGCGGGTGGCGTGGATGAGCACCCGGAAAAAGGCCAGGTCTGCCTCTTGGCGGGCCGCCGATGTCGCGGTGGTTCGCACTGCGTCCAACGCGGCGCGCAACGCGGCGACATCGTCGTCGGTGGCACGCTCGGCGGCCAGACCGCCGACTATCGTGCCGAACGCCGCACGGACTTCGAGTAGCTCGACCAAAAAGCTCGGCCCCAGCTTGCGCACCAGCGCCTCGACCACCGCCGGGTGGGTGAGACTGCCGGGGTCCCGGACCACGTTGCCACTACCGTGACGGGCTTCGATCAGGCCCATCTGCGCCACCCGGGCCAGTCCCTGCCGCAGCGACGTGCGATTGACCCCAAGCTGCTCGGCCAGCTCCCGCTCCGGCGGCAGCGTTGTGCCGGGCGCAAAGGCCCCGTCGAGGATCGCATCGACGATTGACGCGGCGATCTGCTCATCGAGACGCTGGCGCTCCGGCAGCGAAAGCGGGCTTGACTGGTTCATTGGTTCAACCAATATAGTGGGCGCACAGATTGGGAGGTGGGGCCGTGGACGACGCGTTGCGCGCGGCTGCCAGCCCGCGCTGGCGCGGCGAGCCCGGCCGCCTGGAGGTCTGGTATGCCACCCTGTCCGACCCGGTGACACGGGCCGGGTTGTGGGTTCATTACGAAACGGTGGCCCCGACGCGCAGGCCGCAATCTGACGTCCCGGCTTACGGGCACGGTTGGGCAACGTGGTTTCCCGCCGACGGCCCGCCGTGCACGCAGCGCTTCGGTCCGCAACCGGTCGAGCCTGCGGCCGGCGCCGACTGGTTCCGCATCACCGACGCGCACGTCTGCTTGGAGGAACTGGCCGGACGCGCCGGATCGGCGGCCTGGGACCTGCACTGGGCCGACACCGCTTCCCCGTTGTGGACGTTCGGGCGCCAGGCGTGGGAGCGCGGTCTGCTGCCCGGCGCGCAGGTGGTGCTCGCCCCGACCGCGCAATTCAATGGCTCGGTGCGCATCGGCGGTGCCGAGCATCGCCTCGACGGGTGGCGCGGCGCAGTCGCGCACATCTACGGTCGCGGCAACGCCAAGCGCTGGGGCTGGCTGCACGCCGACCTCGGCAGCGATGACGTGGTCGAGGTGGTGACGGCGGTGTCGCACACACCCGGCATGCGCAGACTGCCGCCGATCGCGTTCATCCGGTTCCGTATCGACGGAAAAGATTGGCCGGTAGGAGGTTTGCCGTCGTTGCGGATGCGGACCACGCTCGGGCTGCGACACTGGCAGTTGGCGGGGCGCATTGGCGGTCGCGGGGCGCTGATTCGGGTCGACATGCCCGAGCAGCGCTGCGTGAGCTTGGGTTACACCGATCCGGACGGTGCCACCGCCGTCTGCACCAACACCGAACAGGCCGACGTCCACGTCGAGGTCGGTGACCAACGATGGTCGGTACTGGGCACCGGCCACGCCGAAGTCGGCCTGCGCGGCGACGAGGCGCCTGCCGTCAACGAAAGGATTGCGTCATGAGTTTTCTGCTGGACCCACCGATGCTGGTCGCCTCCGGGGTGCTGATCGAGCGCGGTGTGCCCCCCGAGCAGCGCGACGTCGCCGAGGCCGCCACCCTGGGGGTGTTTTTCGGCACCTCGTTCGGGCTGTACCACAACGTGCCGGGGCTCGGGCTGCTGTGGCGCCCGTTTCGGTCCCAAAACGGGCGCGATTTCATGTGGAACAGCGGGGTTTTCGGCGTGCAGACCGATGAGCTGCGCTGGCCGATGCACGCGCTGGCCGGTGGCATCTTTGCGACATACCCGTTCTTCCTCAAGCTCGGCCGCCGGCTCGGGCGCCTGGGACGATGACCCCTCTGGCGCAACGGGCGACCGCGTCCTTCGGTTCCGCGCTCTTGCCGCAGGAACTCGGCGGCCCGGCGACGGCCCAGCTCGTCGAGCGCGTCGAGCGCTACGTCGCGCGGCTGCCGGCGATGTCCCGGATGGCGCTACGCGCCGGGCTGCTATCGGTCACGGCCGCAAGCTATCTGACCACAGGGCGGTCGCTGACGCGGCTCGACCCGGACGCCCGCGAGCGGGTGCTGCGCCGGATCGCCGCGCTCGGCCCGGACGCCGGTGCGGCGATCGAGGGACTAAAGGCGATCGTGCTGCTCGCCAACGGAGCCGATGCCTACGCCGCCGAGCTGCTCGACCGGGCCGCCGAACACGACGTCGCCCGCCCGGACGCGGCCCTCGATGTCACCGCGTCGCTCGATTGCCCTTCGGTCCTTCGCGCCGACGCGGCGGTCGTGGGCTCGGGCGCCGGCGGCGCGATGGCGGCCCGCACCCTGGCCCGTGCCGGTCTGTCCACCGTGGTCCTCGAGGAGGGTCGGCGCTGGACCGTCGAGGAGTTCCGCAGCACGCACCCGATCGACCGCTATGCCGGGCTGTACCGCGGCGCGGGGGCCACCATAGCGCTGGGACGCCCCGCGGTGGTGCTGCCGATCGGCCGGGCCGTCGGCGGCAGCACCGTCGTCAACTCCGGGACCTGCTACCGGCCGCCGCTGCCCGTGCAGCAGCGCTGGTGCGACGAGTTCGGCCTGACACTGGCCGAACCCGACCGGCTGACCGGGTATCTCGACGACGTCGAACAGACCTTGCAGGTGGCGCCGGTACCGCTGGAGATCATGGGACGCAACGGGCGGCTGCTGCTCGACGGCGCCGCCGCGCTGGGCTGGCAGGCGGCGCCGATCCCGCGCAACGCGCCTGGCTGCGACGCCTGCTGCCAGTGCGCCATCGGCTGTCCGCGTAACGCCAAGTTCGGGGTGCACCTCAACGCGCTGCCGCAGGCGTGCGCGCACGGGGCGCGGATCGTGTCGCACGCCCGCGCCGAGCGCGTACTGCATGCGCGCGGCCGCGCACAAGGGGTACGGGCACGCCGGCCGGACGGCACCACCATCGACGTGCTGGCCGACACCGTGGTCGTCGCGGCCGGTGCCACAGAGACACCAGGACTGCTGTGCCGCAGCGGGCTTGGCGGTCATCCGAGGCTGGGCCGTAACCTGGCGCTGCACCCGGCGGTGGCGCTGGCCGGCCGCTTCGACCATGAAGTGACGGCCTGGCGCGGTGTGCTGCAAAGCGCGGCGGTCGACGAGCTGCACGCCGTGCACGGCGTGCTGATCGAGGCGACGTCGACCCCGCCCGGGATGGGGTCGATGGTGTTTCCCGGCTACGGCGCCGAGTTGCTCGGCTGGCTCGACCGGGCCGCCCACGTCGCGACGTTCGGCGCGATGGTGGCCGACCGCGGTGCCGGCCGGGTGTTTTCGGTCGGTGGTGAGACCCTGCTGCGCTACAACATCGCTCGCGGCGACGCCGCCAAGCTGGTCACTGCGCTAGAGGCCATGGGCAAGCTGCTGTTCGCGGCCGGCGCCGTCGAGGTGCTCACTGGCCTGCCCGCCGCACCAACCGTGGCGTCATTACCGGCGCTGCAAGACCTGCTGGCCAGAAGCAGCCCTAAAAGGCTGCACTTGGCTGCTTTTCACCCGACCGGCACAGCGGCCGCCGGCTCCGACGCGCAGCACTGCCCAGTCGATCCGCGCGGCCGACTGCGCGGTGTCGACGGGGTGTGGGTCGCCGACGCGTCGATACTGCCCAGCTGCCCCGAGGTCAACCCTCAGATGTCGATCATGGCGCTGGCACTCGCGGTCGCCGACGAAATCGTCGCGGACCGGCAGGTATAGCAGCGAGCTCGCGTCCCCAGACAATCGCGAGCAGACGCACAATCGCACAGCGCCCGGCGGCTGTGGGCGATTCTGCGTCTGCTCGCGCTAGGCCGTCGACACTCAGCCTTCCAGCTTGTAGCCCAAACCGCGCACCGTCACCAAGTGCACCGGGTTGGCCGGGTCGGCCTCGATCTTGGACCGAAGCCGCTTGACGTGCACGTCAAGGGTCTTGGTGTCACCGACGTAGTCCGCACCCCACACCCGGTCGATCAGCTGTGCGCGGGTCAGCACCCGGCCGGTATTGCGCATCAGGTACTCCAGCAGGTCGAATTCCTTGAGCGGCAACGTAATCTGTTGGCCGTTCACCGAGACGACATGACGTTCGACGTCCATGCGTACCGGCCCGGATTCCAGAACGCCGTCGGTCACCTCGGACTCGTCGTCCCCGCCTCGGCGCAGCACCGCCCGAATGCGGGCAATCAACTCGCGCGCCGAATAGGGCTTGGTGACGTAGTCATCGGCGCCCAGCTCCAAGCCGACGACCTTATCGATTTCGCTGTCACGGGCGGTGACCATGATCACCGGCACGCTCGAACGGGCACGCAGCCGCTTGCACACGTCGGTGCCGGACATACCCGGCAGCATCAGGTCGAGCAGCACGATGTCGGCCCCGGCCCGGTCGAACTCAGCCAGCGCCGAGGGACCGTCGGTCACCACGGTGGCCTCGAAACCCTCCTTGCGCAGCAGGAACGCCAACGGATCGGCTAGGGACTCCTCGTCCTCCACGATAAGCACACTGGTCATCAGCGCTGTTCCTCCTCATCGCTTCGCTCTGCGTCGTCACCAGCGCGGGTCATCTACTCAGCTGTTCCTCGGCTAGTAGTCCCAGTGACATGCGCGGGGGGGCGTGAAGCTCTGGTTGGTGGCTGAGTTCCTCGCCGTGGTCCTGATATTCCGGAATGGACAAGGTGAACGTCGACCCGGTTCCCGGTTGGCTCCACAGCCCGATACTGCCGTTGTGGTTGGCTGCGACGTGCTTGACGATCGCCAGCCCCAGCCCGCTGCCGCCGGTGGCGCGGGACCGCGCCTTGTCGCCCCGGAAGAACCGTTCAAAGACCCGCTCCTGGTCTTGTCGAGCAATGCCGATGCCCCGGTCGGTGACGGCGATCTCGATGCAGTCGGCCCGGCGGCGACGGCTGATCGAGACCAGCGACCCGCGCGGCGAGTAGCGGATCGCGTTGGACACCAGATTGGCCAGCGCGGTCACCAGCAAGGGCTGGTCGCCCCGCACCCGCAAACCACTGGGCTCGTCGGTGCGGATTTGGATGTCGGCGTTGTCGGCGGCCACTTTGTGACGTGCAATCGCTTCGGACACCACCGTGTCCACGTCGACGGCACCCAGGTCGGGCAACCGCTCGGCACCCTGGAGCCGGGACAGCTCGATCAGCTCGCCGACCATGTCGCCGAGCCGGTTGGCCTCCACAAGCACCTTCTCCCCGAACCGGCGAACCGTCTCCGGATCGTCTGCGGAGGCCAACAGCGCCTCCGCGAGCACCGCCATCGCGCCGACAGGAGTCTTGAGCTCGTGACTGACGTTGGCCACGAAGTCCCGCCGGGTCGCCTCCATGCGGGCGTACTCGGATTGGTCGTAGACGAAGACCACGGCGAACCGGCGGTCCTCCTCGCTGAGTAGCCTGGCCTGGCCATGTACCGACAAATCGGTAGTGCGTTTGCCCGGCGGCAAATCGAACTCGACGTCGGCGCCGCCCGCTAACGCCTGGCGCGCAGCCTCCCAGGCCTCGTCGTCGAGCTGACGGTCCTGCACCAGGCCCAGTTCGTCGGCCCGCTCGTTGCGGTAGACCACGTCACGATGGTTGTCGACCACGGCGATACCCAGTGGCGAGAGCGCGGCGATGCGCTGCAGCATCTGCGCGACGGTGATGCCGGCCCAGTCGGCCCTTACCCGCTGTCTGCGTTCGACAACCCGCGGCGCCAGCCGGGCGCCTATCGCGATACCAACCGCCAACGCCACCAAAATCGACACCCCGGCCAGCGACAGGGCCGAGAACACAGTCACGGCAAAATCCTACAAATGTTTGACGGCGTCCCCCAATAATGCGAGGGCAAATTCGGACATATCACACGCTGCAACGCAGGTGTTCAAATGCGGTTCACGCGCTGTTCGCCTAAGTCAGTTACGTGGCGCCCTGACTGGCCACTGCCGCAGCGCCGGCGGCCGCGGCTTCGGGGTCCAGATAGGTGCCGCCGATCACCGTGGGCCGCAGATCGGCGCCCAGATCGTAACGCAGCGGAACACCGGTCGGGATGTTCAACCCGACCACCTCCTCGTCGGACATGCGGTCGAGGTACTTCACCAGCGCTCGCAGCGAGTTGCCGTGGGCCGTGACCAGCACAGTCTTGGCTGACCGCAGGTCAGGCACGATCACGTCGGTGAAGTACGGCAGGAAACGGGCCACGACATCGGCCAGACATTCGGTGCGCGGGCCACCACTGATGTCGGCATAACGCGGATCGGCGTCCTGACTGAACCGGCTGCCCTTCTCGATCGGCGGCGGCGCGGTGTCGTAGCTGCGCCGCCAGGCCATGAACTGCTCCTCGCCGTAGCGTGCCCTGGTTTCTGCCTTGTTCAGGCCCTGCAACGCTCCGTAGTGGCGTTCGTTGAGCCGCCAGCTGCGCCGCACCGGAATCCACAACCGATCGGCGCGATCGAGCGCCAGGTGGGCGGTGGTGATGGCGCGCCGCAGTAGCGAGGTGTGCACCACGTCGGGGAGCAGGCCATGCTCGCGGATCAGTTCTCCGGCCCGGACCGCCTCCTGGCGGCCCTTGTCGGTCAGGTCTACGTCGACCCAGCCGGTGAACTGGTTGCTGGCGTTCCATTCACTCTCGCCGTGGCGGAGCAACACCAGGGTGGCCGTGTCTTGCATGCCGGCCAGTCTCTCACGCGCGGGCAGCGCGCCGCGCGAAGGCTACTCGCAATTCGGCTACTGCATCAGCAAACAGGCCGACGCCCGACTGCGCAATCCCCGGACGACGTCGAGCGGTTAAAAATCCGGGTGAACTGGCTGCGCCACCGGCACAGTGTGCACCGGTGACGCGGTACACGCCATGTCCCCATTCGACGATGTCGACATCCACCGAATCATGGTGCGACCGTTTTCGCCGACGCCGCCACCCGACGCGGCGACGCCGTGGGCGGTCCGCCTCGCCGCGCGAGGTGTTCCCTTTTCACCGCGCCCGGCGATCTGTATCGCCGCCGTCGTCGTCCTCGTCGATGAGGTGCGCGAACGCCTGCAGGTTCTTCAGCGATTCCCCGCGGGACACCCGCCACTCCCACTCTTTTTGGATAGATGAGCGAAAACCTAACTCCAGCAACGTATTAAAGTCCGAATCCACTGCTTCGAGCACTTGCCCGAGTACCCGGTCGATCTCAGCAGCGTCCACCGAAGACAACGACATCCGGCCAACCAGGTAGATGTCGCCAACGTTGTCGAGCGTGTAGGCGACCCCATACAGCCGACGGTTGCGCTTGAGCAGGAACCGGTAGACACCCTCGTGGTTCTCGTCGGGTTTGCGGCACACGAACGCCTCGACGCGCACCGAGTGCTCACCGACGATCAGGATTGTATTGGTCTTGAGCTTGCGTTCGCCGGGCAACTCGACGATCAGCCCGGGTGCTACTCCATAGGCACCCTCGTGCCGCGAATAGGTCAGGCCGCTGGCGTTGAGCGCATCCTCGATCACCTGCTGCACAAATGATGCCGTCACACCCGCGCCCCCCAGTGCGAAACCCGATTGCCCAGCTCCTCCTCGGGCCTGCGCGCGGCCCACTTCGTCGCGGGGTGGTTCCGACGCGCCACTTTCAACGCCCGCACCGGGCGACCGGCGGTGAATTCGCCGATTGCGCGCCGGTAACTGGCCAGCAGCAAGTCGACGGTCTTGTCCCAGGAGAACGTCGCCGCATGTTCCACGGCCGAACGGCGCATGGCCACCGCCCGCGGACCGGCGCTGAGCCGCAGCAACTCGTCGATGGCAGCCGCCCATTGGTCGACGTCATGCCCGAACACCAGGCTGCCGCTGATCCCGTCGCGCACCGCCACCGGCAACCCGCCAACGGCGGCCGCAACCACCGGCGTTCCGCAGGCCTGCGCCTCCAGGGCGACCAGCCCGAACGACTCCGAGTAGCTGGGCACCGCCACCAGGTCCGCGGCCTGGAAGAGACGGGCCAGCTCGGCGCGCGGCTGTGGCGGCAAAAACGTCACCCGGTGAGTAATACCCAATTGGCCGGCGAGTCGAACCAGCCCGTCCGGCGCGGCCAGGCCACTGCCCGACGGCCCACCGGCCACCACGATGTGCACCCGCGGCAGTTTGGCGGCCGCGCGCAGCAAAATGTCGGGCGCCTTCAGCGGCTGGATCCGGCCGACGAACGCCACGACCTGCTCGTCAGGCGGCAGCCCCAGCACAGCCCGGGCGCCGCGGCGGTCACCAGGGCAAAACACGTCCAGGTCGACACCCGGGTACGCGACGTCGATCCGATCCGGATCCGCTTGATACAGCGAAACGAGTTGCACGGCTTCATCTTCGGTGTTGACGATCAGCCGGTCGGCCTCGTCGACCACCTGCTGTTCGCCGACCGTGCGCAGCGGGGGCTCGGGCGCGTCACCGTCGGCGAGCGCGGCGTTCTTCACCGCGGCCAGCGTGTGCGCGGTGTGGACTAGCGGCACCGACCAGCGATCGCGGGCCAGCCAACCAACCTGACCGGACAGCCAGTAGTGCGAGTGCACGACGTCGTAATAGCCGGGTTCGTGGCCGGCCTCGGCGCGTAACACCCCGGCAGCAAACGCGCAGAGCTGGGTGGGCAGATCGTATTTGTCCAGGCCCTCGAACGGCCCGGCCACCACATTGCGCACCAGCACACCGGGCGCCACCGGCACGACGGGCGAATCGGTGGACGCGGTGGCCCGGGTGAAGATCTCCACCTGCACCCCGCGCCGCGCCAGCTGCAGCGCCGTTTGCAGCACGTAGACGTTCATCCCACCGGCATCGCCGGTACCCGGTTGAGCCAGCGGCGAGGTGTGCACCGACAGCACCGCCACCCGGCGAGGATCGGTCGTCGCGGAGGGATCCAGCCGGGACATCTCGGTGCGTTGCACACCGCCATCTTTGCAGGAGCCGTCGACAACCCGGTTGAGGCCCGTTCGGGCCCGCTTAGGCGGAGGAATCGCGCGGCGCCGCGGCGGCGACGTCCAGCGCGGACTGGGCGCGTCGCATCGCGCCGAGCGGGTCTGCGTAAATCCCGCTCAGCGACACGATGCCGGCCCCGGCCTCCTGCACCCGGTTACCGAACGCGGTCACCCGGATGTCCCGCGCCGGTAACACCGAGCGGCGCGCGAACGCCGCCTCGATCTGGGCCATGCCCTCCGGGTACTCGGTGAACGCCTGGCCGCCGACCACCAATTCGTCAGGGTTGAGCAGGTCACGCAGCAACGCGACGGCCTCGCCCAGCACCCGGGCCCGCTCGGCGAGCAGTTCGACGGCCTGCTGGTTGCCGGCCCGAGCGGCCCGCAGCAACTCGGCCATCGCGGCGCCGGGCGCGCCGGGGTGAGAAGCCGGAAGTATCCGCAGCCGGCGTGCAGCCGACAGCACCGCCTCGTCGCTGACCGTGGACTCCAGCAGCCCGGAACCGCCCAGTAATTCGGACTGTGCGGGCAGCGTCGCAATGGTGCCCGGCCCGCTGGCCGGGCTGTGCACCCGTCCACCGATCACCAACGCATAGCCCACCGTCTCGCGGGCGTAGACGTAGAGGCTGCTGGCCGAGGTGTTCGGCGCGAACCGGCGCATTCCGAGCAGCAGTTCCGCCCCGGCCATCGCGTCGACGTGCGAGGCCACCGATACCGGCAGCTGCAGCGCGTCGACCAGCACCGGTCCGACCGGAGCTTTCCGCCAGCCCAGCCGCGCATGGTCGACGTAGCCGGTGGCGGCCTCGACTACCCCGCCGATCGCCACCCCGACCCACAGCGGCCGCCGCCGATGCCAGCGCTGCAGGTAGCGACGCGCGGCATCGGCTACCGACGCCAGTGCCGACCCCTGCGCGCCGCACGGTGTCGGGGTTTCGACGGCGTCGAGCGTGCGGCCTAACAGGTCGGTGGCCACAATACTGGTGGTCCGGGCACCGATGTGGATGCCCAGCGTCATATACGGCTCGGTGTTGACCTCGACCGGCACCCGCGGGCGCCCGATCGCGCCGGGAACCGCCAGGTCAGCGCGCTCCCGCAGCAGGCCGGCACCCAGCAGGGCAATCACCTGGCGATTGACCGTCGCCATACTGCACGAGGTGACTTGGGCGATGACGTCGCGGCCGATCGGGCCGCGCAGCCGCACGGCGCGAAACACCGACGCCGCGGCAGCGTCGGACAGCTGCAGCGACGGCGGCACAACACGACGGGCGCGCAATGTTCGGGTGTGGCCGTCGGGGGTCGGTGAGCGCACGAGGTTGTCCTTGGTCAAATTCCGATGGCGGCCCAGCGCACGCCAGCCACGTCGCAGCTGTTCAGGTGTGGCGAAGTGCGCAACGACAACGCGCGCCGGAGAACATCCCCGGGGTCAGGCTGAAAAAGGCGCCGAGGTGCACGAAAGAAAATTTAGCACGGCTACTACAGTTGTCCCGGTGACGTCGCCGCGCTCGGCTCAAACGGTCCGTGCGGCTACATCTCGGGCCGGGATGGGCGCCGGTGCAGCCCGGCAAAAAATCGCCGTGGTCACCGGTGCCAGCTCCGGGATAGGCGAAGCGACCGCGAGAACCCTCGCCGGGCAAGGTTTTCATGTGGTGGCGGTCGCGCGTCGGGCGGACCGGATCAAGGCGCTGGCCGACCAGATCGGCGGTACCGCGGTGGTGGCCGACGTCACAGACGGTGACGCGGTCGAGGCGCTGGCGCGCGGGTTGACCCGGGTCGACGTGCTGGTGAACAACGCCGGCGGCGCCCGGGGGCTGGAGTTCGTCGCCGACGCAGACCTCGAGCACTGGCGGTGGATGTGGGAGACCAATGTGCTGGGCACGCTGCGGGTCACCCGTGCGCTGCTGCCCAAGCTGATCGAATCCGGTGACGGCCTGATCGTCACCGTCACCTCTATCGCGGCGATGGAGGTCTACGACGGCGGTGCCGGCTACACGGCGGCGAAGCACGCCCAGGGTGCGCTGCACCGCACACTGCGCGGCGAGCTGTTGGGGAAGCCGGTGCGGCTTACCGAAATCGCTCCGGGCGCGGTCGAAACCGAGTTCTCGCTGGTCCGCTTCGATGGCGATCAGCAGCGCGCCGATGCAGTCTATGCCGGCATGACGCCGCTGGCGGCCGCCGACGTCGCCGAGGTGATCGGGTTCGTGGCCAGCCGGCCGCCGCACGTCAACCTTGACCAGATCGTGATCCGGCCACGTGACCAGGCCTCGGCTAGCCGCCGGGTCTAAGGCCCCGGGCGTGATTGAGTCGGCGCGTCGGTGGGTGTGGCGGGGGCGCTGCGCGGCATCGCCACCGGTGACGGCTTGGATCCGCTGGGCGACGGTAACGCCGACATCGATAACCAGCTATTCCAGTCCATGGCCCAGTCCCAGATGTCGCCGTCGGCGTAGGACAGCGGGATCGAGCTGCCGGTCACCTCGACCGGGTCTCCGTAGATCGCGCTGTTGTAGTACTGCTCGGCATCCGCCGTCGACAAGTTGATGCAGCCGTTGGTGACATTGCTGTAGCCTTGTGCGCCCGCGCTGGCCGGGTTGGCGTGGATGAACTCGCCGTTATTGGAGATGCGCACTGCCCAACGCTCGTGGATGTTGCTGTACCCGGCAGCCGGGTTGGACATGTAGAAATCCGCGTATTTTTCGCTGACCACGTGGATACCGTTGCGGGTGACGTTGCGCGGCTTGTCGGCTTCGCCGTAGCTGCACGGGAAGTCCATGATGACGCCCTCGTCGGTGATGACCTGGATACGGTGCGAGGAGACCTCAGCCTTGACCACCTGACGCCGGCCCACCTGGAAATGCAGGCTGATGTCCTCGGCGCCGTACGCGCCGTCGCCGAACGGCACCCCGTAAAGCTTCGCGTCGACGTTGACCTTGGTGCCCGCCGGATAGTACTCGCGGGTGCGCCAGTGCGCGCGCGATCCCTGGGCCTCGTCGGGCAGCCACGCCCAGCTGCCCTCCACCGGCGGGTCGGTGGTGACGGCCAGCATCCGCTCGACAGCCGCCTTGTCGGCGATCGGCGCGTCGAACTGGATGATGATCGGCGCAGCGACCCCGACCGTCTGCCCGTCGGCCAGCTGGAAACTGCCGCCGATCTGCTTGGTGGGCGCAACAGTGCTGAACTTCCCGGCCACCGGGACCGTCTTGCCGTCGTGGCCGACTACCGACCCGCTCCAGGTGTAGGTCGCAGCGTAGCCAAGCGGTTCGGTGATGGTGTAGGCCGTGCGGTCGCGGTTGAGCGACCCGGACACGGTCTTGCCTGCGGGATTTTTCAACGCCACTCGCTGAAACCAGCCATCGCGGACCTCGACACTGATCGGCGCGGTCGGGACCACATCAGCGACCTCATTGGCCGGCCGAAACGTCAAGCTGGGCGCCGACGAGGGCTGCCGGGCCTGCTCTGATTTTTTGCCCGGTTTCCCGAAGCAGGCAGATAGCGCGTTCGGCGCCAGCATCCCCGCCGCCAGCGTTGTCAAAGCCCGGCGCCGGGTGATCGGCGGGCGGTCGGGCGCTGTGCTCACGGCAGTCCAAGATACCGGCGAAAACCGCCTGTCCCGCTGATGCGCCGCTACAACACGCAGCCGACCAGCACCGGCTCGGGGATTAGTGTGATACCAAACACGTCGCGAACTCCGTCACGGACCCTGCGGGCCAGCGCCACCACGTCGGCGGCGGTAGCCGTCCCGCGGTTGGTCACCGCCAGCGCGTGCTTGCTCGACAACCGGCACGGTGCATTGTCGACGTCCGGGTAGCCTTTGCTGAAACCGGCGTGTTCGACCAGCCAGCCGGCCGCAAGCTTGACGCCGCCGGGCACCGGATAGTGCGGTACCGGCTGTCCGGTCTGGTCGGCCAGCCGTTGATAGACCTCAAGCGCGACCACCGGATTGGTGAAAAAGGATCCCACGCTCCAGGTGTCATGATCGCTGGGGTCGAGCAGCATGCCCTTGCGTTTGCGCAGCTCCAGCACCGCCGCGCGCACCGCCGCGGGGTCGGCGCGCTGGCCGGGCGTAGCACCCAACGCCGCAATCAGCTCGCCGTATCGCAGCGGGGCGCTGCGCCCCGAGCCGTCCAGCTCAAACTCGACCTCCAAGACGACCGCCGCGGCGGTATGTTTCAGCACGCTCGTGCGGTACCCGAAGCCCAGCTCACCAGCCCCCACCCAGCACACCTCGCCGCTGCGCCGGTCCAAGAGCCGCACTCGAGTGATGGTGTCGGCCACCTCGGCGCCGTACGCGCCGACGTTCTGCACCGGGGTGGCACCGGCCGAACCCGGGATGCCCGACATGCATTCCAGCCCACCCAGGCCGCGCTCGATCGTCACGGCAACGACGTCGTCCCACACCGCGCCGGCCTGCACCCGCACCAGGTTGCCTTCGACGCTGATGCCCGCGTTGGCCAGCCGCACCACCGTCAGATCGGTCAGCGTGTCGGCGATTACCAGGTTCGAGCCACCGGCCAACACCAGCAGCGGTCCGGGCGGTGCGCCGTCAAGGTCGCGTAGCGCGGCGATCACCTGCTCGGTGCTGGTGCAGGTGATCATCTGCCGCGCGATCGGGCCGATCCGCAGCGTAGTCAGCGGCGCCAACGGCACCGCTTCGTCGACCTGGGCGCCGGCGAACCGCGAACCGAGACCGCCCTGTTTCATGGAGCTTGACGGTAGCCTGGCCTGCTATGCCGCGTTCATTCGACATGTCCACCGAGTACGGGGCCACCGTCGAACAGGTTCTGGCAGCATTTAGCAAGCAGGAGTATTGGCTGGCCCGGCTGGCCGACTCCGGTGCCGACGACGCGACGCTGGACTCGATGCGATCAGGAGACGACGGCAGCATCGCTGTGACCACCACACAAGTGCTGCGTCGCGACCGGCTTCCAGGCGTGGTCAACCAGTTTCACCGAGGCGACCTGTGCATCCGCCGCGAGGAGAGCTGGACTCCGATGACTGACGGCCCAGCGGCCGGCACCGTCGTCGGGTCGGTGCTGGGTGCGCCGGCCACCCTGTCCGGCACCGCGGTGCTGGTGCCGCTGCCGGAGACCGGCGGCGCCCGGCTGACGTTACGGGCCACCGTCGAAGTCCGCATCCCGCTCGTCGGCGGCACGCTGGAGAACCTCATCGGTGGCCAACTGGTTGAACTGCTGACCGCTGAACAACGGTTCACCACGACGTGGATCGCCGAGACCGGCTAGCACATGCGAGCGTCACGCTGGAGTGACGCTCGACCGCCGAGCGTCACGCTGGAGTGGCGGTCGAGGGCCCGCCGCGCCGGGCTTCGCCGCGCGTGCGGTCGCCCCTAGGCTTGCGGTTATGCGGATTGCGATAGCGCAGATCCTCAGCAGCACCAACCCGGGCGACAACCTCGCGCTGGTGAGGGACTACACCGGCCGGGCCGCCGACGCCGGCGCGAGGCTCGTGGTCTTCCCGGAGGCGACCATGTGCCGGTTCGGTGTCCCGCTGGCACCGATCGCCGAGCCGGTCGACGGGCCCTGGGCCGACGGGGTCCGCCGGATCGCTGCCGACGCCGACGTCACGGTGATCGTCGGCATGTTCAGCCCGGCCGGTGACGGACGGGTCACCAACACCGTGCTCGCGGTCGGGCCCGGTATCGACGCGCACTACGACAAGATCCACCTCTACGACGCGTTCGGGTTCACCGAGTCGCGGACCGTCGCACCGGGACGTGAGCCGGTGGTGATCGACGTCGAGGGGATCGGGGTGGGGTTAAGCATCTGCTACGACATCCGCTTTCCCGAGCTCTACACGGCGCTGGCCCGTCGCGGCGCGGCGCTGATCACGGTCAGCGCGTCGTGGGCCGCGGGAACCGGAAAGCTCGAGCAGTGGACCCTGCTGGCGCGTGCCCGGGCCCTGGATTCCACCAGCTACATCGCCGCTGCAGGGCAGGCGGACCCGGGCTGGCCGCTGTCGTCGACGGCGCCGACCGGCGTGGGTGGCAGCCTGTTGGTCTCGCCGTTCGGCGACGTGGTCGTCTCGGCCGGCCCCGACCCGCAGCTGTTGGTCGCCGATCTCGATCTCGACCAGGTCACCGCCGCTCGGGACACCCTCGCGGTATTGCGTAACCGGGCATACTTCGCCGATGTCGGTAAGGCAGAATCGCCCAGGTGACCAATCCGCAGGGACCACCACCGGACGACCCCTCGATATGGGCTAAACCGCAGAGCCCCGGCGGCCCGCAACCCACGGCGCGGACCGACCAGCCCGGTCCCACACCGCCTGTTGCGGGCCACCCGGTCGCACCGGCGGGAAGCCCGCCACCGCCTGCGGCGGATTACCCGGCGCAGCCGTTCCCGAAAGACCCGACCACACCCGTGAAAAGCAGACCCCGCCTGTTCCGTGACCCGCTGTCGATCGTCCTGATTCTGGTCAGCGTTATGGCACTCGCAGTCGCCGGGCTGGTCGGCGCCGAGTTCTACGCCCGCCATATTGCCGAGAGCAAGGTGGCCCAGGCGGTGGAATGTGAAGTGCAGGACAAAGCCACAGCGTCGTTCGGCGTGCTGCCGCCGGTGCTCTGGCAGCACCTCACCGGTCACTACACCAACATCTCGGTCCAAACGGCCGGTAACCAGATTCGCGACGCCAAGCATATGAAGGTCGCCATCGAGATCCGCGACGTCGACCTGGCACATCACACAAGCAGTTCCAAAGGGACGATCGGCTCGCTGGATGCCACCATCACGTGGCCGACCGCCGGCATCAAAGAGTCGGTTCAGGATGCGATCCCGCTACTGGGCAGCTTCGTGGCCAGCACCGTGGCCACCCATCCCGACAGCGGCACCATCGAGTTGCGGGGCTTCCTGGACAGCATCATCGTCAAGCCGCAGGTCACCGACAACAGCCTGTCCCTGCAGGTGCTCAGCCTCAAAGCGCTGGGCACCGCGCTGCCGAAGGAGAGCATCCAAGTCAGCCTCGACGCCTTCGTGTCGAGGCTGACCAACGACTATCCGCTGGGTATTCATGCCGACAGCGTGGACGTCACCACCGACGGTGTGACAGCCCATTTTTCGACCCATAGCGCGTCGATTCCCGCAGGCCGAGCGAACCCTTGCTTCGCCAACCTGTGAGAGTCCCTAGCTTTGCGTTAGCTCGTAAGGAGGCCGATAAGGCACAATCAGTCTGATGTCGACTCCGCAAGGGCCGGCCGGCCGGCCCGCGCATCCGCCATCCGAATCGCCGACCCGCCAGATTCCCCAAAGCGGCCGCCCGGCTCAACCACCGACCCGGCCAGCACCGCCGGCCTCCCCGCCCTACCCGCAGCCGCGAACGAGCGGCCCGGCGCCCCAGTCAGCCGGGCAGCCGAACACCCGGCTGTCCAGCGAGCCCGCTCCGAAGACGTCCCGGCACCGCCTTTTCGGCAACCCGGTGTCGATCCTCCTCAGCGTCGCCATCGTGGGGCTGCTGATCGTGGCGAGCCTGATCGGCGCCGAGCTGTATGTCCGCCACCTGGCCGACAGCAAAGTGGCCGCTGCGGTGTCGTGCGAGGTGCACGACGGTGCCAGCGTGTCCTTCGCCGCCACACCCCCGGTGCTCTGGCAGGTCCTCACCAGCCACTACACCAACATCTCGGTGCAGACGGCAGGCAATCAGGTACGCGGCGTCAAGGGCATGCAGATCAGCCTGGATATCCGCAACATCCGGCTCCACAAAACCGGCGATTCCAAAGGCACGATCGGTGCGCTCAACGGCACCATCAGCTGGTCGTCGAACGGCATCAAGCAGTCGATCCAGGACGCCATCCCGGTGCTGGGCAGTTTCGTGACCAGCACGGTGACCAGCGACCCGAGCGCCGGGACCATCCAGCTGAAGGGACTGCTTGACAGCGCCACGGTCAAGCCGGAAATTGTCGATAACGGGCTGTCGCTCAAGGTGGTCAGCCTGACCGCACTGGGGGTCAAGATCTCGACGGAGACCGTGCAGAAAAACCTGAACGACCTCACCTCCGAGGCCACCAGGGACTATCCGCTGGGCATCCACGCCGACAGTGTGCAAGTCACCGATTCCGGTGTCCAGGCCACCTTCTCGACCAGCAACGCCACCATACCGACGTCGTCGCCGACCGGTCAGAACTGCTTCAGCGGGCTGTAACGCCCCGGTCAGTCGAGCCCGTCGAGCACGGCCCGGGTTCCGGACAGGCCCAGCCGGGTGGCGCCGGCCTCCAGCATCGCCAGCGCGTCGGCGGCGCTGCGGATGCCGCCGCTGGCCTTAACCCCGAGCCGTCCGCCGACGGCTTTCGCCATCACCGCGACGGCGCGCACCGACGCCCCGCCCGCGGGGTGAAACCCCGTGGAGGTCTTGACAAAGTCCGCGCCGGCATCCTCGGCGGCGCGGCACGCGGCAGCCAGGCCACGTTCGCCGGCCACGCTTAGCAACACCGCGGACTCGACGATCACCTTGAGCACCGCGGCGGGCACCGCGGCGCGCACCGCAGCGATCTCCGACCGCACAATGTCGATGTCACCAGCCAGCGCGGCGCCGATGTCGATCACGAGGTCGATTTCGCTTGCGCCGGATGCCACCGCCAGCGCCGCTTCGTGGGCTTTGACCTGACGGTGGTGCTTGCCCGACGGGAAACCCGCGACCGCGGCGACGCGCAGACCGGCGTCGCCCGCCTGGCTAGCGGCCGACACCATCGACGGCGAGACGCACACCGCGTAGACGCCGAGTTCGGCGGCTTCGATCGCGGCGGAGGCCACGTCAGCCGCGGTGGCTTCCGGCTTGAGCAGGGTGTGGTCGACGAGCGCCGCCACCTGCCGGCGGGTTGGTCGACCCGTCATCAGAACGGTTCTTGCCGGCCGCCCGGGTTACAGCCCGAGCGGATCATCTCGGCGTCGTCGACCACGGGCCGCCACGGCTCGAGGTTCCAGCTGGTCTTGCCCGGCTGCGCGAACTCGGCCACCTGCCAGTGGCAGATGAACTGCGCGCGCATGCCGGGGGTGTCGGCGTCGGGCGCCAGCGCCAGCACTTCCGTCCAAGCCTGACCGGCGACGGTCCCCGCCGTACCGAGGTGGCGGGCGGCGGCGCGGGCCGACGGGGTCGGATAGATCCGCAGGCTGGAACTTCGGCCCGACGGACCCCAGTACACCCATTCGGTGTGGTCGATGAAGGGTGGTGAATACGCGCCGCCGGCCGGCTCGACAACACCAGGATCGGCCGACGCGGGCGCGACGACCGGCAATGCCACCAGCGCTGCGGTCAGCGCGGCCGCCCCTCGCATACCGTTAGCGTGACTTGCCTTGAACTTCACGTAGCTTGGGCCGAACGTCGACCAGGTAGACGCCGGCCGCGCAGGCGGCCACTATCCAGAGGATGCCTAGCAGCCAGGCCAGCAGCATGGCGACGCCGAGGATCACCAACCACACCGGCTTGGTCAACTTGTCTGCGGCAGTGTAGGCGTCGGGACGCTGCATCGCAGCGTCCACGAAGGAGTACAGCGTCAAGGCCAAGACGCCGACCCTGACCGCGTTCAGGACTATCTGCACAAGGCTCACCGGCTAAGCCTATGCGGGCATGCACGCTGACGTCGACTCCGCGCCGCCCGGCGGCAACACGGAGTCGCCACTCGTCGGTTACTTCTGGGTGACCTTCTTGGCCGGAGCCTTCTTGGCCGGGGCTTTCTTGGCCGCAGTCTTGGCCGGGGTCGTCTTGGCGGCGGCCTTCTTGCTCGGGGCCTTCTTGGCGGGCTCCTTTTGGGGCAGCTCGATGCCAACCAGCTTGGCGGCACGCTCACCGACCGCGCGGGTCTGCGACGCGACGGTGCCCAGCGCCTCCTGGGTCAACTCGACCGCCTGGTCGACGTAGCCTTCGGCGCGCGCCGACGCATCGTCGAAGCTGGACTGGCTGCGTAGCCGCTGCAGCGCGGCCTCGCCGCGCTCGACCAGTTCGTTGTAGCGGTTGGTTGCGGCTTCCAGGTAACCCTCGGCCGCCTTGCGAAGTTCCTCGCTGGTGAACCGCTCACGCAGTTCGCGCAGCTGCTCGGGCAAATCTTCCTGCAGCTTGCTCAGCCGGGCGCGGCTTACCTCGACCCGGCTGCGGGTGTCGGTGCGGGTCTCCTCGGCGCGCTCACGCAGCTCGAGGAGCAATTCGTTGACCGTGGCCAGCGCCAGATCGGCGGCGCCCAGCGCCGCGAGCAACGGGGCCTTAAGGTCGTCAATGGTCGGGTTGTCGGCCATGGTGTGTCCTTTCCTGGGTGGTTTCCTGGGTGGAGTTGTTGGCAGTCCAACAAGTGGCGTTCATCAACGTTTCCGGCTGCCCGAGTCAGGCAGGTTTACGCTGGCGTGGTCTCCTCGCGGGCGCTCATGTTCTGCTGCACGAAGGACGTGTAAACGTCGAGCAGCACTTGCTTTTGCCGCTCGGTGATCGCCGTGTCGGTGACGATCGCGTCGCGGACTTCGCTGGTCGTGCCGGGCTCGAGGATTCCGGCCCGCACGTAGAGAACCTCGGCGGAGACCCGCAGCGCCTTGGCGATCTGGTTGAGCACGTCAGCGGACGGTTTGCGCAATCCGCGCTCGATTTGGCTGAGGTAGGGATTGCTCACACCGGCCTTTTCCGCCAACTGCCGCACCGAGACCTGTGCCGCCTCGCGCTGCGCCCTGATGAAACTGCCGATGTCTGACGCCGCGGTGGACACCACTGCAGCAAGCTTGTCCTCATGCGGCATTGATGGCTCCCTGCGTCGGATCTGACGATCAACACAGTACGGCCTAGTGCTAGCTTTTGCAAGCAGTAGTTAGCAGAGCCTAGAACAGCAGCTGCGCCACCGCGTAAATCACCAGCCCGGCGAGCGACCCGACCACGGTGCCATTGATCCGGATGAACTGCAGATCGCGGCCCACGTGCAGCTCGATGCGTCGACTCGCTTCGGCGGCGTCCCAGCGCTGGACTGTGTCGGTGATGATCGCGGTGATCTCCGCCCCGTAGTGCGCAACCAGCTGCTGGACGGCCCGCACGATCCAGTCGTCGACCGTGTCGCGCAGGTCGGCATCGTCGCGCAGCGACTCGCCGATGCGCACCACCGCGCCGGCTAACTTGGTGCGCAGCGGGCTAAACGGATCATCGACGCCTTCGAGCACGAGCCGCTTGCACGTCGTCCAGGCCGCCGCCGCCGCGTTGCTGACCTCGGAGCGCGCCATCAGCTGCTCTTTGACCACCTCGGCGCGCGCGATCGTCGCCTCGTCGTGCTGCAGGTCGTCGGCGAACGCGAACAGGAAGCGGGTCGCCGAGCGCCGCAACTCGTGGGAAGGGTCACGACGCACCTTGTCGGTGAAGTCCATCAACTCACGGTGGATGCGGTCACCGACCAGGTGATCGATGAACCGGGGCGACCAGCTCGGGGAGTCCCGCTCCACCACCCGCTGGATGACCTCCCCGGCGTTCAGCGACCAAGCGAATGCGCGGTCGGCCAGCAGCTGGATGAGCGCTTCCTGCCGGTTCTCGGTCAACACAGTGGCCAGCACCCGGCCCACCGGCGGACCCCACTTGGGCTCGGCGATGCGCCGCACGATCATCCGGTCTATAACGTGCTGCACGTCCTCGTCGCGCAGCTGTTGCACACCGACCCGCAGCACGGTCGCCGTCTCCGCAGCGACCCGCTGGGCGTGCGAAAACTCCGAAAGCCACTTGCCCAGCCGACCGGCGATCTGGGCATCGCGCACCTTGGTCGTCACCACCGGCGGGGACAGGAAATTCTCCCGCACGAACGTTCCCAGACCCTCTCCGAGCTGGTCCTTCTTGCGCTTGATGATCGCGGTGTGCGGGATCGGGATGCCCAGCGGATGGTTGAACAGCGCGGTGACGGCGAACCAGTCCGCCAGCGCCCCAACCATGCCCGCCTCCGCTGCGGCACCGACATAACCCACCCAGCCGGCGGCGCTGCCGCCGGCTTGAGCCCACCGGCAACCGAGGAACAGCACACTGGCACCAATCAGAAAGCCCAGCGCGACCACTTTCATTCGGCGCAGTGCCCGGCGCCGCTGCGCGTCCGCCTGCGGATCGGCCGCAACGAACGAGTCCGCCAGAGATGCCCGCGTCCACCCTGACGGAGTCGATCCCACGGCCATCACCCCATCATCGGCTATCTGCGCGATTAGTTGCTGTTACCGGCCCGCCGCCGTAGCCCGGTCGCGGCCGGAAACTCGCGCTGGCCACCCGTAGAATCGGGGGCGACGAGTGAATGGGAATCCGCGATAGTGGAGAAGCACGTACTGGCCGGGGCGGCCAAGATGGATGGCCGGAAGCGGCGATGGCACCAGCACAAGGTGGACCGTCGCAACGAGCTGATCGACGGAACGATCGAAGCAATCCGGCGGCGCGGTCGCTTTGTGAGCATGGACGAGATCGCCGGCGAGATCGGGGTCTCCAAGACCGTTCTGTATCGCTACTTCGTCGACAAGAACGACCTGACGACCGCGGTGATGATGCGGTTCGCCCAAAAAACGCTGATCCCCAATATGGCGGCCGCGCTGTCGTCGAACCTGGACGGCTTCGAGCTGACCCGCGAGATCATCCGAGTGTACGTCGAAACCGTGGCGGCCGAGCCTGAACCCTACCGGTTCGTGATGGCCAACAGCTCGGCCAGCAAAAGCAAAGTGATCGCCGACTCCGAGCGGATCATCGCCCGCATGCTGGCGGTGATGCTGCGCCGGCGCATGATGCAGGCCGGGATGGACGTCGGCGGGGTGGAGCCGTGGGCTTACCACATCGTCGGCGGCGTCCAGCTGGCCACCCACTCGTGGTTGCTCGACCCGCGGATGAGCACCGCTGACCTGATCGACTACCTGACGATGCTGAGCTGGAGCGCATTGTGCGGGATCGTCGAAGTCGGCGGGTCGCTGGAGAAGTTCCGGGGACAGCCGCACCCGCCGCCGATCGTGCCGCCGCTACCCCGCTGAACCAGAGTTACACTCCCCGCATGCCCCAGGTGACGGCCCGCTCCCGGTTGCGTTCATGGTGGTATGCCCTGCGTACCACCAATCCCCCGCCCGACGGCCCGGTCGACGCCGTCACCCGCTGGATCGTCGTCACTCGCGCCGCAGTACTACCGATGACCGTGGTGTCTGGTCTGGTCGCCGCGCTGCTGGCGGTGGGGCACCCCGGCCTGGACTGGCGACCGCTGGTGCTGGCGATCGTCGGGATAACCCTGGCGCACATCGCGAACAACTTGATGAACGATCTCTACGACACCCGGACCGGCACCGACACCGCGGACTATCCACGCGCCCTGTACGCCCCGCATCCGGTGCTCTCCGGGCTGGTGAGCCGTCGCACGCTGCTGATCGCGATCGCGGCGGTGAACCTGGCCGACCTGGCGATCCTGATCGTGCTGACCTGGGCACGCGGTTGGCCGGTGGCGGCGTTCGCGGTGTCGGGATTCGTGCTGAGCGTCGCCTACACGGCCCCACCGGTGCGGTTGAAGAAGCGCGGCCTGGGCGAGCCCGACGTGCTGGTGGTCTGGGGTCCGCTGATGGTGTGCGGCACCTACTACGCGGCGGTCGGCACCATCGACTGGTCAATCGTGCTGGCATCTTTGCCTTATGGACTGGCTTGCACGACGGTGTTGATGGGCAAGCACATCGACAAGATCGGTTACGACGAACCGCTGGGCATCCGGACACTGCCGGTGATCCTCGGCGAAGCCCGTGCCCGCGCCGTCACGCTGGCGATGATGGTCGGGTTCTACCTGTTGGTTGCCGTGGCGGTGCTGGCGGGTGCGCTGCCGTGGCCGGCGCTGCTCGTCGTCGCGGCACTGCCCCGGCTGGCCAGGGTGTGGCCGCATTTCCGGCGGCCACCGCCCGAGACGCCCCCGAACGGCTTTCCGGTGTGGCCGCTGTGGTACGCCGCACTGGCCTGGGTGCACACGCGTCAGGCGGGCGCTTTCTTGGTTGTCGGCCTGGCGATCGGCGCGGCGCTGCGCACTTGGTGACCAGCTGGGGACCCCTTGGTGACTCCTAATAACGACCGAAAACCAGTGCGACGTTGTGGCCACCGAAACTGAACGAATTCTTGATCGCATAGTGGTAGCTGCCCTGGCGGGGCTTTCCGGACACGACGTCTAGATCGATCTCCGGATCCCGGTTGCCCAGGTTCAACGTCGGTGGAATCGTGCCGTCCCGCAGGGCCAGCACGGTCAGGATCGCCTCGACAGCGCCGACGGCACCGATCGAATGACCGAGCGCCGCCTTCGGCGCATACACCGCCGGCCGGTGCCGGCCCATCGCCGTGTTGATCGACTTTGCCTCAGCCAGATCACCGCCCAGGGTACCGGTGGCGTGCGCATTGATGTGGTCGATGTCGGTGGCGCTTAGTCCAGCCCGCTGCAGCGCCCGCGTCATCGCGTACCCGGCCCGCTCCCCGCTGGGGTCCGATGCGACGAGATCGTAGCCGTCCGAGGTGATGGCCGCGCCCATCAGCCGGGCCAGGATTTCGGCACCACGGGCTTTGGCGTGCTCCTCGGTCTCGACCACCAGCAGGGCCCCGGCTTCCCCGAACACGAAGCCGTCGCGGTCCTTGTCGAACGGGCGACACGCGCGCTGCGGTTCGTCGTTGTTCATCGACAGCATTTCCAGCTGAGCGAACGCCGCGATGGGCACCGCCTCGATCCTGGTCTCCACGCCGCCGCAAATCGCGATGTCGGCCTCACCGAGCACAATCTGCTGCCAGGCGCGGGCGATGGCCTCGGCACCCGAGGCGCAGGCCGACACCGGGCAGACGATCCCAGCCCTGGCGCGGCGTTCCAGCCCGACCCAAGCGCCACCCGAGTTGGGCATGCACATCAGCACGCCGACCGGGTTAACGGCCCGCATACCCCGCGCGCGGATGTCGTCATACCCGAACACCATCTCCTCGGTGGAGCCCATCCCGGTGCCGATGGACACCATCAACCGATTGGAGTCGACGTCCGGAGAGCCGGCGTTGGCCCATACTCGCCGACCAAGCACGACGGAGATCTTTTGCAGAAACAACATCCGGCGCAGTTCCACCCGAGTCAATTCGGAGTCGAAATCTTCGAGCAGCTGCCCGCCGATACGCACCGGCAGATCGAATTGGTCGACGAACGGGTCATCGAGCTTACGGATGCCGCTCTGGCCGTCCAGCAGCTTCTTCCAGGTGCCGTCGACATCCGTTGCCAGGGCCGTCGTCATCGCGACGCCGGTGACAACGACGCCCGGCAAGCCATTACCCGTGAAGAGCCCAGCCATGGCTTGCTCCCGCCTTCTGATCCTTGACTGCTTTCATACCACTGGAGCACCACGCCTGCTCGGTGGCCGGCTCGGTGGCCTGCTCGACCAGCCACCCACCGCAGTGCACAATTGCACCAATACCCGATCACGTATAAGGTCGTCGGCTAGCTAGGCGCAAGGGGAAAGATCTCGTGGATAGCACCGAACTGAAGCCCAATGTCGACAACGTCCGGTCGCACTACGACCGGTCCAACGATTTCTTTCGGCTGTGGCTCGACCCGTCGATGACCTATAGCTGCGCGTACTTCGAGCGCGAGGACATGACGCTGGAAGAGGCTCAGCTGGCCAAGATCGACCTGGCGCTGGGCAAACTCGGCCTCCAACCCGGCATGACGCTGCTCGACATCGGCTGCGGCTGGGGCTCGACGATGCGGCGGGCTGTCGAGAAGTACGACGTCAACGTGATCGGGCTGACCCTAAGCGAAAACCAGCTGGAGCACTGCCGGCAGAAATTCGATGAAATGGACAGTCCACGCTCGAAAGAGGTCCGCCTGCAGGGCTGGGAGCAGTTCGACGAGCCGGTGGACCGCATCGTGTCACTGGGCGCATTCGAGCATTTCGCCGACGGCGTAGGCACCTACGAACGTTACGCAGACTTCTTCAAGATGTGCTACCACGTGCTGCCCGATGACGGCGTCATGCTGCTGCACACGATCGTGGTGCCGTCCGCCGAGGAAGCAGAGCAGCGCGGTCTCAAGCGGACGATGTCGCTGATGCGGTTCATCAGCTTCATCCGGAAGGAGATTTACCCCGGCGGCCGCTTGCCGATGATTTCGGTTGTCGACGAATATGCCCGGGGCGCCGGTTTTGAGATCACCCGCCACCACATGATCGGGCACAACTACGTGCGCACACTAGACACCTGGGCCAAGGGGCTAGAAGCGCACAAGGACGAGGCGATCGAACTGAAAGGCGAAGAGGTCTACAACACCTTCATGCACTATCTAACCGGCTGCCGGGAGCTGTTCCGTGACGGCTACACCAACGTCTGCCAGTTCACCATGGTCAAGTCGTAGCCCGGAGGCTTACTTAGTCAGGGTGAACTGAGCGACTTCGGTAATTCCGCGGCGGAAGAAATCCGCGCAGCCCACGAGATAGCGCATGTAGCGGTTGTAGACCACCTCGGACTGGACGGCGATGGCCCGGTCGCGATTGGCCTGCAGATTCGCTGCCCAAGTGTCCAAGGTCCGGGCGTAGTGCGGGTTAAGCGATTGGATGTTCTCGACCGAGAACCCGGCAGCCTGGGAAAACTCGAGAATATCGTCCTGCGAGGGCATTTGGCCGCCGGGAAAGATTTCCCGGCCGATGAAATGCATCAACCTTAGGTCGCTCATCGACACTGGGATGCCATGCTCATGCCAATACGTCCAGGGGTGGGTGAATAGGCTGTGTAACAACATCCGGCCATCGCCGGGCATAATGTCAAAAGAGCGTTCGAAGAATGCAGGATACCGCTCTTTCTTGAACGCGTCGAAGGCCTCCACGGTAATGATCCGATCGACTTTTTCCTCGAACTCTTCCCAGCCTTGCAGCCGCGCCTGCGCAGTCCGTTTGCTCGGAATGCTTGCCAACTTCCTCTTGGTGTACTCGTACTGGTTGCGGCTGAGCGTGATGCCGATGACATTGACGTCGTATTTTTCGATCGCCCTCGCCACGGCCCCGCCCCACCCACAGCCGACGTCGAGCAGCGTCATCCCCGGCTCGAGGTCCAGCTTGCTCAGCGCCAGATCGATTTTGGCCAGCTGGGCCTCCTCCAGCGTCATGTCTTCTCTCTCGAAGTACGCGCAGGTGTAGGTCATCGTAGGGTCGAGGAACAACGAGAAGAACTCGTCGGAAATGTCGTAGATGGCTTGCGACTCTTCGTAGTAGGGCCTCAATTTAGTCATAGAACCAACTACCCCGTTCAGACTGTCCGCACTGTTTCGATAGCACCCTACCGCACGTGCGGCGGCGACAATATCGCGGTGCGCGCGTCCTCGTCCGTGATCCGGGTCCGAATGGCGACCTCAGTAGTGGTAGAAACCCTGGCCGGATTTTTTACCGAGCAGACCCGCTTCGACCATGCGCAGCAGCAGCGGTGGCGGCGCATACTGCGACTCCTTGAACTCTTCGAACATCTTGTCGGCGATCAGCTTGAGCGTGTCGAGCCCGACCAGGTCGGACAGCCGCAACGGGCCCATCGGGTGGGACAGCCCGGCGACCACGGCCTTGTCGATGTCCTCGGCACCGGCAAAACCGGTCTCGACCATCCGGATCGCCGACAGCAGGTAGGGCACCAGCAATGCGTTGACCACGAATCCCGACCGGTCCGAACAGCGCACCACCTGCTTGCCGAGCACCGCACCGGCGAACTCCTCGGTGCGGGCGGCCGCGGCGTCGTCGGTCACCAGCGTGCTGACCAGCTCGACGAGCGGCAGCACCGGAACTGGGTTGAAGAAATGTAAGCCCAGCACGCGGCGCGGGTTTTTGGTGGCCGCGGCCAGCTTCATGATCGGAATGCTGGAGGTGTTCGACGCCAACACCGCATCGGGGTTGGTGAGGATGCCGTCCAGTTCGGCGAAGATCTTGGCTTTCACGGCCTCGTCCTCGATCACAGCCTCGATCACCAGTTGCCGGTCGGCTAAGTCGTTGAGGTCGGTGGTGAAGGACAACAGGGCGGTGGCGGCGTCGCGTTCGCGCTCGGTGATCTTGCCGGCACTGACACCACGCTCCAGCGATTTCACGATGCGGTTGCGGCCCGCAGTGACCAGCGCCTCAGTGGGCTCGAAGACCTTCACGTCGACGCCGGCACGCGCCGAAACCTCGGCGATACCCGCGCCCATCTGGCCCGCCCCTACTACACCGATGCGACCTATGCGACCCATGCGTTCGATCGGCACGGCACTCCTTCCGGACAACTCCGCTCATCTTCGCGCCGACCAGACGCAGAGTTGCACGTTTGCCGCAGCAGATATGCGATTCTGCGTCTGGTGGCCGGGTAGGGCCGGCGAACACCACCGGATGTCAGTGGAACTGGCCCTCCTCGGTAGAGCCGGCCAGCGCCGTCGTCGAGGAACTCGGGTCGACGGTGGTGGCGACCCGGTCGAAGTACCCGGCGCCGACCTCACGCTGGTGCTTGGTCGCAGTGTAACCGCGCTCCTCGGCGGCGAATTCGCGTTCCTGCAGCTCGACATAGGCGCTCATCTGGTTGCGGGCATACCCGTAGGCCAGATCGAACATCGAGTAGTTGAGCGCGTGGAAGCCGGCCAGCGTAATGAACTGGAACTTGTATCCCATCGACGCCAGCTCCTTTTGGAACTTGGCGATGGTGGCATCGTCGAGGTGCTTTTTCCAGTTGAACGATGGCGAGCAGTTGTAGGCGAGCATCTGGTCGGGGTAGTCGGCCTTGACCGCCTCGGCGAACTGGCGGGCCAGCTCGAGGTCCGGGGTGCCGGTCTCCATCCAGATCAGGTCGGCATACGGCGCGTAGGCCTTGGCCCGCGCGATGCACGGGTCGACACCGTTGCGGGTGCGGTAGAAGCCCTCCCTGGTGCGGTCGCCGGTGATGAAAGGCCGGTCGCGCTCGTCGACGTCGGAGGTGATCAACGTCGCCGCCTCGGCGTCGGTGCGCGCGATGACGACGGTGGGCACGTCGCACACGTCGGCGGCCAACCGGGCCGACGTCAGCGTCCGGATGTGCTGCTGGGTGGGGATCAGCACCTTGCCGCCCAGGTGGCCGCACTTCTTCTCGGAGGCCAGCTGGTCTTCCCAGTGCGTGCCCGCGGCGCCGGCCGCGATCATCGCCTTCTGCAGCTCGAAGACGTTGAGCGCACCGCCGAAGCCAGCCTCACCGTCGGCGACGATCGGCGCCAGCCAGTTCGGTACCGAGGTGTCGCCCTCAAGCCTGGCGATCTGGTCGGCGCGCATCAGCGCGTTGTTGATCCGGCGCACCACCTGCGGCACCGAGTTGGCCGGGTACAGGCTCTGGTCGGGGTAGGTGTGACCGGACAGGTTCGCGTCACCGGCGACCTGCCAGCCGGACAAGTAGATCGCTTTCAGGCCAGCGCGCACCTGCTGGACGGCCATGTTGCCGGTCAGCGCACCCAGGGCGTTGATCCACTCCAGGTCGTGCAGCTGCGCCCACAGCACCTCGGCACCGCGGCGGGCCAGGGTGTGCTCCTCGACCACGGTGCCCTGCAGTGCCGCCACATCCGCGGCAGTGTAAGTCCGGCGCACATCCTTCCACCGTGGATTGGTATCCCAGTCGTGCTGGATTTGCTCGGGAGTTCTGGCCGCGCCAACGGTGGACATTGAGGTGCTCCTTTGGGTTCGTCACCGCGGCGGCCAAGCCCGGCCACTTCTAGAGACCTGCTAACCTGCCAGCGGCTTCACTGGTTTGCTCAGCCGACGATGACATACCTTAGCTCTGCAGGTCCACCCGTTTCACTTGCCAATTTTCGTTACGGTCTCGTGCGGATTTGCAAAATCTGCGAAGAGCAAACTTAGCTCAACCGTGGCTGTAGTTACCCATTGGTAACCTGATTGCACAGGTCAACACCGGTATTTGCCAGCCGATGTTCGAGGCGGTTGCCGCTATAGCGCGAAGATCGCCGCGACGGCTTTGGGCTCGTCCCCCACGGCATATGTGAGAGTTGTAACAGTACGGTCAGCCAGCCCGGAACCGAATCGGTCGGTGGAGCCCGGCGGGTAGACGTGCGAGATGATCTCCAGCTTGTCGCCCAGGGCCACCGGCGCCTCGTGCTCGACGGTGACCCGCAGCGGCTCCTGCAGCATCGCCGGATGTGACGCCAGGTAATCCTCGATGACACCCCAATACACGGAGTTGTTCATGTGGTGGAACAGGTCGATGTCGGTGACCCGGACCGGATACTCGTGGATCTCCAGCGCGTCGTCACGGCTTGCGGCCGTCAGGTAGGCCTTCCACCGCAGCCGGTCGACGTCGGTGGTGCGCCGCAGCCCCGCGATGAAGTCGTCGGAGATGCGGGCCGGCCCCTGGGTGTCGGGGTTGATGTTGATCCAGAACGCCTCGGACTCCATCAGCCCGCGGCCACGCTTGCCATCTATGCGGACCCGCATCTCGCACCACCGGTTGGAGGTGCCCGAACACCAGCGGCGCAGCCGCAGTCTGTCCTGGAACTCGATCGGCCGGATCAGGTCGATCATGGTGCGGCGCACGATCCACAGCGGGTGGGTCTCCTCGAAGCCCAGCTCGCGCAGGTGGTCCTGGCCGATGTCCTGGATGTGCCGGGCCGCGGAGTCGAACCGGAGCCGACCCTCGCGGTCGATGTCGGCGACGCGCAGTGGCCATTCTCGGTCAAAGACGTCGGGGTGACCGTCTGGTACCGGCATCAGTTCTTTGTCGAGGCTCAACGACTCCACTCTCGGGCTGCTAGTCAGGCTTCCTGCCGACAAGCATGCCAAATAACCACGCCGACCCGCCAATCCAGGCCACCCTGCCAACCCTGCAAACTACGGCTTCGCAACCCGGTAGCCTAGACGGGTGCCCAAGACGTTCGTCGGCTCACGCGTTCGCCAGCTGCGCAACGAGCGCGGATTCAGCCAGGCCGCGCTGGCCCAGATGCTGGAGATCTCGCCGAGTTACCTCAACCAGATCGAGCACGACGTCCGGCCATTGACGGTGGCGGTGTTGCTGCGGATCACCGAAGTCTTCGGGGTCGATGCGACGTTCTTCGCCCCCCAGGACGACACCCGGCTGGTGGCCGAACTGCGTGAGGTGCTGATGGACCGCGACCTAGGCATCGACGTCGATCCGCCCGAGGTCGCCGAAATGGTCAACGCCCACCCCATGCTGGCCCGGGCGATGGTCAATCTGCATCGCCGCTACCGCATCACCACCGCGCAACTGGCCGCCGCCACCGAGGAGCGGTTCTTTGACGGCAGCGGCAGCGGTTCGATCACCATGCCGCACGAGGAGGTGCGCGACTACTTCTACGAGCGGCAAAACTACCTGCACGAACTGGACACCGCCGCCGAAGACCTCACCACCCGGCTGCTGATGCACCGCGGAGACTTGGCCGGCGAGCTGTCGCGGCGACTCACCGAGGTGCATGGGGTGCACATCACCAAGCGCATCGACCTCGGCGACACCGTGCTGCACCGCTACGACCCACAGACCAAGACGCTAGAGATCAGCACCCACCTCTCGCCGGGCCAGCAGATGTTCAAAATGGCCGCCGAGTTGGCGTACCTGGAGTTCGGCGACCTGATCGATGCCATGGTCACCGAAGGTAAATTCACCTCCGAGGAGTCGCGCACGCTGGCCCGGTTGGGCCTGGCCAACTACTTCGCCGCCGCCGCGGTGTTGCCCTACCGCCAGTTCCACGACGTCGCCGAGAACTTCCGTTACGACATCGAGCGGCTCTCGGCGTTCTATTCGGTCAGCTACGAGACGATCGGGCACCGGCTGTCCACACTGCAGCGGCCGTCGATGCGGGGTGTGCCGTTCTCGTTCGTCCGCGTCGACCGCGCCGGGAACATGTCAAAACGTCAGTCCGCTACCGGTTTTCACTTTTCCTCCAGCGGCGGCACCTGCCCGCTGTGGAATGTCTACGAGACATTCGCCAACCCGGGCAAGATCCTGGTGCAGATCGCGCAGATGCCCGACGGGCGCAACTATCTGTGGGTGGCCCGCACCGTGGAGCGGCGGGCATCGCGCTATGGTCAGCCCGGTAAAACCTTCGCGATCGGTTTGGGCTGCGAACTTCGGCACGCCCACCGGCTGGTGTACTCGGAAGGACTCGACCTGTCGGGGGACCCGAACCTTGTCGCCACGCCGATCGGCGCGGGTTGTCGTGTCTGCGAGCGCGACAACTGCCCGCAGCGGGCGTTCCCGGCATTGGGACGTGCCCTCGACCTCGACGAGCACCGCAGCACCGTATCGCCCTACCTGGTGCAGCAGTGAGCCGGCCCGAACCGAATCAGCTCGGCCGCATCCCGTCTTCGGGCCGGATGCGCGAGCTGGGCATGATCAACTGGGCGCTGGCCAAGGTGAGCGCGCGCATGATGGGCGCCCCGCAGATGCACCTGTTCACCACCCTCGGCCAGCACAAACGGCTGTTCTGGTCCTGGCTGCCGTATTCCGGCGCGCTGCTGCGGGGTCGGCTGCCGCGCACTGACACCGAGTTGGTGATCTTGCGGGTGGCTCATCTGCGCAGCTGCGCCTACGAGCTGCAGCACCACCGCCGGATCGCGCGACGCCGCGGACTGGGCCCCACGGCCCAGCAGGCGATCTTCGCCTGGCCCGACGGGACGGGCGAAACCGACGGGCTCACGGCCCGCCAGCAGGCACTGCTGTGCGCCACCGACGAGTTCGTCAACGACCGCTCGATCAGCGCCGAGGTTTGGCAGCGGTTGTCCACCCATCTCGACCGGCGTGAGCTGATCGAGTTCTGCATGCTGGCAAGCCAATACGACGGTCTGGCGGCGACGCTATCAGCGCTGGCCGTCCCGCTGGACCACCCCGATCATAGGTAGGTCGACCGCAACACAGCCAGTGTGAGCAAGACCGCAGGGATGGGCAGCATCCAGACGAACATCGCCCAGGGGTAGCGGCCCCGCCGGCGTAGCCGCCATCCCCACAGCCCGGCCGCGATCACCAGCAGCACCGACACCACCAGGACGATCAGGCTCCACAAGCTCACGGTGGTGAACGCGGCGCCGATCGAGATCGCGACCAGCCATCCCATGTAGCCGAGCAGCAGTCCGCCGACGGTGGCCACAACCGACTCGGTACGCACGGTGGTTAGAAGTTGATCATGTGGCCGGTCAGGCCATGGAAGCATTCCTGCAGCGCCTCCGACATCGTCGGATGGGTGTGCACGTTGCGCGCCAGCTCGGCGGCGGTCAAGTCCCACTTCTGTGCAAGCGTGAGCTCCGGCAACAGCTCGGAGACGTCGTGGCCGACCATGTGCGCGCCGAGCAGCTCGCCGTGGCGGCCGTCGGCGACGAGTTTGACGAAGCCGCTGGGATCGCCCAGCCCGTGTGCTTTCGCGTTGGCGGTGAACGGGAACTTGGCGACTTTGACGTCGTAGCCCTCGTCGCGGGCCTGCTGCTCGGTGAGCCCGAAGCTGGCCACCTGGGGCTGACAGAACGTCGCGCGAGGCAGCATGCGGGAGTCGCCGAGCGGCATAGTCTCCACGCCGGCGATGGTTTCGGCTGCCACCACTCCCATGGCCTCGGCGACGTGGGCCAGCAGCAAAAAGCAGGTGACGTCGCCAATCGCGTAGATGTGCGGCACGTTGGTGCGCATGTAGTCGTCGATGCCGATGCCCCCGCGTTCGTTCAACGCAACGCCTGCCCTGTCCAGCCCATAACCCGCGACGTTGGGCGCAAACCCGATGGCTTGCAGCACTTTCGCGGCCTTGAGCTCTTCAGAGCGACCGTCTTTGCTGACCGTCACCGTGACTCGCGAACCATCGTCGACAATCGATTCGACCTTGGTCCCGGTGCGGATCATGACGCCCAGCTTCGTGAACTGCTTTTCGATCTCCTTGGACACCTCGGGATCCTCGTTGGGCAGCGCCCTGGGGAGGAATTCGACAATAGCGACGTCGACGCCGTAATTGGCCAGCACGTAACCGAACTCGATGCCGATCGCCCCGGCTCCGGCGATGATGATCGATTCCGGCAGATCCCGGGACAGGATCTGCTCCTCATAGGTGACGACGTTGGCCGACAGCGAAGTGCCCGGCACCAGCCGGGCGCTGCTGCCGGTGGCGATGATCGCGTTGTCGAAGGTGACGGTTTGAGTACCGCCGTCGTTGAGATCGACCGAGAGCGTATTGGCGTCGGTGAACCGGCCATAGCCGTGAATTTCGGTGACCTTGTTCTTCTTCATCAAGAAGTGCACCCCGGCGACCCGGCCCTCGGCCACCTTGCGGCTGCGGTCGTAGGCGACGCCGTAGTCGAAAGTCGCCTCGCCACTGATCCCGAACACCTTGGCGTCCCGGGTGACGATGTGCGCGAGTTCGGCGTTGCGCAGCAGAGCCTTGGACGGGATGCAACCGACGTTCAGGCACACCCCGCCCCAGTATTTGGGTTCGACGATGGCGGTGTTGCACCCCAGTTGGGCAGCCCGAATGGCCGCGACGTACCCGCCGGGGCCAGCTCCGAGAACGACGACGTCAAAATGGCTCACGGCACCACCCTAATGGCCGGCAGATCTGCTGGATCTGCGACTGGCCCCGACCCGCAGCACCGCCGGCTCCGATGCGCTGACGTGGCGGCGGCGATATCACGACCGTCCGATGCCGGCTGGCCTGCCGCTCTGCACGCCCACCCGGACCAGAGACGATGCTTCTGAGGAGGGCTACGGCCGCTGCATGAGGGATCAGCTCGAATCAGGCGGCATGGGAGCCCGGGGCTGGAGGCACCCATCCGGGGCCAATCCACCGCGGTCCATCGTCGGCGACTCTATACAACTCCGGTCTACGTCCTGATATTGGGGAGCGCGTCGTCGGACGTGGCGAAAAACCGGTCCGGCAGCGCCAATTTGCAGATGGTGCGCACCGTGAGCAGATACTGGCGCAGCAACGGGCCGGTCGTGTAGGGCAGGTCGTAGGTGAGGCACACAGCGCGCACCCGTTCGCCGATCGCGGGGTACCTATTACTTGGCAAATCAGGATAGAGGTGATGCTCAATTTGGTAGCAGAGGTTTCCACTCATGAACCTCATCACCGGGCCTGCCCGGAAGTTCGCGCTGCCCAGCATTTGCCGGAGATACCATTCGGGCTTCGTCTCTGCGTCGAGCACTGCCGGCGTGAACTTCTCCGCTCCGTCCACGAGGTGACCGCAGACAATTACCACGTAGGCCCACACATTGCGCAGCCCGTTGGCCACGACGGTGGCCGCGAGTGTGCGGCACCACCGCCGGCCGCTCAGCGCAGGAAAAAGAACGTAGTCTTTGCCGACCTGGCGAGCGATCTTGTGAGTAAGCGCCCTGGTGTGGACGGCTTTACCGGTGTCTGTCGGCTCACGTTCCTGCACTGCATACAAGCCGTGAAGCGCGACGCCCCATTCGAAGGCGAGCGCCAATAGCACCGCGTACACCGGCTGCAGTAAGGCGCTCGGCCGCCACTTTTGGTCCCGCGTGACGCGCATTATCCGGAATCCGAGGTCATCGTCGACGCCGACGATGTTGGCGAAGACATGGTGTCGGTAGTTGTGGGAGTACCGCCAGTGCGAGGTGAGGCCGGCGGTGTCCCACTCCCAGGTATTGGAATGGATTTCCGGATCGTTCATCCAATCCCACTGACCGTGGATGATGTTGTGGCCGAGTTCCATGTTCTCGATGCACTTGGCGACCGCGAGGGCAGCCGTTCCGAGGGTCCATCCAGACCTGCTTTTGCTGGCCAGAATGGTCACCCTGGCGGCGATCTCAAGGCCGCGTTGAAAAGCGATAGCCCGCCGGATATATGCCCGGTCTTCGGCGCCGCGCGAGTCCTCGACTTCGGAGCGGATCGCGTCCAACGCGGCCCCGAGCGCCTCGAGGTCCGCATCGCTCAGATGGGCGTATTCAGGTACTTCGGTAATGGCCACGGGCGCTCAGAGGCATTCGGGCGCGGTCGCGGGGGGATCTGCGTGGGTCACGGACGCGATCTCGACATGATAGGCGTGCTGCGCCATCTCGCTCACGTCCGATCTGTTAGGTGGGTTTGCGGGCATGGGCGAGCACCGGCGACCGGGTCAACACCGTAGGCCTAGACCATAGTCCTAAACGATGGGAACCAGCAACGGCCGGAATTGCGGCTCGGCTGGGCGTGTCAGTGCGGGATCACGCCCATCAGGCAGTGCGCCGTGGTGTGGGCGCAATAGAAGGAGCCGTAGAACGGGGCCGCAGCGGCGACGGACGCAAACAGCGCCGACATCACCGCGATCGCCAACGCGGATAGCAGCGGCCGGTCCGGCACCATCGCCAGCGTCAAGCTCCCGACCATGCAGACGATGGCATAGACCAACGTGACGAAGACAACCGGGGTCTTGTGCGGCGACATGTCGTCGGTCCACCAGTGAAAAAGCCCCGGGCCGATCGCGGCTGCCGGAAGCCACACCGCGATCAGCGCCAAAACAAGCTGCCACCACTTCAGGTAGTGGTAGCGGCTGGGCACGGCGAGCGGGGGTGCCGGCGGGGCACTCGGCGCGGCACCGAGCGCGGCGGGCTGGCTCAACTCGGTGGTCGGCGGGTCCGGTTGCGTCCCGCCGGCCTGCGGTTCCCCCAGCTCCAACGCGCCGGTCTGGAAGGTCGGCAGGTAGGGCTCGGTGCTCGGCAGCGACTCACCGCCGCCCCGGGTGTTGTTGGAGTCGTTATCGGGCAGGGGTCATCACCTCGATCACGGCGAGCACTCCGAACCAGCCGGGCGCCAACGCCAGCACAAAAGCGCCCAGCCCAGTCACCCAGCGACGCCGGGAGAACAGGATCACCAGCAACCCTGACAGGGTTGGCAACCCGACCACCAGCGCGATCACGATGTCGGACCGGACCCGGGCCGAGACCAGCAAACTGGCCGCGGTCCCGGCCACCACCCCCACGGCGACACCCGCCAGCATGGCGCTGGCCAATACCCAGGCACGCGGTAGCGGTATCACAGTTCATGACCTTACTGCGGCAACGCCCGGCTACTGCGCTGCGCGTGCGGCGTGCCCAGCGGGTACTGGGCACACGTCAGCTGCCTCGGCCACCACCGGGCTCCGGGTCGCTGGCCGCTCGCCGCGGACATAGCCGGCGCCGGTGATCACCGGGGCGGCCGCCAGCGCCGCCTTCTCCGCGTCGCGCAATGCCCGCCCGCGGGACAGGAACCGCACACCCTCGGGAACTTCCAGGCTGAACCCGCCGCCGCGGCCCGGCACCACGTCGATGACCAGCTGGGTGTGCTTCCACGCCTCGAACTGCGGCCCGGAGATCCACACCGGCACCCCGTCACCGATATCGAGCACCCCGAGCAGCACGTCGCGGTCGCCGACGAGGAAATCCCCGTCCGGGTAACACATCGGCGAGGAGCCGTCGCAGCAGCCGCCGGACTGGTGAAACATCAACGGTCCGTGCTGCTCGGCCAGCCGCCGCAGCACGGTGGCCGCAGCGGCGGTGATCACCACCCGGTCGACCATCAGAACAACCCGAGCGCCTTGTCGGAGTAGGACACCATCAAGTTTTTGGTCTGCTGGTAGTGGTCCAATGTCATCGTGTGGGTCTCGCGGCCGAACCCGGACTGCTTGTAGCCTCCGAACGCGGCATGCGGGGGGTAGAGGTGGTAGCAGTTGATCCACACCCGGCCCGCCTGGATGTCGCGGCCGGCCCGGTAGGCGGTGTTGCCGTCGCGGCTCCACACGCCCGCGCCCAGGCCATACAGGGTGTCGTTGGCTATGCTGATCGCGTCGTCGTAGTCGCGGAACGACGTCACCGCCACCACCGGCCCGAAAATTTCCTCCTGGAAGATGCGCATCTTGTTGTGCCCGGCAAAGATCGTCGGTGCCATGTAGTAGCCGCCGGAGAGGTCCCCGCCCAGCTCTACACGCTCACCGCCGGTGATGATCTTGGCGCCCTCGTCCTTGCCGATCTCGATGTAGGACAGGATCTTCTCCAACTGGTCGTTGGAAGCCTGCGCGCCCAGCATGGTCTCGGTGTCCAGCGGGTCGCCCTGCCGCACCGCTTTGGTCCGGATCGCGGCCAGCTCCAAAAACTCGTCGTAGATGTCGACCTGGATCAGGCTGCGCGACGGGCAGGTGCACACCTCTCCCTGGTTGAGGGCGAACATGGTGAAGCCTTCCAGCGCCTTGTCGCAGAAGTCGTCGTGATTGGCCATCACGTCGGCGAAGAAGATGTTGGGACTCTTGCCGCCCAGTTCCAGGGTTACCGGGATCAGGTTCTGGCTGGCGTACTGCATGATCAGCCGACCGGTGGTGGTCTCCCCGGTGAACGCGACCTTGGCGATGCGGTCGCTGGACGCCAGCGGCTTGCCGGCTTCCACTCCGAAGCCGTTGACCACGTTGACCACACCGGGTGGCAGCAGGTCGCCGATCAGGCTCATCAGGTAGAGCACCGAAGCCGGGGTCTGCTCGGCGGGCTTGAGCACGACGGCGTTGCCGGCGGCCAGCGCCGGCGCCAGCTTCCAGGCACCCATCAGAATCGGGAAGTTCCACGGGATGATCTGCCCCACCACGCCCAACGGCTCGTGGAAGTGGTAGGCGACGGTGTCCTCGTTGATCTGGCTCAGGGTGCCCTCCTGGGCACGGATCGCCGCGGCGAAGTACCGGAAATGGTCTGCGGCCAAAGGGATATCGGCGCTCAGCGCTTCCCGGATCGGTTTGCCGTTGTCCCAGGTCTCGGCCACCGCCAACTCCTCGCGGTGGGCGTCGATGCGGTCGGCGATCTTGCCCAGGATCGCCGCCCGCTGCGCCGGGGCCGTCTTACCCCACGACGGGGCGGCGCCGTGGGCGGCGTCGAGCGCTTTGTCGACGTCAGCCTCGTCGGAACGCGGCACCTCACAGAACGTCTGGCCGGTCACCGGCGTCGAGTTTTCGAAATAACGGCCCCCGACCGGCGCCACCCACTCGCCGCCGATGAAGTTGTCGTACCGGGATTGAAAGCTCATCAGCGCCCCCGCGGTACCCGGGCGTGCATAGACGGTCATCGAATCTCAGCTCCTCGGTTTGTCGTGTAACACAGCTCACAGTACCGCCGGGGCCACAATTAGTTCTATGGGTGGCGACGAGGTGGACGACCCGTACCTGTGGCTTGAGGACATCACCGGCGAGGCTGCGCTGAACTGGGTGCGCGCCCGAAACGAGCCGACCGTGGCCGAGTTCGGCGGCGAGGAGGTCGAGCGCATGCGCGCCGAGGCGCTCGAGGTGCTCGACACCGATGCCCGCATCCCTTATGTGCGGCGCCGCGGCGAGTACCTCTACAACTTCTGGCGCGATGCCGCCAACCCGCGCGGGTTGTGGCGGCGTACCACGCTGGCGGACTACCGCAGCAATCGGGGTTGGGATGTGCTGATTGACGTAGACGAACTGAGCCGAACTGACCAAGAGAAGTGGGTGTGGGCGGGTGCCGAAGTTATCGAGCCGGACTACACCCGCGCCTTGATCAGCCTGTCCCGCGGCGGCTCGGACGCTGCAATCGTTCGCGAGTTCGACATGGTCACCAGGCGATTCGTCACCGACGGGTTCACGCTTGGCGAGGCCAAGACTCGCATCAGCTGGGCCGATCCGGACACCGTGCTGGTGGGCACGGACTTCGGCGAGGGCTCGCTGACCGAATCCGGTTATCCACGCATTATCAAGCGGTGGCAACGGGGTCAGCCGCTGACCAAGGCTCACACGGTGTTCGAGGGGGTGCCCAGCGACGTCGTCGTCGCGGCCGGTGTCGACCGCACCCCGGGGTTCGAACGCACCCTGCTGTACCGCGCTGTCGACTTCTTCAACGACGAGGTCTACGAGCTGCGCGGCCTCCCCGACGACTCGGAGCTGATCCGCATCGACACTCCCACCGACGCTACCATTTCGGTGCACCGACAATGGCTGCTGATCGAGTTGCGCACCGACTGGTTCACCGGCACCGCCCGCTATGCCGCCGGATCGCTGCTGGCCGCCGACTACGAGAAATTCCTGGCCGGCACGGCGGCTTTACACCTGGTGTTCGAACCCGACGCGCACACCGCGCTCTACCAGTATGCGTGGACGCGTGACCGGCTGGTGATAGTCACGCTGGCCGACGTGGCCAGCCGGGTGGAGATCGTCACGCCCGGCAGTTGGGAGCGCCGGGCGGTCACCGGCGTGCCCGCCAACACCAACACTGTCATCGTCGCCGCCGACGATACCGGCGACGAGATCTTCTTGGACTCCAGTGGATTTGACACACCGTCACGGCTGCTACACGGTGCCGCCGACGGACCGCTGCAACAGATCAAGTCCGCACCGGCCTTCTTTGACGCCGAGAACATCAGTGTCACAAAACATTTCGTGACATCGAAGGATGGCACGTCGGTCCCGTACTTCGTTGTGCGGCCGCACGATGCGAGCGGCCCCACGTTGCTGAGTGGCTACGGCGGGTTCGAGGTCGCTCGCACCCCGGGGTACGACGGGGTCTTGGGCCGGCTGTGGCTGGCCCGCGGCGGCACATACGTGCTGGCCAACATTCGCGGCGGCGGCGAATATGGCCCGCGCTGGCACACCCAGGCGATGCGGGAGGGCCGACATAAGGTAGCCGAGGACTTTGCCGCGGTGGCAACCGATCTGGTTGATCGCGGGGTCACGACCGCCAAGCAACTCGGCGCGCAGGGCTCCAGCAACGGCGGGCTGCTGATGGGCATCATGTTGACCCAGTACCCGCAGCTGTTCGGCGCGCTGGTGTGCCAGGTTCCGCTGCTGGACATGCGCCGCTTCCATCTGCTGCTGGCCGGCGCCTCCTGGATGGCCGAGTACGGCAACCCCGACAACCCCGAAGACTGGGAGTTCATCTCCAAATACTCCCCTTACCATAATATTTCGACGGAACCGCGCTACCCACCGGTGCTGATCACCACCTCGACCCGTGACGACCGAGTGCATCCCGGGCACGCGCGCAAGATGGCTGCGGCGCTTGAGGCCGCTGGGCAGCCGGTCTGGTACTACGAGAACGTCGAAGGCGGGCATGCCGGCGCGGCCGACAACGCCCAGATCGCATTCCGAGCGGCGCTAATTTTTTCGTTTCTGTGGAAAACGCTGGGCGCCGGCTGAACTCCGGCGTCAGATAGCCGGATCGGCCGGCGTCCGTTGCGTCACAGCGGTTTAGTCAGCCCACCCTCACTGTCCGGGTGGCATCAGCACGGTGTCGATCATGTACACCTGCGCATTGGCGGTTGGCACGCCGCCGCAGACCAGGCCGGCATCGTTGACCTTAAGGGCATCGCCCGAGCCGGTCACATTCACCGGCGCACCTTCGAGAGTCGTGTGTGAGCCGTCGACCTTGGCCGGACTCAACTGGCCGGAGACGACGTGATAGGTCAGGATTTTCTTCAACATGTCCGAGTTGGTCTTGAGCTCATCGATGGTCGATGCCGGCAACTTGTTGAACGCGGAATCGGTTGGCGCGAAAACCGTGTACTGACCGTTGTTGAGCGTGTCAACCAGGTTTACGTCGGGGTTGAGCTGACCTGAGATTGCGGCGGTCAACGTGGTGAGCTCGGGATTGTTCGACGCCGCCACAGCCACCGGGTCCTGTGACATCCCGGCGACGGAGGCGGGACCGTCCGGGTGCAGCGCCGCGTAGTCGGCGCATCCCTTGCCGACTAGGTTGGGCGCCGCTGTTGCTGCTGCCGAGGTGACGACGCTACCCGCAACCGTAGCGGCCGCCAAAGCAGTTCCTAAGATTGCGTTTTTCCTTTTCATCGTGTTCGAACTCCTCGGTGTCGACGACGGCGATGCCGTCTGGTCCATAACTGACATGGTTGGTTCGGAGCCGGGCGGGTCCCGGATTGGTGGCGGCCCACTCGATGCGTCGCGATCAGCCGTAGGTGAAAGAATATATCGTCAGCCCTGGACTGGGCCGCACTTCCAGCAATCCGGTGGCTATCGCATTGCCCGCGACGATCTGGTGCGCGTTCGGCGGCCCGCTGATCGGCACTGTGGTCGTCTTCCCGTCGCGGGTCACGGCCAGACTCCCTGTTCCGCCGACGACGATATAGACGTCTTTGGCGTGGTAGTTCAACTCGACGCTCGACGCACTGCTCTGCGGCGTTGCGCCCTGGTAATCGAGCGTCCAAAGTCCCTCTAGCGCGAAGGAGTCATTCGGCAGCGACGGCGGGAACGCAAAGGTCGCCGTACCCTGGTCGTAGACGCCGACACCGGCGTAGTTGACCATCTTGCCGACCCCGAAGTAGGTCTCGGGAGTCAGGTTAAGCGGCGCGGTGGTAGGACGCGCGTCCACCGGTGGCGGCAGCTGTACACCCGGGTGGATGTCGGTGAGCAACTGCCGGATCAGCTGCTCGGTGCTGTGGTAGTCGCCCTCACCGAACTGGATGTGCCGCACCACGCCATGGGCATCGATCAGGTATTCGGCTGGCCAGTACCGGTTGCGGTAGTTCGTCCAGGTTGCGTAGCTGTTGTCTAACGCGATCGGGTAGGTGATACCCAGATCGGCGGCAGCATGTTTGACGTTGCCAGTCACCTTTTCGAAGGCGTACTCGGGGGTGTGCACGCCGATAACTTCCAAGCCATCATCGTGGTAGGCCCGATACCACCCCTCGACGTGCGGAATGGCGCGTTGGCAGTTGATGCAGGAATAGGCCCAAAAGTCAATCAGCACCACTGTGCCCCGCAACGACTGCAGGTCGATCGGCTGGTCGCCGGGGGTGTTCAGCCATGCGGTGATGCCCTTGAGATCGGGTGCGGGGCCGCATTTTTCAAGGTGCGACGTGTTCCTGGTGCAGTTGGACAACTGCCTGTTCTGGTCGTTGACGAGGCCACCCAGGTAGAGGTTGTGTTGGAATCCTTGGCCGCCGAGATTGTTCTGCAGTGCGCCGGTGTAGTCGGGGACGGCCCGCTGCAGAACCGCCGGAAGGTTGAACACCAGTGCCACCGCCAGCAGGATCGTCACAACGCCGGACGCGACCCGGATCTCACGCTGACGGCGTCGGAACGCGCCGACCCGTTCGGCGACGCGGTGCCCGGCCAGGGCGAAGAACAACAGTGGCACCCCGGTCCCTACAGCGAACGCCGCGGTGAGCACAAGCACGGGCAGACCGATGTGCGCAGTGGCACCGGCGACCACGATCGCGGCCAGCACCGGACCGGCGCACGGGACGTAGAGCATCCCGAGCGTCAAGCCGAGACCGAACCCGTTGGCGTGGCCCGCAAACTGCTTTCGCGGAATTCGACTAAACGGCCGCTCCAGCAGCTGCTCGATGCCCGGAAAGATCAAGCCGAGACCGATCGCCACCAACGCCAGCAGCGCCACCCAGCGGATGGTGTCTTGCGGCAGATGCAGCATCGACAGCAAGGCCGAACCGGCCAGCGTGACCAGGCTGAAGCTCAACACCAGCCCGGCGATCACCCGGTAGGGCCGGGATGACTTGACCGCGACCGCATCGTCGGCGCCGGCCTGCGCTCCGGAGAAAAAGATCACCGGCAGCACCGGCAGGATGCACGGGGAAATGCCCGTGATGAATCCTCCGACCAGACCGATCAGCGCCAGCGACAACATATTTGGTATTCGCTGTCATCACGGCCTTGGATCAGTGCCGCGCGCCGGATTCCAGATGTGACAAGGCAGCCCGCCGTAACGGGCTGCCTTGTCTTATGAAGGTGACGGACCTTATTGGCCGGGAGGCATCAGCACCGTGTCGATCATGTACACCGTCGCGTTCGCGGTGTGCACCCCTCCGCACACCAGGCTCGCGTCGTTGACCTTCAGATCGTTGCCATGGCCGGTCACGTTCACCTCTGCGCCCTGCAAAGTCTTGTGGGTGCCGTCGACCTTCGCCGGACTCTCCTGACCCTGCACCACGTGATAGGTCAGGATGCTTTTCAGCATCTCGGAGTTGGTTTTGAGCTCGTCGATCGTGGCCACCGGTAGTTTGTCGAACGCGGCATTCGTCGGCGCGAACACCGTGTACTGGCCGTTGTTGAGGGTGTCGACGAGGTTCACGTTCGGGTTCAGCTTGCCCGACAGCGCCGCGGTCAGCGTGCTCAACATCGGGTTGTTGGACGCGGCCGTCACGACCGGATCCTGCGCCATCCCAGCCACCGAAGCCGGTCCGCTGGGGTGCAACGCCGCATAATCGGCACATCCGGAACCGATCAGGTCGGCCGCGGGTTCCGCCATTGCGCCGGTGGTGGCGGGCGCTGTCGTACTGACGGCCGGATTACCGCTGGTCTGCCCCTCGGACTCGGATTTGTTTTTTGAACACGCTGAGAAACCCACGACTGCGATCGCCGCCAGGCCCAGCGCGAGCGTCTTGTGATGTACGTCCTTCATTAGCGCATTGGCTCCTTTGTCAAGGCGGCCGGCGCCGCCGCTTCCGGGTCGGACACGTGCTATTCGGAGCGGAAGCCGTGCTGGGTGGCTGCAAATCTGAGCAAAAATCTCGGGCAACCACCGATCGACCCGTCCACAGGGCGTGCTGCGCCGAATACCCCGTGTGCAAAACAACTTCCGACGCTCGGTCCCGGTTTTCGGCAGCGGTGCCGCCGGTCTGACCGCCATGTCGGCGTTGTCTGCCCGTGTGCGGGTCACCTGCTCCACGACCGGCTATCACGGCGGCGGCACCGCCATCGGGATCCACCCGGCGCTGACGCCGCACAATGACCTATCGGGCCTACTGGGCCTGCTGGGCCTCTCGCGCACTTTCCCGGCCACCCGCCTGCTCGATGGTCCGCCACGTGATCGCCGAGGTGCGCAACCGCGATGATGACGATCGTTGGCCGGCCCGGGTCCCAGGGATGTCAGGCGATCGTTTCTGATCCCACACCCACCGCGACCGGCCCGGCAGCGACAACGGCCGCGATCGGCACGATAGGCTACCGCTCGATGACCGGACCGCCGCCGAGCACCCGCAGCGACCTCGACACCTTGCTACGCCGAGTGGCGCTCCATGACGCCGACGCATTCGCCGCGTTCTACGACCACACCCGCGCGCGGGTCTACGGGTTGGTGTCTCGAGTGCTGCGGGATTCGGGTTACAGCGAAGAGACTACCCAGGAGGTCTACCTGGAGGTGTGGCGGACCGCGGGCACCTTCGATTCCGCCAAAGGCTCGCCACTGTCCTGGCTGCTGACCCTCGCGCATCGGCGCGCCGTCGACCGAGTCCGCTCCGAGCAGGCCGCCGGTGAACGGAACTCCCGTTACGGCGCCGCCAACGTCGAGCTGTCCGCCGATGTCGTCGCCGACTGGGCGATCACTCGGGACGAGCGGCGCCGGGTCACCGAGTGCCTCGACGGGCTGACCGACGCGCAGCGACAGTGCATCGAGCTCGCTTACTACGGCGGGCTGACCTACGCCGAAGTCTCGCAGCGGTTGTCGGCCAACCTGTCGACGATCAAGTCACGGATGCGCGATGCACTGCGCCGACTCCGCAACTGCCTGGGTGTGCCATGACCGAACCAACCGACTTCGAACTGCTCGAGCTGGCCACGCCGTATGCGCTGAACGCCATCTCCGACCTCGAACGCGCCGCGATCGATCAGCGCATCGCGGTCGCCCCGACACGGGTCGCCCAGGAGTTCCTTGACGAGGTGCGCGCCGTTCGCGAGACGATGGCGCTGGTTTCGGCGGCAACCGCCGCCGAGCCACCGGCAAATCTGCGCACGGCAGTGCTGGCCGCGGTAGGATCCGGCGCCAAACGCCGAATCCATTGGCGAACAATAGTTTTGACCGCGGCAGCGGCAATAGTTCTGGGTCTTGCCGGTTTCGGGCTCGGCATTGCGCTGAGCCCATCGCCGACACCGACGCTCACCGATCAGATCATGGCGGCGCCGGACCTGCGGACCGTCTCGCGCCAGCTAGCCGACGGCGGGACGGCGACGGTGTTGTTCTCCCGCGACCGCAACGCCGGCGTGCTGGTGATGAACAACGTGCCTCCGCCGTCGCCGGGCAACGTGTACCAGATGTGGCTGCTCGACGACAGTGAACCGATCTCGGCCGGGACGATGAACAGCGCCGCCGTCGAACCGTCGACCACCGCCGTGCTACCCCGCCTGGGCAATGCCAGCGCGCTGGCGTTCACCGTCGAACCCGGTGCCGGTTCACCCAAGCCGACCGGGAAGATCTTCGCGGAGCTACCGCTCGGCTGAAGCCCCCGCCAGCAGGACCGCCGACCGGGCCAATGCCGCGTTCGAACTGCCTGGTTTCTGCCACGTGTGCCAGCAAGCGGATGCCTGATCTAGCTTGTCCGGCCAACAGCGCTCGGCGAGGCACCGCTGGTGTCCCAACAGACGCGGAGCCGCCCAAGGCCGCATACGGGCGGTTGAGCTGAGCCCCCGATCGCGGCATGATGATCGCACGCTCCCAACGGGAGCACAGGAGGAGCGTCGGTGTTGGGCATAGGGCCGGCACGGCCGACGTGGTCGGTTTTTGCGGCCATGGCCGGCCTATCGGTGCTGACCGGTTGCAGCACGGTGGTGACAGGTTCGCCGGTAAAGGACCCGGGCGCGGCAACCATCGCAAGCTGGGCCTGCCAGCCTGTCTCGGCACAGCTGATATCAATCGCCCGAAGATCTCCTGCCGAACCGCAGCTTCGAATTCCGCAGCCACCCGGGTGGCATCGATTTACGACGTTAGACTCCAACCGAGTCTGGTACGCGATGGCCGACGACGATCTCGCCGCGGCCGGCTTCCCGCCCACTGTCGTCGTGGGTCTTGAATCGGTGCCCGACGCCACGGACCCGCAAAGAGCATTGGATCAAGAGCGGGCCGGATTGAGCAGATCGCTCGGCGCGAGGGAGTTCACGGTGAAGCCGACCACGGTCTGCGGGTATCGCGCTGAATCCGTCACCTACCCCGCGCCCCCGATCGGGGAGATACCCGCGCGCGAGGCGATATCGCTGGTTACGGTCGGCACCGTAGGCGGCAAGACCTACGTCGCGACCGTCACTATCCAGAGCACCGAGCCAAACAACCCGACCTACGCGCGGGATGCGAAAACTATTCTGACCGGTTTTCAGATGCTGCCACCCGGCTCGGGCTAGCGGCGATCGCCAACTCGGCGCAGCCGAGTGCAGCGGGTCGCCGCCCATCAGGCCAGCGGCGATCGCCAACTCGGCGCAGCCGAGTGCAGCGGGTCGCCGCCCATCAGGCCAGCGGCGATCGCCAACTCGGCGCAGGCTTCCCCACTCGCTCTCAGACCGCGGCGTAGTCTGCCTCGTCACCGGGGCGGGGCACGATCCCGCGCAGGTAAGCGGCCTGCCCGAGATGCTGGGCGCAGTCGTCGATGATGCTGACCAGCCGCATGCTGGCGGTCACCGGCGGATCCCAGCTGGTGTCGATGATGCGGGCCAGCTCGTCGCCGGTAAGGCTGGCAATGTATTCCAGCGTCAGCTTGTGCACAGCGCGGTAGTAGCCGGCCAGCAGCTCGGCCGGGGCGCGCACCTTCGCCACCTCCTCGGGACTGTGGCCATAGCCGGTGTCGTCGCGCGGCAGGTCCAGCCCGAACCGGTCCACCCAGCCGTCGCGCGTCCAGGCCTGCTCGACGCCGGCGATGGGCGCGACCTGCATGTCCTGCACGCGGGCGCTGTGCCAGAGTAGCCAGCCGATGCTGTTGGCATTCGGGGTTGGTCGGTAGCTGGACTCGTCGTCGGTCAGCCCGTCGGTGAGCTCCTCGACGTGTTCGATCAGCCGGGTGAACGCGTCCCGGAGCAATTCCTGCGCGGCGGCGATGCTGGGCATACCGGCGACCCTACGCCCGCCGACAGATCGTGCCCGATCGTTTCGATGACGCCTGGCATGAGCCGGCGCCTGGGTCGTAGATTGATTAGATGAGCTACGACCTCGTCATACGAAACGGCACCATCGTCGACGGGTTGGGAGACGAGCCGTACGTTGGTGACGTCGGGGTGCGCGGCGGCGTCATCGCCGCAGTCGGGAGGCTCGACGGCACGGGCGAGCGGGAGATCGACGCGACCGGCCTGCTGGTCACCCCGGGCTTCGTCGACCTGCACACCCACTATGACGGTCAGGCCATCTGGTCAGACCGGTTGAATCCGTCCTCAGCACACGGCGTGACGACGGTGGTGATGGGCAACTGCGGCGTCGGCTTCGCGCCGTGCCGCAAGGAAGACCATGACGTGCTGGTCGACGTAATGGCCGGGGTCGAAGACATTCCCGGGGTGGTGATGACCGACGGGTTGCCCTGGACCTGGGAAAGCTTCGGCGAATACCTGGACGCACTGGAGTCGCGACAGCGCGACATTGATGTGGCGGCTTATCTGCCCCACTCGCCGCTGCGGGTCTACGTGATGGGCCGGCGCGGCGCCAACCGGGAGCCGGCCACCGCGGAGGATCTGGCCAAGATGCGGGCGCTGGCCAAGGAGGCCGTCGAGCTCGGTGCGCTGGGGTTCGCGTCGTCGCGGCTGGCCACGCACCGCACCGAAGGCGGTCATCGCATTCCCAGCTACGACGCCGCCTACGCCGAACTCCTCGAGATCGGGCGGGGCGTCGCCGAGGGCGGCGGCGGGCTGATCCAGTTCGTGCCCGACATCCCGGCCGGGGGATATCAGCCGGTGCTCCAGCAGGTGTTCGACGCCGCCGGTGAGACCGGGTTGCCGGTCACCTTCACGCTGGTCGTCGGCAACGCCGGCGACCCGGTGTGGGAAGACGCGATCACGATGGTGGAAAAAGCCAACGGGGCCGGCGCGCAGATCACTGCACAGGTCTTTCCCCGGCCGATCGGGCTGATGATCGGCCTGGATTTGACCATCAATCCGTTCATGCTCTACCCGAGCTACCGAGCGATCGCAGACCTGCCGCTGGCCGAGCGGGTGGCGCAGATGCGCAAACCCGAAGTGCGGGCGCGCATTCTGGCCGACAAACCCACCGAGGCTGCGGTCAACCCGCTGTTCTACCTGGCGCAGGCCTGGAATTGGATCTTCCCGCTGGGCGAGAACCCCGACTACGAGCCTCCTGCATCGGACAGCATCGCCGCCCGGGCCCGGGCCCGCGGGGTCTCTCCGGCCGAGGAGGCCTACGACCGGTTGCTCGACGACGACGGTCACGCGATCCTGCTCGGCGCGATGGCCAACTTGCCGAACAACTCACTGGACGCCGTCGGTGAGCTGCTGCGCCGCGACGACGTCGTGCTGGGCCTCGGCGACGGGGGCGCTCACTACGGAATGATTTGCGACTCGAGCTTTCCCACGTATTTGCTGGCCCACTGGACCCGCGACCGCAAATCCGGACGGCTCAGCGTGCCCGCGGCAATCCGCGAGCTCACGTCGGTGCCGGCCCGGGTTGCCGGGCTCGGCGATCGCGGCCGCATCGCCGTCGGCTACAAGGCCGACCTCAACGTCATCGACCACGCCGGGCTGCGGCTGCACAAGCCGGTGGTCACCTACGACCTGCCCGCCGGCGGGCGTCGACTCGACCAGACCGCCGATGGCTACGTCGCCACGATTGTGTCCGGCCAGGTGATCGCCCTGGGCGGCGTGCCCACCGCCGCTCGCCCCGGCAGGCTGATCCGCGGCCGTCAGCCGGCACCGGTTGCCTGAGCACTTCGGCGCCGCCCCTCCCCGATGCCTCCAGGGCCGAATACAGTTGTCGCTATGGGCGCCGGGAAAGTCGACCTCGAACGCCTCGCCGCGGCCTTGCACGACTACCCGTTCGCCTATCTGGTGACCGTCGACGACGACTACCACGCGCACACCGTCGCGGTGCAGCCGGTGCTGGACGGCGGCGTGCTGGACGTCGGGCTCGTCGGCGGGCGCACCCGCAAGAACCTCGCCGACCGCGGTGACGTCACGCTGCTCTGGCCGCCGCGCGAACCCGGCGGGTACTCGCTGATCGTCGACGGGCGCGCCGTGGTTGCCGACGCGCCCGACGACGCCGTCCACATCGAGGTGAAGCCCACCCGCGCGCTACTGCACCGCAATGCGGATCCAGACTCCTCCGCAGCCGCCAAAGGCTGCCTGCACGATTGCGTGGTGTTCGTCGCGGCTGAATAGCCCGCCGACTGTGCGAGGTCGTACGGGACACGCCGTTGAGACGGAGCAAAACGCGCAATCGACTGGCTCTTACCAGGTCTTCGGGCAGCCGCGCCTGATGAGGGCGTCGCCGACACGGCTGAGGAACAAGCGCGGGTTGTTGTGCAGCGTCCTGGCGGTCAATCTGACGTCGATCCAGCCCAGGTCGGCGAGTTTGGCATATCGCTCGACATCCCATGCCCGCTGCCGGGGATCCGTCCAATGGTGCGCGCCCTCGAAATCAACCCCGACACGCCACTGCGGCCAACCCACATCGATGCGCGCCACCACAAACCCGTAGTCGTCGTAAACCGAAACCTGGGTCTGTGGCCGGGGAAACCCGGCTCGCATCAAGAGCAAACGCGTCAGCGACTCGTAGGGCGACTCGGCGCCGCCGTCGACCAGCTCCAGCGTCTTATGCAGCTGCCGCAGGCCCCGAACGCCCGGATGTCGTCTGACGACCGCCTCGATGTCGTCGACCTTGACGTCGGTGGCGTTCATCAGCGCGTCGATACGCTGCACACCCTGCCTTCGCCCAAGTCGCCTGCCCAGGTCGAAGGCCGTGCGAGCGGGCGTCGTTGCGGGCATTCCGCAGATCACTTGCGTTTCTTGGGGCAGTAGAGCATCGGTGTGGACGATGATCATCGGCGGTGACCGCCGATTGGTGTGCACGAGTTGAGCCGGTGCGTCGGGTTCGATCCATTTGGCGCCCAACATCGCCGACGCTGAGAGTCCGGCAAGCACGCCGCGGCGGCCCGACCACAGCCAGGCCGCTCGGGCTCGCTGATCCGCCGACAGCTCGACTCCGCGCGGTACCCACACGCCCGGGTAGACCGCGGCGTGGAAACGACGCAGCTCGCGAAAGCTCAACGCGCCGCAATCGAGCGCGTCCGCCGCCCGGAAAGGCCATTCGATTGCCTGCATGGCCGGACAGTGCCACCGCAACCGGCCGTTCGGTCGACGGTCGTGCACAACCAGCGCGCCGACTGTGCGTGTTCATACGACAACAGCGGCGAGTCACGTATGAAACCGCTCAGCCGAAGTAGTGGACCCTGCAACGAGAAGGCCCGGCCCCACCGGGACCGGGCCTTCTGCGCAGGCGACTTTAGAAGTCCATGCCGCCCATGTCGCCGCCACCGGGCATGGCGGCCTTCTCCTTCTCCGGCTTGTCGGCGACCACCGCTTCGGTCGTCAGGAACAGCCCGGCGATCGACGCGGCGTTCTGCAGCGCCGAGCGAGTCACCTTGACCGGGTCGGCAACGCCGGCCTTGAGCAGGTCCTCGTACTCGCCGGTCTGCGCGTTGAGGCCGTGCCCCGCCGGCAGGTTGCGCACCTTCTCGGCGACCACGCCGGGCTCGAGTCCGGAATTGAGCGCGATCTGCTTGAGCGGAGCCTCCAACGCCACCTTGACGATGTTGACACCGGTGGCCTCGTCGCCCTCGAGTTTGAGGTCGTCCAGCGTTGGGGCCACCTGCAGCAGCGTCACGCCACCACCGGCCACGATGCCCTCTTCGACGGCAGCCTTGGCGTTGCGCACCGCGTCCTCGATGCGGTGCTTGCGCTCCTTGAGCTCCACCTCGGTGGCAGCGCCGGCCTTGATCACCGCGACACCGCCGGCCAGCTTAGCCAGCCGTTCCTGCAGCTTCTCGCGGTCGTAATCGGAGTCGCTGTTCTCGATCTCCTGGCGGATCTGAGCCACCCGCCCGGCGATGGCGTCGGGGTCACCGGCTCCTTCGACGATGGTGGTCTCGTCTTTGGTGACGACGACCTTGCGGGCCTTACCCAGCAGGGAAAGGTCGGCGTTCTCCAGGGTCAGGCCGACCTCTTCGCTGATCACCTGACCACCGGTCAGAATCGCCATGTCCTGCAGCATCGCCTTGCGGCGGTCACCGAAGCCGGGGGCCTTGACCGCCACCGACTTGAAGGTGCCGCGAATCTTGTTGACGACCAGGGTCGACAGCGCTTCACCCTCGACGTCCTCGGCGATGATCAGCAGCGGCTTGCCGGCCTGGATGACCTTCTCCAGCAGCGGCAGCAGATCCTTGACGGTCGACACCTTGGAGCTGACCAGCAAGATGTAGGGATCCTCCAGCACCGCTTCCTGACGCTCGGCGTCGGTAACGAAGTAGCCCGAGATGTAGCCCTTGTCGAACCGCATGCCCTCGGTGAGCTCCAACTGCAGGCCGAAGGTGTTGGACTCCTCGACGGTGATCACGCCCTCGTTGCCGACCTTGTCCATCGCCTCGGCGATCAGGTCGCCGATGGACTGATCACCGGCGGAGATGGCCGCGGTGGCCGCGATCTGCTCCTTGGTCTCGACCTCCTTGGCACCTTTGAGCAGCGTCTCGGTGACCTTCTCGACGGCTTTCTCGATGCCGCGCTTCAGGCCGAGCGGGTTGGCGCCGGCAGCGACGTTGCGCAGACCCTCTTTGACCAGTGCCTGGGCCAGCACGGTGGCCGTCGTGGTGCCGTCGCCGGCGACGTCGTCGGTCTTCTTGGCGACTTCCTTGACCAGCTCGGCGCCGATCTTCTCGTACGGGTCCTCCAGCTCGATCTCCTTGGCGATGGACACACCATCGTTGGTGATCGTGGGAGCACCCCACTTCTTCTCCAGGACGACGTTGCGGCCCTTGGGACCCAACGTCACCCGTACCGCGTCGGCGAGGGCGTTCAGACCCCGCTCGAGGCCACGCCGGGCCTCTTCGTCGTACGCAATTTGCTTGGCCATTGCGAAGTGATTCCTCCGGATTGGGGATGACACGTCCTGGCCGGGTGCAGTGCCCGCGACGGACGACCACGGCTTTCGTGACGGCCCGGTCTCACCGTCCCGACCTAGCACTCGCTGGTCGCGAGTGCCAATGTCATTCTTAGCACTCGCCCATGCCGAGTGCAAGAAACCCCACCATCGGCCGAGGTCGAGCCGCTCCTCGTAGAAACGCCAAAAGTCAGCGCATGGCTCAAACGCGCCGACGAACTTGGCTTCGTGTAGAGGTCCCTCTAGCGTTGGGCGAGGCGTTACCGGATCGCCCAGATGCTCTCGGCCACCCACGGCGACGCCGCGGCCGCAATCGACCAGGCCTGCGATGCCGGCACGTCGATCAGCGGGTAGCGCTTGATACCGGCGGCGGTCGCGGCGACCAGGGTGGCCACCCCGGCGCGACGCTGCAGCGGCGTCTGGCGCACCGTCCAGCCGACAATGCCCGCGGTGGAAAGGCAATCGCGGCGGCGCTGCAGGCTGCCGGAGCGGGCCACCAGCCAATGCCGGTCGACCCGGTGGCCCAGCGCCCCCACCCGGTCGGCGGCCAGCAGCGCGCACCACGCCAGCAGCGCCACCCATGCCGGCCACACCCACCCGGGCACCCCCACCAGCACGGCCGTCACCGCCAGCACCACCCCGGCCAGCACCGGCATCCCCAGCGCGCGGGTCCAGCGCCGAACAGCAGCCCGCGAGCCGTGCCCGCGCAGCGGCCCGGTGACCACCGACGCATCGCCGAGCAGACCGGTCAGCACCGCCTCGGCCGTCGCCGCCGGACACGGCGGCAACAGCAGCGACGACTCGCCGGCGCCGTGCACACCGGTCATCACCGCATCCAACCGGGCGCCGCGCAGTGCGCGCACCAGCAGCGGTTGGCGTAGGGTCCCGCCGCGCAGCCGGCTCATGTCGTAGGTGTGCTCGCGCACCCGCAACAGACCGTGCCGCAGGTGCAAGACGTCGCCCCGGCGCAGCAGCACCAGGTCGCCGTAGGTGACCAGCGACCGCAGCACCGCCAGCACCACCGACCCGACCAGCACCGCCGCCGCGATCGCCGGCGCGCTGAACCGCGCGGCGGTGGCCAACCCGAACTCGCCGAACCCGGACTCATACAACGCACCGGCCGCTGCGGCGAGGGTGAGCAGCCCGGACAGGCTCAGCGGCGCATACCGCAGCCAGGACAGCTGCCAGCGCGCCAACACCGTGCCCTGCGGCGCCGGCTGGTCAAGCTGCGGCGCCTCGGCCAGCAGGATCGCCCGCAGCCGCGGCACCTGCGACACCTCCACCGCGTCTAGCTCGAACACGTTGTCGCCGGCAGCTTCTCGGCCGGTGCTCACCCGCAGCACCGCCAGCCCCAACAGCCGATGCAGCAGCCGGGCGTCGGTTTGCACGGACCGGATCCGGTTGCGCGGCACCGAGAGCACCTTGCGCTGCAGCACACCCGCGCGCAGCTGCACCTCGTCGGGTGCGATGCGGTAGCTGGTGGTGAACCAGCGCGCCACCCCCAGCGCCACCGTCGCCGCCACCGCCGCCACCGTCCAGAGCGGGTTGCCGGTGGTCGAGCCCAGCACGATCGCGCCCACCAGCAGCGGCAGCTGGCGTAGCAGCTCGTGCACGGGGTGGATCAGCAGCATTCGCGGGCTAAGCCGCTGCCAGCTCACGTGGCGTCCTCGGCGCCGATCGCGGCGATGTCGCTGAGCTGCGCGACAATACGGTCGGCCACCGCCGAGTCCAGCGCGACGATGCGCACCGCACCCGCCGACGACGCGGTGGTGACGGTCACGTTGGCCAGGCCGAGCAAGCGATCCAGCGGGCCGCGGTGGGTGTCGACGGTCTGCACGCGCGATATCGGCACGATGCGCCGTTCCTGGACCAGCCATCCGGTGCGGGTGTAGACCGCCTGAGGGCTGATCTCCCAGCGGTGTACCCGATACCGCCACAACGGCACCACCGCGACGGCGATCACCCCGCCCGCCACCGTGCCGATCGCACACATCCAGTGCAGCCACAGCAGCCGCTGATCCAGCGCCAACCACACCAGCTGGCCGACAGCCAGCACCAACCACGGGATCACCCCGCCGAGGGCCCACGCCAGCGGCGCCCGCCGGCTCGGCGGGGGGGGGGGGTCGGGCATGCCCACCACCGCCCTGGCCGGTAGGGCGGCCTCCCCCCCCCCGAGCATGCCACCCGGGGGCCCCCGCC